>Ga0207021_1145_pt1 | contig 16573 bp, 12 predicted proteins | sample Alteio_BWMinCont_49_FD_153496 | JGI IMG/M metagenome (GOLD analysis project Ga0207021, IMG submission 153496) | Enriched cells from forest soil in Barre Woods Harvard Forest LTER site, Petersham, Massachusetts, United States -... | ecosystem: Environmental > Terrestrial > Soil > Temperate forest >... | reverse complement strand
CTTAGTCGCCTTCAGAAGAGTTATCTCGGCCTCTGAGTCCTCGCGAAGCTTCTCCCTCCAGTTTTTTGCAGTTTGGTAGCGTACGCCAAAATATTTTGCGAGATCGGCCGGCTGCCATTCTTCGTGATTTATTAGGATGAATTTTCTCACTTTATCAGGCAAGAACCACATAATTCCTCATATGCCGGATTCACGAGTGATTTTTCGTCGGGTTGAAAAGCGATAACGGCGCCATAGCACGGCACAGTGGAATCCGGCGCGGTGCAAAAGCCCGAAACTTCCTTGGCCCCGGCCGCTTCGTTCCTAGAAGTCTTACGAATCCCGTGAATAGTGATTCGTAGGTGGAAAATAGGGTGCTTGATATGATGAATACGGATAGTTCGACAGCCATAAATTAGGATCCAACGTTGTAGCTTCGTTGGATGAGAAAGGCGTTATCGAGTCAATTGGATATTCTAAGGAGAAATTACTCGTAGTTATATCGTTGACGCCCCACTGAGCGTGGTCGGCCTGTGAACTTTGTGCTTGCTGGGGCGTCAGAGATATAGGTGGGAAATTACTGTACCTTTGACCTTGCATCAAGTCTGAATGCCCTAGAGATCCTGTGCTTATTGAGGCGCGGGCGTTATCGTTGTCGAAACCATAGTGGGAAATCCCGTCATTCCACCCGCTGCCTATCAGCGTCGATTGTGTAGATGGAATGTATGGGTTGTTACGTGAAACCGATCCCCAGTTATCCTCAACGGCAAACGCCGAAGCTTCCGGAGCGACAAATTTTTGCCTTTGCCTGCTGAATGTGGTGCTTGACTTTGGAGATGGAAAATCGAAGCATTCCTGTATGGTTGTGGGGAGGTTTAGAATATTATCTACCACAGGTTTTAGAGGATCGAGATCACCGGCGATTAGCCGTTTCAGATTTTGTCTCTGCATGTCGAAAGAATTGGTATAGGTCGACGACGCCGGTGACGAGTAGCTTGTTGATGTGGTGGCGCAGCTAACTGTTTCCAAGTCTTCTAATTCCCGCCCGCGGCGCAGCGGCGCGTATGATCTAGATGTGCTGTTTTGCATGTTTCTATTGAGTGGAAGAGAGCCTTGTTTGTCGTTTTCCCAGTCTGCTCGCCTGGGGTCATAAGCAACGCTTGATGCGGCTAAACAATCCCAATTATCCTCTGAAATCTCTAGCAAGGGGTTTTGAAGGTTACTTTTCCAGTAGCTTAAAGTTCTATTTGGCACTCTAAGCTTTGTTGCCATACGGGCATTGCCGAGGCAGTCGGGATTTTCGCGGATATACGTTTTAATGTATTCAGGTAGTAAGAACTGCATCGCAATACCTCATATGGTAGATTCACGAATGATTTTCGTTGGGTTGAGAAGCACGGCGCCCTGCCGTAGCAAGATCCCTTGAAATCAATTAGTAACAAATTCATTACATCAGAGCAACATTCCTTACTTATTTGAACTTGTTGATAGGGATTTTAGGCCTATATCGGCGTTGCACACGTTCGATTACACGTACGACGGCAATTAGCTTACGGACGCCGACAAGTGGAATCCGGCGCCGTGCAAAAGCTTGGCTTTTGCCGTAGTTGGGATTGTTTGTCTTAGTTAGCGCCACTGCCGATTGTTTGGGTCGTTACTATTGTGAGGTGGTGAATCGGTCGAGAACCAGGCCTCATAATCATCCGGCATTGTCAACGGCGGTGCTAGGGAGGGGTCCGAAGACCAGCGCAATGCTTGCGGCGGGGGATCCACGAGTTGTCTATGGGCAATCGCCGTCGTCCGTCCCGAGCCCGAAGCGCCGGCGTTTCCTGACGGCTGCGGATACAAGGGATCGCTGCTCCAGGCAAATGGGTCAAATCCCGACGAGTAGGAGGTGCGGGTCTCACCCGGTACTGTCTGCTCGTCTTCTAATGCAATCGCCGGCGGCTGCCGTCTGCTCCTCTCGCGAATGATCTGTTCCCGATCTTCGAGAAATTTCTTCATATTGAATTCTGATCCGCTTCTCCAGAATCCCGACCTAAAGGGGGATGCGTTTATACGGTCCATACTGGCCTTCGTCACCCATACTGGTTGATTTTTTTTAACATCCCGAACCCATTGATCTACCGATACCCCGTCGCGTTTCCCGTCAAGCGCTCTTCCTAAGTCCTTGTAGGTATAGCGGGGGTAGTTTTTCGCGAGAAAATCTCTAACATCTTGAGGTAATAGTTTTAACTCTAAGTCCTGCATAATTCCTCATATGGCGGATTCACGAGCGATGTATTCGTCGGGCGTATCGCCGGCAAGTGGAATCCGGCCCGGTGCAAAAGCCCGGAACCTCCTTGGCCCCGGCCGCTTCGCTTTTGCCTTTGCCGTAGTTCGCGTTTCTTTGTTAGTGTCTACGGCATACGATCGAATTTAGAAATAACGTGAATTGCTCAACGACGCGTCAAGCTGCAGCGGCGGCAACGGGGAGTAGATGTTGGGGTCGTCGTCGGCGCCGTCGTCATATCGTAGGGTTGGATTGTAAAACGAACTGCTCGAGAACAGCGGAACATTATTACCTTTAGGCACGAGAATGTCTGCATCCCATATATTTCCATTATCTTCGGGAAATGGATTTATCGAGGTGCCCATCGGTGGTGATAGGGAAAGGTCACCTAGTGGACATCGGAATGCTTGTGGAGGCTGAGAGAATGTGGATGACATTGTATAGGGGGATGGTGAGGGGGAAGGAGATGTTCGTGTCCCGGTAAATGTGTTAAATGCTGAGGATTGGTAGGAGGGGCGGGTATAGCTCGGCTGCACCGGCGGCGCTCCGAAGTTCAGTTCGAGATAGTTTGGGAGACGATACGGCCCAACAGAAACTGGCGGCGATGGCGCCCGGTATTTTTCCAACTCTGCTAGAGCGTCTGTATCCCATGGTTTGGGAGCCGTAGGACTTTCCTGGTATGATCTCTCTAATAAATCATTGAAACCGGGCATTTTAGCCGCTCTCTTACGCCCGGAATACGGGTCAACCGGTTCATTGAATTGGAAATTGTCGAATAAGCTGCTTGGTTTTGGAGCAGTGCTAGGCTCGCCCAGCTGTCCCATGGCGCTTCTCGTTCGAGCGATCGGCCCCCGCGCTGCGCGAAATCCATCCCCGCCGGAGGCCGATTGCGTGGAAGTAAAGCCGGCGTTTCTCCTGGTTTCCGGCGTAGTGAATGCTCTCGATTGTCCAAAACCACTGCCGACCATAAGCGCGGAGACGTCGCATTCGTTTAGAGTCGTTAGAGTCTCGTACCGAATCATTATGGAGGCATGTTCGTTTTCTTCAAGGGTCTTACTCCAATCGTATATCCGGCTATCGGACATGCCAAAAAACATTCCTAATTTCTTGTAGGAGTAAGGGAAGCCTTCGCGGATGTTTGATAGGAGAAATGATCTAACATTATCAGGTAGTTGGAACAGCATAATTCCTCATATGGTGGATTCACAAGTGATTTTGCGTCGCGTTGAGAAGCGATAACGGTGAAGAGCGATGAAGCGCCGTGGAAACCAATTGCTCCCTGATTCATTACATTAGAGCACTAGTGTCCGGTATAATTCCCTTGAAAAATCATGGATTCCTCTTATGAGAATGAATCTAAATTTGCGATTTTCGCCTATAATGATTGCAGCATAAGGATTTCCTCAAAAAACAGAAATCGACAAAATCTGTAATAAAGCGATTTTTGAAGTATGGAGTTCACGCTTCATCGTAACAAGCGTAATCGAGAACTACTAGGCATGGGAAGGCTTTTTTAGTTTCCGGCGCGCTTACACTTGGGACAAGGATTTTTTTGAAAAATAACGGACGGCGTGGATCATCTGGTTTTTATTTCAAATCGACGGCACGAAAGATTGAACGCAATCCCTTGTCAATATTGGGTTTTCTTGAAATGACCAGCGATTTAACCGGACAGCAGTGACATTAGAGCAACATTCCTTACCCATTTGAACTTGTTGATAGGGACTTTCGGCCTATATCGGCGTTTTCGCTCGTTGTTTCTCTCGTGCGCGAAACGCTCGCCAGCGTTGCTCCGCGCCGGGTAATACTTTCGCGTAATCCGTTTCGTATACGGGCCATTTCGCTTGCGGATTCATAACCGGAAAACGTTGCAGCCACGCGTATAGCTCGACGTTGCGTTCGAGCCTGTGATGCTCGATGTCTATGTAGTAGCGCGCTCCTTTGGCGATCGCGCTCTGCTCGTCGAAGGGCGTCCAGAGATAGGGGTCCTCTTCCCATCCCTTGCGGTTGATGTAATAAAGAATCGAGGGATCGTAATGCCCCATCACCACGAGCGAGCCGGGAGGCAGCGTCGCGTCGAGCGCTTTGGCCGCGCGGTACACGGCCGGGTTGTAGTGATAATATGCGCTCACCGGCGCGCGGTTCGCGAGGGTCAACGCCGCCGCCGCTATCGTCGCCGCAGCGCATGTCGCCGCGGCGGGGACGCCTTTGATGTTCGCCCATGCCGCGATGCGCTCGATGAACATGCCGCTCCACAGCGCCGCGAGCGGTAAGATGATGTAGAAATAATAATCCACCCGCTCGTACGTCATTACCACGAACGCATAGGTGAAAACGCCGATGAGCCACGCCGGCAAGAGCGCGCGCGCGCGCGGATAGAGCGCCGTTACGAGGACGGCGAGCGCGAAGAGCGCCGTACACCATATGCCGAGCATTTCGCCCGGGAGAAGAGCGAGCGCCTCGCGGTAGAGGCGCAGCTTCAGATGCATCGCGCCCCATGAGTGAAACGCCGCGAGCAATGACGGAATCACGTGCAGCCGCGTGATGCCGCTCGCCCAATGCCATTCGGCGATGGAGGAAACATACCGATCGTACGCCGCGAGCGGCGCGAGCGCGATCGCGAGGAACGCGTAGGTTTGAGGTCGCCCGAGCATGCCGGAGAAACTTCGGCGAGAACACATGAGCGCGAAGATCGGTACGAGGGCGACGATCGCAACGGGTTTGGCGAGCAGCGCGAGCGCCGTGAGCGTTGAAGCCGCCCAAAAATTTTTGCCCCACGCTTCATCTTCGTCCAGAATCCAGCGCGCGCTTGCGTACAGCGCGGCGGTGAAGAAGAAGATCATCGCCGTGTCCGGCATGAAGGTGCGGGCGTAATATGTGCTCCCGGGGTACATCGCGAAAAGAAACGCGGCCGCCAGGCCTGCGATATGCGGCGGCGTGCTGCTTTCTCGCGCCGACCAACGCCCGAAACGCGCGAGCGTCACGATGGTTCCCAAGCTGAACGCAATGCCGATCAGCCGGCCGAAGATCTCGTGAACGCCGAAGAGCTTGTACAACGTCGCCGCGAGGAACGGAACGATCTGCAATTCCAACTCCACGTAGTTGGGCGGGGGCCCGTTGTAATCGGTTTGGGGATGCAGCGGGTTGTAATCCAGCGTCGCGAAATTGCGCGCGATCGCGGCGGTGTCGCCCTGGCGCCAGCCGGGATGATCCAGCAGCGGATTGTGAACGCCCTTGAGGCGCAATACGAGCGCTACGAAGAGGACGGCGGCGAGCGCGAGGCTCCGAGCGCGTTGATTCACGTAAGCTCCCGTCTACGTCGTTCGAAACGTCCAGTATTTGTTGAAGAAAAAATTGACCACGATGCCCGCGATCGTGGCGAGAAACCACGTGCGGTGCCCCGTGCCCAAGTACGGCGCCAAAAAATGAGATACTACCAACCCCGCTCCCAATGCTATCGCCGAAACGGTGAGGAATTGCACGCCCTGCACGAGCATGTCGCCGCCGGCGCGGAAGGTCCAAGCGCGATTCAAAAAATAATTTGAAACGCCGCCGGAAAGAAAGCCGATCGAATAGTGCAATGCGTACCGCGCCGCGAGCAACGCGTGCGGCGTGAAGCGCCGCAGCGCGGTGAACACCACGAGATTCACGAGCAAGCCCGAAGCGCCCACGATGCCGAATTTTACGAATTGGCGAACGCCGGGCCTGCGTATGACGGTTTCCAGTACGGTTCTCACGCCACCCAATACCAATTCGCGAACAAGACGGTGAATAAGCCGAGCAACGGCAAGGAGATCGCGACCACGGCGCTATTGATCGAAGAGCGCCCGCCCCATAACCCCAACACCACGAACATGGGAAAGAGCACCAGCGCGAAACGCGGCATGCTCATGAGGCTGGAGGTGGACATCGGAACCAAAATCGAGAGCGCCATGTAACTCCAATAGGAAAAACGCAAACGCTTGACGCTCGCGAAGAGCACCGCGAGCATGAGGGCGGTGAAGCCCACCTCCAAGCATTGCGTCGCGACGGTGACCGGTTCCCCGGTGCGGATGCTTTTCACCGCGTGCATGACGCTCACCCAAGGCCAAGCCAAATGCCGATCCCAATGCGATTGCAGATGCGAGAAGTAGAGCGGATCGCCGCGCAACACCCACAACCACGCCATGTAGAGAGAGAGGCCGAACGGTATGAGCACGCCGCCGATGCTTACGCGCAGCGTGCGCCCGGCGGAGTTCCACCAAGCTTGCGGGCCCGAAACGTTTATCAATTCGATCGCATAGGGAGCGATAAGCAAGATGCCTTCCGCGCGCGTGAGCGCCGCGAGCGCGCCGATGAAGCCCGCCGTTATCCAGCGATGTTCGCGAATGTAATAAAACGAGGCGACGGTCAGCGCGAAAAAGAGCGACTCGGTGTATACGGCCGAGAAGAACACCGCCGTGGGGAAAATCGAGATGTAGAATATCGTGCGATAGGCGACGGCGCGATTGTACTGATGCTCCACCAACTTATAGCAGTACAGCAGCCCGAAGAAGAAGGCGATGTTCGAGATGAGCAGGCCTGCGATCAAATAGTTGCCCACGAACGAGGCGAGTGCGTGGATGAGCGCGGGGTAGAGCGGAAAGAACGCCATATCCGTTCCGTAGTAGCCGCTGCGCGCGATATCGATGTAATGCACCGCGTCCCAACGTCCCCACACGGCCAAGAGCGGATTGCTCGATTCGGAGACGTGGACGCCCGCGCGTTGGCCGATGATGACGTACGCTAATTCCGCGATGGCGATGATCGGCAGGCGCGTTACGAGAAACGCGACGCTCACCTCGCGCACGGTTTGATTGCAGCGCGCGGCGACGATCAGCTTGACGAGCGCCCAAAGGCCGACGGCCAGCGCCGCGAGATGCCCCATGGGGATCGCGAGAAACGGTTGCACGACGCCTAAGGGAAGAACGGCGAGCATCGCCCAGGAGAGCGCGTCCGGGCGCATGGCGTGCACCAGCGCGACGTCGCACCGGCGGGCGAAGTACGCGCCGTAGAAACACCACCCCGCGAACGCGGCGATGAGGCCCAACGCGAGCGCGGCCGCGAATCCCACGTCAAGCAGCCGATCGATGCCGGAGATGCGCGCGACCATTTCATACCAAATGAGGAAGCCCAGCGACAGACCTCCGAGGGCGACCAGGAGGCTCGCTCCGGCGCCGCAGGCGGGTACGGCTTCCAAAAAACGCGCTTCCACGCGCGTGAGGATCGCTTGTGCGGACATATCAAGCCCCTTGTTCCAACGACATGCGGCCGTGCCCCGCCGGCGAACCTATGAAATGAGAGCCGTTTCCCGGTTCCTGCGGCAAGGAGCCTAGCGGCGAAGCGTGGATTAGCACGCTATGAAACTCGCGATCGTGCAAACTAAGCCGCATAAGGGGGAATGTGAGCGGAATCTCGCTTTGCTGGGCGACGCGTTCGCGCAGCTTGCCGCCGACGAACGCAACGGCCCGCCGGATCTGGTGGTGTTGCCGGAAGCGGCGTTGACGGGGTACTTTCTGGAAGGCGGCGTGTACGAGGCGGCGTTCCCGGCCGAACGCATGGCCGAACGCATGGCGCAAACCTGGCGCGCCGCCGCAGGCGACGCGCCAGCGGAGATCGCGTTCGGATTTTATGAGAACGCCGCCGGAACGTATTACAACGCTGCGATGTATCTGCGCGTCGAGGGAAGCGAGCATACGATCACGCACGTGCATCGCAAGCTGTTTTTGCCCACGTACGGCGTTTTCGACGAGGCGCGCTTTCTCTCGCGGGGTCGTTCGCTCGAAGCCTTCGATACGCGCTACGGCCGCGCGGCGATGTTGATTTGCGAAGACGCCTGGCACGCGATCGCGCCCACGATAGCCGCGATCAAGGGAGCGCGCATGCTCGTTGTTCCAAGCGCTTCCCCCGGTCGCGGTTTTTCGGGAGGCGGCGAGCCGGAGAACGTGACGCATTGGCGCTCCTTGCTGCGCATGCACGCGATCGAACACGGCGTGTTCGTGATCTACGCGGGGTTGGCGGGTTTTGAAGGCGGCAAAGGCATGAGCGGCTCTTCGTGCGTGATCGACCCGCGCGGAGAATGCTTGGCCGCGGCTCCGTTGCTCGGCGCGCACGTCGTTCGCGCCGATATTGATTGGGAAGAAGTCGACCGCGCGCGCGCGCGGTTGCCGTTGCTGGGCGATCTTTTCGCCGTCTTGCCGGATCTCGCGCATGTCGTTTGAAGTATTGCCGATCGTCCAAGCCGCCGCGTTCGACGCGCGGGCGGGCTTAGCGATCGACGCGCCGCTTGCGGCGACGTGGTTGGAAGCGTTTTTACGCGACGAGCTGATCGAACGGCGCGGCATACGTAATGCGGTGTTGGGGCTTTCCGGCGGCGTCGATTCCGCCGTCACGGCGTTTTTATGCGCGCGCGCCTTGGGGCCCGAACACGTTTGGGCGATTCGCATGCCGTATCGCGCCTCGCACCCGAGCAGCTTATCGGATGCGCGTTCGGTCGTCGACGCGCTCGGGTGCAACGAAGTCACGCTCGATATCAGCGCCGCCGTGGACGGGTACCTCGGGTTGGAACCGCAAGCCGATGCGCGTAGGCGCGGCAACGTCATGGCGCGGGTGCGCATGCTCGCGCTGTTCGATCAGTCGCAAAAGTTCGGCGCGTTGCCGATCGGAACGGGAAATAAAACCGAACGCCTCTTAGGCTATTTCACCTGGCACGCCGACGACGCGCCGCCGCTCAATCCCCTGGGCGATCTCTTCAAAACGCAAGTGTGGGCGTTGGCGCGGGAGTTGGGCGTTCCTCAGGCCCTCATCGAAAAGCCTCCCAGCGCCGATTTGGAGGCGAATCAAACGGACGAGGGGGATCTCGGCATCACGTACGCGGATGCGGATGCGATTCTTTCTTTGCTTTTGCTCGGCTACGACGATGCGCGCATCACGGCGCGCGGCTTCACGCAAGCGCAGGCGCGGTTGGTGCGCGCGCGCGTCGATTCGACGCACTGGAAACGGCATTTGCCGACCACGGCCATGCTTTCCGGCGCGGCGATAAACGACTCGTACTTGCGGCCGGTGGATTATTAGCATGCGCGACGTTACGGAGTATCCGTTCGTATTTTTTCCCGTCGGTTTGAATCTGCGGGGCCGCCGTTGCGTGGTGCTCGGAGACGACCGGGAGGCCGTGGAGAAAGCGGAGAGCTTGCGTGAAGCGGGCGCCGAGGTCGTGCGCATCGAGGACGCTTCGCGCGCGCGCGACGAAGAGCTTCTTTCCGCATTTTTCGTGATTTCCACCCCGCAAGACGCGGCGTTGTCCGCGCGTTTGCGCGCGCTTGCCGACGAGCATCGGTTTTTATTGTGTTGCATCGATCAGCCCGCGTTCGGTTTCGTCGCCATGCAGGCGGTGGTGAAAGCCGGCCCCGTGCGGGTGGCTATTTCCACCGGCGGCATCGCGCCGCGCGTGGGCAAAGTGCTCAAAGAAGGCTTGCAACGCGCTTTCGACGAGACGTTCGTACGCTTTATCGATTGCGTGAACGCGCAACGCGAACGCAATCGCGATCGCCTTGGGAACGCGGGCGATCGTCGCGCCGCGATGATCGCGGCGGCGGACGGATTCGGCGTTGAGGTCGCGCTGCGCTATCCCGCGTGGTTTCACGAAGGCGAGCCGCCTGCGGCGAGGATCGTGCGAACGCTCGCCGAGCGCGGGCGCACCGTGGCGACGGCGGAATCGGTGACCGGCGGCGGCGTGGGCGATGCGCTCGTGCGCGTGCCGGGGGCTTCGCGTTGCTTTCGCGGCGGCGTGACGGCGTACGATAACGCGCTTAAAACGGCGCTGCTGGGCGTGGACGAGGCGCTTTTGCGGGCGCACGGCGCGGTGAGCGAGCAAGTTGCCGTTGCGATGGCTCGGGGAGCGAGAGAGCGCTTGGGCGCGGATTTCGCGATCGCGACCACGGGCGTTGCGGGCCCCGCCGGGGCTACGGCGGGCAAACCCGTGGGATTGATATGGTTCGCCCTCGCATTGCCCACGGGGGCGGTCGATACGTGTAATATGACCTTCGCGGGAGATCGCGACGAGGTGCGTCGTCGCGGGGTGGAGCGCGCGCTACACTTTTTGCGTTTGGGGGTCGATGCGTGCTTAGAGTAACCGAGGCCCCAGCGTCGTCTCAGGCGTTTGAGCGTACAGTGGAGAAGATATGAACAACCCTAGGAACATGTATGTTCGAGCGATCGGATTCGCTCTGCTTTGCGCGTTGCCCGCAGGATGCGGCGGCGGCGGGAGCGCAAGCGGCGGCGGCGGCGGCGGGGGAACCACCCCGCCCACGGCGGCTCCCACCACGCAGAGCTGCGCGATTTCTTCAAGCATCACGTGCAGCGTGCTGACGTTCTCATCCAATCCGCAGGGCCTCGCGGTGAAGCTGAACGGTTCCTCCGTCGGCGTCACGCCGATGAACTCCACGCCGGCTTTCGCGACGGTGGTGAATAGCTATAGCATCACCCCGAGCAACTCCGCTGCGGCGTTCACGTACGCGTTCGAACAAACCGACAACGGCCCGCATACCATTTTCTACAATCAGAGCGCCGACACCACGGGGTCGATCGCTTCAATCTCAACGTCGAGCGTCGCTCGCGCCGAGGGTTCCTCTCGCCTCGTCGCTGGCCTGCGCCGCCCGGCGCTCGCCTCCGCGCATCGCACGGAATATGACGCCGCGCACGTGCTCGTGTCGTATCGCGCCTCGGCGCTCCAAAGTTCCGGCAAAATGGTTTCCGATCTTGAGAGAGGCGCCGGCGTAACGCAGGCCCTCACGATCGGACCGTCTCAAAACGGCGTGATCACGCGCCTGCTCGCGGTGCCGGCGGGGCAAAGCGCGAGTACGCTCATGGGGAGTTTGCGCGCGAACGCCGCGGTTATCGAAACGCATCAGCCGCACATGCGCTTTGCGTTCGGCTCCTCGGTCACGCCGAACGATCCGCTGTTCACCATGCAAGATCAGTGGGATATGTATCGGATCGGCATGCCGAACGCATGGGGATACACCACCGGCTCCGCTTCCGTCGCGATCGCGGTGATCGACACCGGCTTGGACGTCACGCAGGGCGATTTCGGCGGATCGAAAGTAACCTTCGCGGAGAAAGTTCTCGGCGGCGTCACCACGGTGGGCACGTCGGCGGTGCAAGATTTGGACGGGCACGGAACCAACGTCGCTGGCATTGCGGCAGCTTCCACGAACAACGCGTTCGGTTTCGCGGGCGTCGGCTTCAACACGAGTTTGCAGGCCTATCGTATTTTCCCCGATCCGGTTGCTCCGTTGTATAGCCAAGATCCCGGTTACGGAACGAGCACGGCCGATGAGGCGCAAGCGATCTACGACGCGGTGAAGAACGGCGTGAAGGTTATCAACTTGAGCTTGGGTGCGCCGCCGGTGGATTCGCAGGGCAACACCGGCTTCGATCAAACGGAGTATACGGCGGTTGAATACGCGATTGCTCAAGGCGTGGTGGTCGTGGCGGCCGCCGGCAACGAAGCCGCGGGCGTGCTCGACTTCCCGGCGGCTTATCAGGGCGTGATTTCGGTGGGCGCCTCTTCGCTCAACGACGGCAACGGCAATGCGAACGTGACGCCCACGTATAGCGCTTCGTTTCCCGATACCGTGGCGAGTTATTCCGATTACGGGCCGGGTTTAAGCGTCGTCGCGCCGGGCGGCGATCCCACGGGCGCTTCGGACGGCGATCTCTTGCACTGGATAACGAACACGTATTCCACCACGGTGGCGGATCCCAATCAGCGTTGCAGCGGTAATCCGTGCCTAGCGCAGATCGCCGGAACCTCGCAGGCTACCCCGCACGTCGCTGGCGCGAGCGCGTTGATGTTGGCGCTCAATCCGAACTTTTCGCCCGCGCAGATCGCGCAAATGCTGGAATCGACGGCCGACGACATCAGTGATGCGCGTCAAGGGCACGGCCGCGTCAATCTCTCGCGCGCGTTGGCTGCGGCGGCGGGCGCCCCCGCGCCGTCTACCCCCACGAACGCGAACTTCGTCGCGATCGCATACACGCCCAACGGCACGAATAAACCTGCGATCATCAACGTAACGTATCCCAAGGGCGCGGCGGTGTCGTCGAGCGGCTCGTTCCGCATCGCCGATATTCCGGTGAGCGCTTCCGGGTACAAGATCGGCGTATGGTACGACGCCAACGGCGACGGTTTGGTGGACGCGGGAGATTGGTTCGGGGCCACGAGCTCCACGTGTTCGGCTACGGCTCCGTGCGGCGCGGCTGCGGGGATTACGGTTGCGCCGGTTGCCTCGGGGTTTGTGTTGAATTAGAAGCGTAGGGGCTCGTGATTCAGAGGGCGCTCATGAGGCTAATTGGGAACGGTGCGTTTATATGAGCCGTTCCCTAGCGTGAGGCTGCTAATCCGACGATTCCCTGCTTTCCTCGATGATAGTAAATGGTTAATTCCTCCAGATCTCTTGCTGCGGATATAAGTTGATCCTCCTCACCTTTGTTTAGAACATTTCTTTTTACGCAGAACCCTTGTGTGGTGCCCGGAGTTCTCTCTTGAAGTACATATACAGTGTTCATGTATTCATTGACCGTTACTGAAGCAACTTTTCCGTTGTGGTGATATATATTCGTAGGCATTAATTTTCTTATTTTAAAGTTTCCAAACTGATCGTGTTCGTCGTTAACAATGAGAAAATCACTATTATCGGGAGAATCTGTTTTGGGGAAATCAAAAATAGAGACGGTTATTCCATTTGAATCTTGTTGAGTAAATTTCCGTACCGAGTCGGGAAGCGCGTTTTTTACGGAAATTTTAGGATGAACCTGAATAGATGTGCATGGTATGTCGCTGCCGAGAGAAGTCGCCGCTTTTTCAAGCTTCTTGATTTGCGAATCAGTAAATCCCCAACTCGCAAAAAAACTTTCCGTATCGCCTTTTTCCATTCTGCCGGATACTATTTTCTTCCCGGGTATTTGATTTTCATCTACTATCAATCCCGTTATTTTCCCCTCAATAGAGGGTGAATTTCCTAAGATATGTACTCCGCCTAATTCTCCTATGCCATAGGCGTAGACTTTTTCTTCAGGCATTGTAATGCAGGCGTTTTTAATATGTGAAAAAGGCAATTTTTCAGATTTTCCAACATACTCGCTATGAGTAAACGCTTTTATTTTACTGAAATTGTTTTCATAAAGGTCGAGCTTTCCAATGCCGGAAGGCATCGTGAATCCGTCTGACCACATGACGCTATATCTAGGAGAATACGGCTTTTTAAACCCAGTGCGCCGGGAGGCCGGTAAGGAGTAAAAGGTGAGAGTCCTCAACGATGAAGGCCCAGCAAGCCACATCGACCCCGAGCCGTGCGCGGCTGCCCGCGAGGGTAGACGCGAAGCGTCGGTAGGGGGATGCACAGGCCAGCCATCGAGCCGCGATAGATTTATAGTCCGGGGTGCCGACGATGTTGGGTTTTCGGAAGGCAACACGCATGGGGGCGTTATTGCGAGCACCCAAAGCGGCCCCGCGTGGTCACAGACACTGGCACGTGCAGAAGCTACATACACGGAAACCGGGAGGCCTCGTGACCGACCATAAAACGGCGTTGGTCCGCATCGGGAAAGTGATGAGCTGAATCCGATGATGTACGGACACGAGGAGTCAGACTCAGCCATAAGAGCTAAGAAGTCGGCGAACAATATCACCGAAACGGTGGTGGCGGAGTTGATGGAGCAAAGGGCTGAGGCCAAGGGAAAGACGATTGCGCCCACCACGCGCCGGACCCAGAATCGGGAAAGCGTGTCACCGGGGCTTGATCGTCTACGGAAAGCAGTACAGGAAAAGCGGAACGAAAAATTCACTACGCTGCTCCATCATGTCGATGTCGATCTCCTCACCAAAGCGTATCACTGGCTTAAACGTGATGCGGCTGCCGGAGTGGACGGCGTCACATGGCAGGCATACGGAGTTGATCTGCAAGCAAAACTTGCGGACCTACATGCTCGTGTGCATCGCGGAGCATATCGGGCGCAACCATCGCGCCGACGGATGATTCCGAAAGCGGATGGGCGCGAACGCCCGCTCGGCATTGCCTCGTTGGAGGACAAGATCGTCCAACGGGCGCTCGTCGAGGTTCTAAACGTAATCTACGAGGCGGAGTTCCTCGGGTTCTCATATGGTTTTCGCCCTGGGCGCGGCCAACATGACGCACTCGATGCGCTCGCAACCGGGATTAGCAGAACAGCAATAAGGTGGATATTGGATGCTGATATCCGGTCATTTTTCGATACGGTCGATCATGAATGGTTGATGCGTTTCGTTGAATATCGGATTGGCGACACACGCGTACTCCGCCTGATTCGCAAATGGCTAAAAGCCGGCGTAATGGAAGACGGCGTACTGAAGGCGACGGAAATTGGTGTTCCCCAGGGTTCAGTGATTTCGCCGTTGCTCAGTAATCTTTATCTCCACTACGTCTTTGACTTATGGGCACACCAATGGCGTCAGCGCCATGCGCGTGGCCATGTGATGATCGTGCGTTACGCTGACGATGTCGTTTGCGGATTCGAGCACGAGGAAGAGGCCAGAGCGTTTCTTGCGGACCTCACGGTGCGGATGGGAGAGTTCGCTCTTTCATTGCACCCCGAGAAAACACGGTTGGTCAAATTTGGTCGCTATGCCTCACAAAACCGCGAAAGCCGTAAACTTGGGAGGCCGGAGACATTTACGTTCCTCGGTTTCACGCATGTTTGCAGCAAAGATCGACAAGGCAAATTCTTGCTTGAACGCAGAACGCGTCGTGATCGAATGCGGGTGAAGCTCAAGGAGATCAAAGAGAAACTACGCCGGAAAATGCATGCGTCGATCCCTGAACAGGGACGATGGCTCGGGAAAATCGTGCGAGGGTACTTTGCCTATCACGCGATTCCTACGAACTCTCGTGCCCTGAAAGCGTTCCTCCATTACGTCACCGACGCATGGCGACGAACGCTACGGCGACGTAGCCAACGCGATAAAGTGACCTGGGAAACGATGACGCGGTTAGCCAGGCAATGGCTGCCGATGCCGCGCGTCTTGCATCCCTGGCCTGAACCTCGCTTTGCCGTCAAACACCCCAGGTGGGAGCCGAGTGCGTAAATTGCGCCCGCTCGGATCTGTGCGGGGGGCAGACGGAAACGCTTGTCCCTACCGCGATTCCTTGATTTCTTTTCTTGCCTCTTCAGAAAGAGCATTCGTGAAAACAGTTTTCTGGGAACTGCCTATTTCATCTGTTGTTATTGTAAGAAAATCGCCGTTGCGATCTTCTATCATGTTATGTATTTGAACCGTATGTTGCCAATTCGAAATTTCTAAGATGGGGATTTTTATATCAGTAAGCTCAGGGAAGGAAAATCCTTCGTTTATAGTGCTGCTATTTGCATTGTTGCTTGAAAAATCAGGCCATTTGAGCAAAGGCAAGATGGAAAAAACAGTCTCTCCATTTTTTATCCTGGAACGTGTTTCTTCTTCTAGAAGAGGAGGGAGGGTTTCTTTTCCCGCCGGGATCTTTCTAGAGTAGCGCATTGTGGGGTTGTCTTCCGACTCTGATATGGTGGATTCGGGGTATCGATATTCTAGAGGATGGGAAATCAAACCCAATTCTATTGATGACTCTACTGAGGCGCCGGAAATAGCGTTAAGTAAGCCTTTGCAGTAATTTTTATCATCTTTATAATATTCTAATGTTGCACATAGCGCTTCATTATATGGGTTTCTTCTTTCATCCAGAGGTTTGTTTTTCAAGAGATCGGGATATGGTGGGGATTTTTGTTGTTGAGGAAAAGGTGAAGCCAAGTCAAGCGCGTCAATAATGTCTGATATTTCTCGACTGTGAGGCAATGATTCGATGAATGCCTTGAGGAGATCTGTTTTTGATGGTTCATCATGCTCCATCGTGGCTTCACTTTTAAAATGTTCGGTTATTCCTTTTAAATTTGCATAGGGGAAAATGATACTACGTAAATCCAAAACCCTGTCAAGAATCTCATTCGGAACTTCTTTTAAAAATCTGATAATGGACGAAGATTGATTTTTTTCATATTTTTCAAAGTCCAAAAGAATCGCACGTTTTTTTTCCTTCGTAGTATTTGAAGCTCTCTTTAAAATCATATCGAACGTGGTCTGAGGATCGTCGTTGAGATGTAAGCGTTCGGTTTCCCCAAATGGATAGTTGCCACTTTGGGCAAAACCCGGCAAATTCCGGGAGCTTTGCGTGGTAAGGAGCGGATCTGGAAAAAATTGGCCCTGGGGAAGAATACCTTGGGGGAACCGGCCGCTTA
>Ga0207021_1144_pt1 | contig 16577 bp, 17 predicted proteins | sample Alteio_BWMinCont_49_FD_153496 | JGI IMG/M metagenome (GOLD analysis project Ga0207021, IMG submission 153496) | Enriched cells from forest soil in Barre Woods Harvard Forest LTER site, Petersham, Massachusetts, United States -... | ecosystem: Environmental > Terrestrial > Soil > Temperate forest >... | reverse complement strand
AGAACCTGTTCGACCGTTACGTCGACTATGCGGATGCCTGGATCGAGGATCAGGACTTTAAGGACCCAGACACCGGTCAGATGCTCAACCGCGAGCTGCTCAACCAGGAACTGACCAAAATCGAGAAGCCCGCGGGAATCACCAATCCCAAGGATTTCCGCAACGAGGTAGTCAAGTTCTCGCTGCGCTCGCGCGTTCGTAACGGGGGCAAGAATCCGTCGTGGACCTCATACGAAAAAATCCGCGAAGTGATGGAAAAGCGGATATTCTCGCAGGTCGAGGACCTGTTGCCGGTGATATCGTTCGGCACTAAGAAGGATGGCGAGACCGAAAAGAAACACGACGATTTCGTCGCTCGGATGGTGCAGCACGGCTATACCGAACGGCAGGTCCGGCGGCTCGTCGAATGGTACATGCGCGTGAAACGGGCCGGCTGAGGCGGCTGCAACACTGGCGGTGTTCATTTGAGAACTGGCGCGCAGGCCGGAGGGCGATGTGCGGAACACAAACCGCGCTAGGCCGAATTGGAAGAAATATTATACAAACAGTCCCTAACCTGGAGCCAAGCTAGCCTCTACTTGAGTGTTTCATCACGTCATGGAGGAACCCCATGAACATCAAAACACTCAGCGCTGTGGCTGTCGTCACTGCAGGCCTTATTGTTCCGGCCTTTGCCCAATATCACCATGTGCGTGGACATGGTTACCACGGCACCAGGACCTTTCGCGGAGCATACAACCGGCTGCCAGCGCCGGTTTTCTACAGTGCCGGCCCGGAGTACACCCTGGGAGGCCCGGTCTGCCCCGGCATCGCGCGAAGCATCGATTGCAGGATATGGCCTCCTCCATTCGATGAGGATCCTGATCGAAAACGGGGCGGCGGCGGGGGCGGGTGAGGCCATACGATCAGGCTTCCCTTGCCGCTGAGGGCCGATGTCTAGTTTAGAGCCTCTATTGTGCGCTTAACCTGCACCGGGCTCCGCCTTCCGTGTCCGCGCGGTGTCGGAATTGATGCGGCGTTTAAGCCTTCTGCGATTGCGGCCAAGGTCGTTGCGCCGTTAGCACGGATTTGAGCAATCGTGGGCGCCAAATCCGCGGCGCGAGCGACTGCACGCATCCGGTTAGCAGCGGCACCGCGCTTTTGAGCGAATGGCTGATCGTGCTGCGGCAAGCGATTACTAACACCTTCGCTCAATACCGGACATCTTCCCGTTATCGGCCCTTGACCGGCGCTGATCGTGATTGACTGGCTCCATCGTGAAACTCGGTAAACAGAGTTCAAAAGAACAGGCACATTTTTCGAGAAATGACTTAGATAAATTCCAACAATTTTTCTCCAAAATGTCGGGAAGGGGTGGGGACTAACCAAGGAAGTCCCCCCATGACCGATCAACCTGATCTTTGGAAAGAAGGTCAAGGTATTCTGCTCGAATGCGAAGGCGAGAAGTTTCTGGCCGAAATCGCGATGACCTCAAAGAATGGCGTAGCGCTGATGATCGCCTTCAAGGGCACGATCCACGGCCACCGGAACTACATGCCAGTGACGTATCACGGCAACGGCATCTACCGCTCGATTATCGACGGCACCGAAGTGCGCGTCAAAACGCTTCCGAGAGGTAGGCGCGCGTGACCTCATTAGAAATGCCGTGGTCAGCGCGGACCTACGGTTCTCGAAAGCCTGCCGATCCCGATTTCACTATTTGCACTTAAAGGGGTCAGCCGCCGCCGAGGTTCACAGGGCCGCGTGTTCACCACAGGGGGACGAGGGGATACACCGGGCTCATTCGGGCAACCCCGCTTTCCGAAGACCCTCAATTGAGAGTTTCGCGTTTGATGAACCGCCGCGAGCGATGTACGTCGATATTGTAAATGCGGGATCGTGCTCAAGCACACGCGCGGCCGCTTCACGCGCCTCGGCGTCACGCCCGAGATGAGCGAAACTATCGCCCGCCGTGTTCGCTATGCGGCCCCTGTGATCCCCAATGAGCTTGTCCAGGATTGTACGGCGCTCGGTAAGCCCCTTGAGCGTGCCCACCTCATCGACGCCCATGAGACGGCTATAGCCCTCAACATCTGCCGCGAAGACTGCGACGAGGCGGCGGCTGACTGCCACAGGGTCTGACATCGGCTGCCCTGATCCCTAAGCCCTCACCCTTCCGGCACACCGGCCAACCGCAGTCCCTCATGGACGCGCTCGCGTCCCGCGAGATACACCGGATGGTTACTTGGGGTGTTAGTGCGATAGCGGCGAATAGTGAAAATCGGATTGAGCGTAAGGCCTGCCTGCGCTGTAGCCCGTGCCTCATCCAGCTCACCGACGAGCGCCAAGGCAGCCGCGAGAGCAAAATGCGCAAAGGGGTAATTTCGGTTGGCTTCAAGGCTTCGGCGCAGCCAAACAAGCGCTTCGGCGTCGGCGCCCTGCCAAACTTTGGCCTGACCGGCAAACAAACTCCAGATATAGACGTTGGTATCGCGGGGAGAGATGCGGAGCGCCTGCTCCATATGGGCTTCGGTTTCCTCGCTCCGACCGAGAAAAAGCTTCGCAGTCCCGATGTTGCTGTGCGCCGAGGCCAAATTCCGATCCAGTGCCAGCGCCCGCTCGCATTCGGCGATGCCTTGAGCCGCGCGGTTCGTAAAAGTTTGCACAAGGCCCAAGACAAAATGAGCTATGGAATGGTTCGGTGCCAAGGACAATGCCTTTGTGACGGTCGCCTCGGCTGCGGTGAGACGTTCGATCCGATCGTCGGGCATCAAGTTGGTGCCAATCGCAAAGTTTACCAATGCTGTGCCGACCAGCGCCTCAACATTTCCCGGTTCGAGCGCCAAGGCCCGTTCATAAAAGCCGCGCGCTTGTGCCATGTGCTCGGGGGTTCGACCCCTGTTGAACCACGCAGCGCCTTGGAAACACAAGTCAATGGCGTCGGGATGCGGTGAACGCTCCGCTCGCCGCGCTTCGACCGCAATCAACTGCGCGTTCAGCGTGTTGGCAAGCCTCGATACGATTTCGTCCTGCATGTCGAAGAGGTCGGCAACGGGCTTGTCAAACCGCTCGGCCCAGAGGTGGTTGCCTGTTTCGGCGTCAATCAACTGCACATTCACCCGGAGGCGGTTGCCACCACGTTGCACCGAGCCTTCGAGCACATAGCGGACGTTCAGCTCGCGTCCCAGCTTCTTTACGTCAACGGCTTTGCCCTTGAACGTGAACGCGGTGTTGCGCGCAATCACGAACGCGCCACTGATGCGCGACAAGTCCGAAGTCAGGCTCTCGGTCACGCCATCCACGAAATACTCTTGCTCGGGATCGCCCCCAATATTCGCAAACGGCAGTACCACGAGGGACAGACGCGGGGCAGAAGATGGCAGCGGGGTGGACTGACGAGCATTCGCGCTTGGGCCAACTGCATAGGCGCGTATCGGACGGGCGATGTTCTTGAGGGGCTGCTCGCCAAGGTCAACGAACTCGACCGTGACCTTGCCACGCACCTGATCGTACGCGGAAGCTGAGATACAAATGCCACCCGGCTCCGCGATACCCTCAAGCCTCGCAGCGACATTGACGCCATCGCCGAGTATGTCTTCGCCCTCGATCAGGATGTCCCCGAGATTGATCCCGATCCGAAATAGCATACGCCGATCCTGCGGTACCCCTTCGTTCCTCTGGGCCATCACGGCTTGCACGGCCACTGCGCATTCGACCGCATCGACTACCGAAGGAAACTCAAGGAGCACGCCGTCACCCGTGGTCTTGACGATACGACCGCCGTGTTTCGCCACGAGGGCGTCGGAGACCTTGCGGTGTTCACGGAGTGTGCGGGCGGTGCCGACCTCGTCGAGGCCCATGAGCCGCGAGTACCCAGCCACGTCAGCCGCGACGATTGCAGCCAATCTGCGTCCGACCCGACCTGGATGCGCCTCAGCCATGGCACGCGATCCTGTTCGCGGGGCCATAATGTACACGAAACTATCTGCCACGCCACAATGAGGGCTTCTGCTGAACCTGCTGCGTCGACAGGATGGCAATTCGAGATCGGCTTCGGGAGGGGCAGGGTCTCTTACTAATAGCCTCTTGGTGACATCTCAGAGGCGCTATCCCAGGCGGGCGGTCTCGATTAGGATCACGGTAGAAGTAGGCGGCAGGGCGCCACCATGGACATCGTGGTCTGGCTGCGGAGCCTGGGCCTAGGTAAGTATGAGGCCGCATTCCGCGACAACGAGATAGACGAGACGGTTCTTCCGAGCCTAACGCACGAGAACCTCAAGGAACTTGGCGTTTCTGCGCTCGGACACCGACTGAAGCTGCTCGACGCTATTGCTGCGCTACGCACCGATAAGGGCAGCCACGACCCCTCTACCGATAACCCGGCCGCGTCCAGCACCCTAGGCGCCTCTCCCGAAGACCGCGCCGAGCGCCGCCAAGTCACTGTGATGTTCTCCGACTTGGTCGGTTCAACGTCCCTATCGGCACGCATGGACCCCGAAGACCTGCGAGAGGTCATCTCTGCCTATCAGAAATCCGTCACTGATACCGTGGATCGCTTCGGCGGCTTCGTTGCGAAATACATGGGTGACGGGGTGCTGGTCTATTTCGGCTACCCTCAGGCCCACGAGGACGACGCAGAGCGAGCCGTGCGCGCGGGGCTTGAGCTGGTCGCTGCAATACGTGATCTAAAGACCCGCGCAACCCTGCAAACGCGCGTCGGGATTGCGACGGGACTGGTGGTGGTCGGCGATCTGATCGGGTCCGGTGCTTCTCAGGAGCAAGCAATCGTCGGCGATACGCCGAACCTTGCGGCCCGCTTGCAGGGCGTTGCAGAGCCGAACAGCGTAGTGATCGCTGAAAGTACACGCAAGCTCGTGGGCAGCTTGTTCGAGCTTGAGGACCTGGACGCAAGGGACCTCAAGGGTATAGCGGGGCGAGTACGTGCATGGGCTGCACTACGACCGGCATCGGTGGAAGGCCGTTTCGAGGCCATGCACGCGAGCGGATTGACTGACCTCGTTGGGCGGGAAGAAGAACTCGACTTGCTGCTGCGAAGGTGGTCGAAAGCCAAATCCGGCGAAGGACAGGTCGTGTTGATCTCCGGCGAGGCAGGTATCGGGAAGTCGCGGCTCACGGCCGCGCTTCTGGAACGCCTATCCGGCGAAGCGCATACACGCTTGCGCTATTTCTGCTCGCCGCAGCATATCGACAGCGCGCTTTATCCGATTATTGGCCAGATGGAGCGCGCCGCCGGACTGACGCACGACGACACATCGCAAGCAAAACTCGACAAGCTTGATGCGGTTCTCGCCCAGACCTCGACCTCGCCGGAGGATGCCGCACACTTCGCCGAGATGCTGTCGCTCCCGAATGATGGGCGCTATCCCGCGCTTGAGCTGGCCCCGGCGCAGCGCAGGCAAAGAACGCTGGAAGCGCTGGCCTTACAACTCACCGAATTGGCCGGACGGCAACCGGTGCTGATGATCTTCGAGGATGCGCACTGGACCGACCCCACGAGCCTGGAAGCGTTTGGTCGCGTGGTGGATCGGATTGCGACGCTTCCCTCGCTTTTGGTCGTGACGTTTCGGCCGGAGTTCGAGGCGCCCTGGGTCGGAGAACCGCATGTAACAGTGCTTGCCCTCAATCGGCTGGGACACCGCGACGTCGACAACATGATCGACCGCGTCATCGGCAACAAGGAGCTGCCGGGGAATATCAGGCAGGACATCATCGAGCGGACCGACGGCATCCCATTGTTCGTCGAGGAGATGACAAAGGCGGTGCTGGAGGCCGGGAGCGAACCGGAAGCGATGCAGACTGCGGCCGTGGTTCCCTCTCCAGCGCTGGCGGTGCCTGCGAGCTTACACGCCTCCTTGATGGCGCGGCTGGACCGGCTTGGCCCTGCTGCCAAGGAGGTGGCGCAGATCGGTGCGGCGATCGGTCGGGAGTTCTCTTATGGGCTGTTGGCCGCCGTGGCGTGCAAGCCGGAGGCGGAACTCACCTCGTCGCTCGACCGTCTGACCCGAGCCGGATTGCTGTTCCGCAAGGGCGTGCCGCCACACGCGACCTACCTGTTCAAGCATGCCCTGGTGCAGGACGCGGCCTATGGCACGTTGCTGCGCGAGCCGAGACGCGCGCTTCACGCCCGGGTCGCCGAAGCCATCGAAAGCCAATTCGCCCAGACCGCCGAGAGCCGGCCGGAGATTCTGGCGCATCATTGCACCGAAGCCGGCCTGATCGAGAAGGCTGCGCGCCTCTGGGGCAAGGCAGGATTGCGCTCACTGGAGCGCTCGGCATTGGTTGAGGCCATTCAGCAGCTCACCCGTGCGCTTGATCAGATTGCAACTTTGCCGAGCACGCCATCGCTTCGTCGCGACGAGATCAGCCTACAGGTTGCGCTTATTACCCCATTCATTTATGTCAAAGGGTTTGCAGCTCTCGAAGCCAAAGCGGCTGCGGAGCGAGCACGCTTGTTGATCGAACAAGCCGATGCCCTCGGCGAGCCTCCCGAAGACCCTCTGCTGTTGTTCTCGGTCCTCTTCGCCCTCGGGAACGCAAATTTGAACGTGTCCGAATTCGACGCGGCGCGTGAGCTTGCGGCGCAGATCCTGGCTCTTGCCGAGAAACAAGGCGCGAGCTTCCCGCTCATAGTCGGACATCGTCTCATGGGCATTTCGTTGCTAGTCACGGGGGGCTTTGCAGAAAGCCGAGCACACTACGATCAGGCGCTCGCGCTTTATGACCCGGCCGAGCACGGTCCGCTGGCGACGCGTTTTGGTTCAGCGGCAGTAATCTTGTCCCATCGGTCGTGGGCCCTTTGGTTTCTTGGCTACCCTGACGCTGCACTCAGAGACTGCGATGACGCACTCAAAAATGCGCGTGAAAAGGGTCAAGCCGGCACGCTGATGCATGCGCTGGGCGTCACACCGCTTAGCCTTATCCTGTGCGGAAAGTACGAGGCGGTAAATGCGCTCGCCGATGAACTCGTCGCACTGGCGGAAGAAAAAGGCTCGCGGTTATTTGGGGCAGTAGGACGGATGATCCAAGGTCGTCTATTGACCCTGAGCGGCAAAGCCCCGGACGCGGTCTCAATGCTCACTTCCGGGATCGCTGCATACCAATCAACTGGGTCGACGCTCTGGCTTCCCCCGTACTGGTCGGATTTGGCGAACGCCTATGCTGAACTTGGCCAACTCGATGAGGCTTGGCGCTGCATCGGCGATGCATTGGCGAGGATTGAAACAACCAAGGAAAAATGGTGCGAAGCCGAAGTTCATCGCACCGCCGGCGAAATCGCGCTGATGTCGCCAGAGCCCGATGCAGCAAGAGCCGAAGCCTGTTTCGAGCGGGCGCTCGCCGTCGCGCGCGAACAGCGGGCGAAATCCTGGGAGCTGCGCGCGGCCATGAGCATCGCGCGGCTCTGGCGCGATCAGGGGAAGCGGGATGTGGCCCGAGAACTTCTCGCTCCGGTCTACGACTGGTTCACCGAAGGCTTCGACACGCTCGACTTGAGGGAGGCCAAGGCGTTGCTCAACGAGCTAACGTAAGGTACTCGCTTTGAAAGGAAAGATACGTTGAAGTTATACGATTGTGCGACCGCTCCAAGTCCTCGTCGCGTGCGGATCTTTCTCGCTGAAAAACGACTCACGGTTCCTACCGTGCAGGTCGATTTGCGCAATGGGGAACAATTTACGCCAACATTTCGGGCGCTTAATCCGGCGTGCACGGTGCCGGTGCTTGAGCTAGACGACGGCGCTACGATTACAGACATACTTTCAATCTGCCGTTATTTCGAAGAACTCTATCCCGATCCGTCGTTGATCGGGCAGAGCCCAGAGGAAAGAGCGCTGATCGGATCTTGGTTGTCGCGTATCGACTGGGACGGGTTCTACGGCGCAATGGACGCTTTTCGCAACTCTACGCCTGGATTAAAGGCGCGCGCTCTACCCGGACCGGAACCTTACGAACAGATCCCCGCACTCGCGGAGCGCGGTCGCGCGCGTGTTCAACATTTCTTCGCTTGGGTCGATGCCCGGCTCGCCGAGAACGAATTCATTTGCGGGCCAAAGTTTACGATTGCGGATATCAGCGGCATGGTCGCAATTGATTTCGCGGGCTGGGCGAGGCTGACGCCACCGGAGCACATGGCTCACTTACGACGCTGGCATGCAGCGGTCTCCGCGCGTCCCAGCAGCAAGGCGTGAAGCAGCTCTCCTAAGCTCCAGTGACATCAATTCCAGCTCGAAGGACGCAAGCGGCTAGGCTCGACGAACTTCACTCCGACCGCGATCTTAGCAATTTTTTAACCTTCAACGCATCTTCTCGCCACCGTGAGGTTGCTTAGATGGGGGATGCGATGACCAGAGAGAATTGGCTAATGGCGTTGAGGACGTTCCTCTTAGTTTACCTGATCCTTTAGAACGCATGCGACCGCCGATCACAACGAACATCGACCTTTCAGGCCGCCGACCGAACTTCGCATCCAGCGATGGCGCTTTTCGTCGGGAGTCAGGATCAGCATTGTCGGTGACGCCTCCTCCGTTCTGCCCGCTTAGGTCGAGGCGGCCTGCCTTGCAAGTTGCGCCTGCCACCAAATGAAGAATGGCGCGCCAATGATTTCCAGCACTGTGAAGCCGATAAACGGGATCGGCGGCAGCGCAAGAAAGATCATCGATAGCAAGCGGCCGATGCCGCCTATAAAAATCATACCCCACAACACGCGAAACAGCACCGTCTGCCGTTCGATGTTCGGAATTAGCCAGTAAAGAGCAATTCCCAGACCGAGCCAGACCCCGGCAAAGAACCGCAGATTACTATCGAGGATCGCGTTCGCTGGAATCCCGGCGTTAGCAAAGATTGGATCGCTCAACCCGAACAAGCCGACGATGCCTGTCGCGATTGGGATGATACCGAGAATTGCCATCGCAACCTGAAGCCATCGCTTATTCATCGCTTCCTCTGAGTTTGCGATCAGCGATCATGTTGGTCGTCCAGGCCCGCTGCCTTCAGCGGAAGTTCGGAAAACACACCCGGCATTTGCGGCAGGTTGGCGACGTAGCGGTTGACCAGGCGGAAGAGGGCGATGATGGCGGCTTGGTTGGTGGTGATGCTGTAGAGGTTGCACACTTTGGTGCTCAAGGTCTCTTTTGGACGAGCGCTGGCGTCAAGCGCCGCGACTGTTCGCGGGGAATGATTGACCGATCATGAGCCAAATATGGAAGTAATTCGACTCCACAATCCTCGCTTCGGTCCGGCAGAGGGCGGTGACGGCGCGACAGGACGACTTCCGGTTCCAAATTGATTTTTCATGGCTCTCGGTGGCCGTGCCTCCCGTTGATTTTCTATCCCGCCGTTTGCCGAAGTCGCCGAGCTAGTAACTCCCAAACTGCTTGGCTTCGACGTGGACTTGGTCGCCGCGATCAAAGGTCTGTTTCGGGTTACCTGTTCAGCGGTTAACGGTTGCAAGACGTGAGGGGGCTTCTTTGGCTGGACAGCTTTCTCAAATATCAGTTTCTCTTTTTGGACGAGACCAATGCTAGTCGGACGCGCCGCTGATTGCAGTCCTTCACCGCTAGTGAACGCGTGCAAGATAGAGCTATCCACAACCAAGGTCTTTTTTGCGCGCGTCATAGCCACATAGAACAAACGAATCTCTGCTTCAGCCGCTTCCTTGTTTCTCACTTGTTTTGTGCTCAGAAAATCGGGCGCAAGTCGAACAGTATCCCATTCGCGTCCCTTGGCTTTGTGAGCAGTTGATATGATCATACCTGCCTTATCTTCGCTCTGTTCGACGCTGCTTACTGCCTTCCATAACTTCTTGGGACCGTGCTGTTGCACAAGCTGCACAAACATCTTTACGTCTTCGCCTTCCTCCTCCTCGACATGCGCAAGAACCTCGTTCCAGTTCTGAAATCCAAAAAATTCAGGACTAGTTCCCGGTTTGCCCTCCTGCAATTCAAATACGTCCGACAGCAGTCTCTTCAACTCATCCGTGCCTCCGACTACATGAGGCCCCCGACTGGCGCCCAACGCGTCAAGAATTTCCTTTATGACGGTGGCATTAGTCCTACAAAGAACTGTTCCCGCAGGGCCCACAGAAACGATCATGCTCGATACAAGCGGATTACCCCTAATATCATGAGACTCACCAAGATTCCGAAGTACGGATGAAGCAGTTTCTGCGATTGCTCGCCCGAACCGAAATGATTGCGTCAAATATGCTTCCTGCAATCCAGCCATTTGTTCCATAGCGTTGATCGCCCCACGCCATTCATAAATTTGCTGATGCTTGTCTCCAACGTAGACCATCTGCGTTGGTTGTTTCGTTAAGACACCTAACACCACCGGGTTCGTGTCTTGGGCTTCATCGAGGAGAATGTACTCAAAAGAAAGCTCCGGTTTTCCCATCGCCCAGAGCTTCAAATACCCGTCATGGCCCAAGGGCATTTTGTCGTGACGATCTATCATTCGCGCCCAAAGCGCCTTTGCATTTTCAACAGCCCACTGATGAGCATCGTCGATGACTTCTGCGGGCATGCCCATGAGGCGGCCGTATTGAGGGACATGTTCCTTAGAAATTTGAGTATCCGCACTTTGGCAAAATTTCTGGAGAGTACGGGTGAGCAAGAATGCTTGTTGCAGTTCGTTTAGCTTTAGCTTTTTGCCAAACACACGACTCTTAAGCTCCAAGCTCTCCGCCAGCTGATTGGCGTGGAGCTTTGTTTTCATTTTTCCGTTTGAGAATTTGTAAGTGGGCTTAACAGTTCGCCACGCAATCGAATGTGTCGTCCGACAATCAACCGTTTGGGGAAACTTCTGCTTTGCCTCGGCAGCAATTGACTTGTTGAACGCGAGATAGAGACCCTTCCCCTTACGCGATTTCGCTAATAATTGCAGGGTCGATGTCTTGCCGGCCCCCGCGAAGGCAGCGATCTTCAAGCCTTCTTTAGTGCTGAATTTACTCAAGGCATCTAGCTGCTCAGCTGTTGGCTTGAGGTCCATGTTGCCCCCTACGCGCTGGGTAGATGCGAGAAAGTCTACCCTGATACTTGCAAACTGCCTACCCTCGTAACCTTGCTGTCTACCGCGTCGCCTTGCGCCATCCAGCTGCCTCGGCCTCGGCTTCGGTGCAGAACCAACGCTCCCAAAGGCCCTTTTGCATACTTATTTGTGAGTAATTTAGCTGCCCCGGCAGGTGATAAATGCGCTCGCCCTTACGGTTGACGTTACCTTTGATCACGCATTCGGGCGATGGCGCTTCCGACGCGGAGACGGCACCGAGCAGGATCGTCTGAGCATTCAGCGGCACCGAGGCCGCATCGAGGATGATCGTTGCCTTGTTGCGGTGCTGCCAATCCCACGGCGCGATGAATGCCCCTGACCACAGGCCCGCATGCGCTTCTCTCGCCACGACCTCGTCCGCATCATAGGCATGGGAATATCTGACGAACGACAATGCCCAACCTGATCGCACCATCCACTTGCTCACGTCCTCGCCCTCGATAAAGCAGCTGGCGATTGATCTACCGTATTGGTCGGTCCCGGTCGTGGTGCATTGGCTGCGGTCGATCTGGCGAAGGCGGAGAAAGCGGTCAGCACCCGCAAGGCCTACGGAACCGACTTCCGGCTGTTGAAGGCGTGGTGCGAAGCCAAGGGCGTTTCCGCTTTGCCGGCGAGCCCCGAGACGGTGGCGGCCTTCCTGGCGGCTGAGACCGGCAAGGGTACCAAGCCGTCGACCCTCGCGCGGCGCGTCGCCGCCATACGCTACGCCCACAAGCTGGCGCAGTTCGACACACCCACGGACTCGGAAGCCGTCAAGGCGACGCTGCGGGGCATCCGGCGTACCGTGGGCGCAGCCAAAGTACGAAAGGCTCCGGCTGTAGCCGCCAAGGTGCGGGCAATGGTTGCGCTGGCTCCTCCGGGCCTTAACGGCCTGCGCGATTGCGCCCTCCTGCTGCTGGGCTTTGCCGGTGCATTCCGGCGTTCCGAGCTAGTCGCCCTCGACGTGGCCGACATCGCCGAAACTGAGACCGGCCTGCTGGTGACGATCCGGCGCAGCAAGACCGACCAGGACGGCGAAGGCGTTACCATTGCCATTGCGCGGGGCGACGTAGCTTGCCCCGCCCGTGCGCTACGGGAGTGGCTGGATGCAGCCGGCATCGAGGCCGGCCCGATCTTTAGGCCTATCAACAAGGCCGGCCGAAAGTCGCCATTTTGTTGCCCACTGTGGCCGGAGATTTCCTTAATACCGCGTGGTCGATAGAGCCAAGGGGGGTCACACCATGGCATCCATCAGCTTCACAGCGATCGACATGCGAATGCTCGGATTGAACCAGCGTTCGTCACGGGCAACGACCTGGCATTTGTGCAGGGTCATCGTACCGAGACGCACGATCACCGGTCGGCTTGCGCGCGGAAAGGTTTGGCGGCGTCACGACGGCCGTCATTGGCTGTAAATTCGTCGCTGGGTAGCGGCCTAGCGTTCACTTTTTATTTGCCGGCTTCAACAGCCAGGTCACTCCGGCCGAACAAAAGTGCGTCCGGTACGTTATGGCGGAGAAGGATCGCACATGGCTCGGGAGAGGAGTATACACTGGGGACGACCCGGTCTGCCTGCGCTGCGGGCAGGTTCGGAGACACGACCGGAAAAGCCCGCGTTGCTGACGTTCCGGTGCGACCGTCGTGGCCAGTCGGAAAAGTTTCTCAGCGACGAGCCCTGAGGGGGGTGTGCCGGCCGGCGGCTTTTTTCCTATCGAGGAGTGCGCGGACGAAGACGCCGAGCCCGCTTGCGCGTCTTGACTAAGGTCCGCACCGCGCTCGCAATCGTGGCGGCCGTTCCAATCAGCTAAATGCGAAAGCTAGAACGCCAGAGAAAAGCAGAACGATACCCACCACGGCCACAGCAAGGAAACTCTTAGAAGCGAATTCATCGCGCATGGTCCACCACCTATCGCGCACCCCCGCTCAATGGAATGGCTGTCCATTGCACAGTCAAAGAGTTTTCATCCCTTGCGATTATTTTTAGAACCGGGCTGATGTTTTGGTGCAACACCCGGGACCGGACGCTTCCAGAACTTCCAGGACTGCTGCTGGTCCGCCTCCAATTCTTCGGAGAGCTTTTGCCATTCTTCAGCGGTCGCAAGCCAAGCGTCCCTGGCTTCCGCGGTCCGAGCGCGAACTGCGTGATCTCGGCATTCCTCGGCATTCTTGCGGTATCGGCGTGATGGCATAATACGCACCTCAAAGAACAACGCGCGGATTTCCACTGATCTATCGTCAGAAAAAGCCAGGACTCAAATCTAGACCATAGGTTGCCAGGAGCAGTGCGACGAACAGGCTGGCGCCGCAGAACATAACGACGTGCTTGAGCACTTCAATTTCTGATGCGCGGAAAAGGACACGAGCAAGTGCAGCCATTCAAAATATCTCATTTTTCGAAATCATTAGCGCTGGTTGACGGCCCTTGGCAGACAAAATTACCTAATGTGTTGAAAGCAAAATCGATACCACAATAAGTTTTGCAGACCTTTCGCGACATGGATGTGACTATGCGGGCGGCAAGATCGCGGGGGTCGGTCGCGCCGTTGTCGGTCTCGCGCTCATTAGCGGCACGAATGAGGCCGCCTGCTTCACAAGGGCGGCACTCGGCAAGGCGCTGGGCATCGGCACCGGCACGGTGCAGCGCGTACTGATGGAGCAGTCGCGCCCTTTCGACGTCGACGTCGCTGAAGCGGCGTTTGCCTCTCTGTGAAATGGAGACGGCCGCCGGTTTGCGCGTTTTACGATCATAGTGGCGAACCGCTGGAAGCTGGAAAGAACTACTGCGCGTACTACCGAACGGTCCAGTGCGCGAATTTTAGTCACTGGTTTCGCGAGCAGCCCTGGGTGATGGCGTGCCCGCGACAGTTAGGTTGTTCGCGCAGGCGTACTTGCCGGCCGAGCTTCTGCCGGCCCACAGTCCTTGGATGGGCCACCGCGATAAGGCCGGTTCTTTTGATTTTGTGTGGACATCGACCGGGCTTGGACCGTGCGGTCAACGGAAATTTCATCAAATTGCGCCGGTCCCGTTCAGGCAACTTTAGAACACGGTGGGTATCAATGATGTCTTGGACGGCATCAAAGTTATCCTCAATAGGAGGCGGATTTGCGTGCTTTGTTGAAGTTCTTGTCAGATGAATCGGGCGCAACTGCCATTGAATACGGCCTGATCGCAGCGGGTATTTCGATTGCGATCATTGTTGCGGTCAACGGCCTTGGTTCGAACCTCAATACGAAGTTTAATTCAATCAACACCTCGCTGAAATAACGCAACGAACTTGAGGCGAGTTGTTGCGCAACAATCACACCCGAATGAAATCGACGAGTTGATGCCGTGTCTGATCTCGTCCAGCCACGGTTCTGCCCTCATTGCGGGTCGGGTTTAGGCTGGGGGCACGGATCAGAGATGCAACATGTCTTCCATCGATTGTTCCAAGCGCTCGTACGTCGCCATTAAAGCGTGCTCCGTCTCGGCCGCTCGGGCCCGGAACATCGTTCAATTGCTTGTCGTCGTTCTCGGCGCTGCGTCGCTTGCGGCCTGCGCGGAGTCCACAGCGGTCCGAAATTCCAATTTTGTTAGCCCCAGTCGGCAGGCATCGTTGCCACACGATCGAACCGCGTCATTCGTCACCAACAGGCGTATCGCATCCGTGAGAAAGCATACGCCGTTCGCGCGGCACCACCATGCGACCCCGACACAGGTCGCTTCGCAGGGAGTTGCCAGCTTCTATACAGAGGACCAACAGACCGCGAGCGGCGAAAAGTTCGATACGCACGATTTGACTGCAGCTCACCGTACGTTGCCATTTGGTACCCGGTTGCGGGTGACAAACGTCGCGACCGGTCGATCCGTGACGGTGCGGGTCAATGACCGCGGTCCGTATATTCCCGGACGAGTGGTCGATGTCTCAGGTTCGGCAGCCAATGAGCTTGGGATAGTTGAAAGCGGGATCGCAAAGGTCAAGCTTGACGTTGTCCGGTAGTTAGCGGGAATGGACGTGGTAGCGACCAAACTCTGCCGGTATCACCCTTTTCCCGTATTCAGCCTCCATTTCAGTCAGCCGCCTCTGCATTCGTTCAGATTTGACTTCGCTGTTGGCGTCTAACCAGGCACGCTACAGTGTGTGTTTGGAGGTTAGAGCTGACCTTGCATGGGTCGCCGGCTCTATGTTTGGCGGCGGATGTTGTAGTCCAGCCATTGCACACCAGACACTGACATAGGCAGCATGCAATGACCTGTCTTCAACACTGTCCTTGAAGTTCGGGTAATCGATCTTGTCGATCATTGCGGCCAAGGTCTGCTTCACCACATTGCGTGGCAGAACTGCCCGATACAGATAATCACTGTTGGTGTTCCGCGTCACCTTGGCATCTGGGAATACCCTCTCGATATCCCCGGCACGCCGAGCCCTGACCAGCAGTTCAGCCGGGCCACAATCCTTGCTTACGATGGACAGGTAGCTGTTGTTTGTCATTATCCACATTTAATCCTCTCCCTTTTGATGGCGGGCCCAACCGGACGGCCCGCTATCCTCGCGCGATTTGACGCTGTTTGTCGTTACTTGCCAGCAGTTGAGCCGCGCCTGAGGTTGAACCTAGCATTCTTCGGACAATGACTGCACTGTCATCGTCTGCTACCGCGCGGTGCCACCGACAGGCACCTGGCCTGCATCATCCACTGCGTCAATGACGAGATCATCGAATTCCTGAACCGCCGCGAGCGACGCAAGCGCAATCGCCACTCGTTTGACGCTGGTCAATAACTTTGTACTCTTAAGTCATGTTGGCTGTCATGTGTAATGCCTTCACCGTTAGGCATTTCAGGGAACTTTGGACCTCTGGCCAAGCGCTGGGCAAATCGCGCAGCGGCTGGCTGCTCTCGGTCCGCCGTGGCTGGCAAGCTGCAGCGGCTGGGGCTGCACCGCCGCCACAGGCCGCCGACCTTGAAGCCGGTGATAGTGGCGCTGCCGAAGCGCATCTACCCGCCGGCCGTGGTCGTACCGCACGCGCTGCCGCGCAATGCCGAACCCCACCACTGCAGCAAGCAAGAACTGCGGGCGATGCTGGCCGAGGCTGCCGCCAACACGGCGCGGCTATAAGCCGTCGAAAGAAGATCGGCATCCACTTAGTGGTCGATGGCAATCTTAATCCCAGCCTCTTTGACGAAAACGCGGCACCGATTTGTTCCAGATCAATGATGTGATCAGAGCGTCTGCCTAATAATGAGATTGTGCTTCTTTGGTACCAGTAATCTCTTCCTTTTGGGGGAAGATGGAGGTGACGATGTCACACTGGCGAAAGTCGCATGAGCCAGCACCTCAGCACTCCTACCTTGCAGATTGGGTAATTGCCGCAATAGTGGTGCTGGCGCTTGTGCTGGTCATGCATGGCGCGCGTTGATTTGTGACCCCACAAGAGACATTGGTAAGTCGTGACGACGTCTGCCGAATTCAGTACTGCGAAAGGTTTAGTGACTGTCGATGAAATAGACTTGTCTGCCAGAACTGCGGCGCGCGACATTTTTCTTGTCGTGCTGCATTCGGCGGAAATGCCCGCGAGGC
>Ga0207021_1143_pt1 | contig 16610 bp, 10 predicted proteins | sample Alteio_BWMinCont_49_FD_153496 | JGI IMG/M metagenome (GOLD analysis project Ga0207021, IMG submission 153496) | Enriched cells from forest soil in Barre Woods Harvard Forest LTER site, Petersham, Massachusetts, United States -... | ecosystem: Environmental > Terrestrial > Soil > Temperate forest >... | reverse complement strand
CCCACATCCATTGCGGAGATGGTAACCCAAGACCTGGAGCAAGGGTGCGGCGTCCTCACAGCGGGCAACGCGAATCTCATTGCCTGGCCCTGCCAGAATCTGAAGTGCCCTCGCCTGTTGAACATACCGCCCCAACAGAAGCAGGTACTCAGTTCTCTGCCCAACCTGATAACCCAAGACTTCGACATTGCGGGCTAGCGCCGGCAACACATCCTCTGGCGAGATCTTTTGGCTGATCCCGGCCATCCGCAGGAAAGAGCGCAGAGGCCCAGGGATAATGATTTGATTTTGCGGCGAGGAGTCCGGTACCGCCGATGAGGACGAGGAAAGATCTGGATCGTCCTGGCCGCGTACCCGGGAAGAGAAGCACAACAGGCACAAAGAGACGACTGCGAAGAGAGGTGCTTTACTCAGAGGAAATCTCATGGCCGGATGCCTCTTCAGGAACTTCGAACTCTGCGGTCAGCGCGCCAAATGCAACTCGCCTATCCTGCAGAAGTTGGCCGGCGCAGTTAGACAACTCGTTTGCTCAGGCCCAAATTTTAGTCACAACCCTGAACAGGTTGCACTACAGTTCTGCGAATTGCTGGTTTTTTTTGCACACGGGCAGCGACCACGTTATACCACCATTTGCAGCAATCTAATAGGGGTTCCTTTCTCCGCAGAACGATTCGTTGAAGTCTTGGGTTTTGCCGGATCAACATTATTGATGCGTTATTGAGCCAGGAGAATGTGGCTCACATCCTGCACTGGCCACTCATGGAGTATTTTTCCCGCGCATCGACAAGCAAGGGCAGCAAGAAATCCGCGGACCGAGGAGGTGCTGTGCAGAGACCAGAAGGACGGGTCGTCATCATCAATGCGCAGAAGGGCTGGAGGCTGGCGGGGATCGAGCGAGACGCGAAAGCGATCCAAAGGGCGGTCCAGGCCGGTGCCGATTGCTTTGACATAGGCCTCTTTGCGGGTCCAGCAGGAGAAAAGAGCTGCTGCGCGTACTCCGGATCGGCATTCGTGGTGAGGCGGCGGGAGTCGGCCCCCTCTTCGGAGGCGAAGATAGCCGGCGATCAGGGTGCGCAGCAAGGCTTGCGTCAAGAGGAATCGGCATCGGCGGTCCGGGTTTAGCTGGGGTGCAGCCTGAACGCGGTCATCCTCCGGAGGGATGGAGCGAGCGATTTCGTTGTTCTGAATGCGAATCGCAACCAGCCATTCAAGCGAATCGATATCGCTCTCGAGGCCTTCGCATTGTTTGCTAAGGACAAGCCGGAGTCCGTCATGCTGTACCTCCACATGGCAAGGCGGACCGCGCCGGGCGAGGTGCCGCTGGCGGACCTGCTCAACATCCGCCATCGTATTCCGACGACGACACGCGAAGAGTCGCATCCGCATGTCGACGACGGCGCGTTGAATACGATCTACAACGCATGCGATGTGGGCATGAACACGTCTGAGAAAGAAGGCTGGGGGCTCATCGCGTTCGAGCACGGGGCTACGAGATCTCCGCAGGTGGTGCCGAACCATGGGGCATGCACAGAACTCGGGCAGCGATCGGCTCTCTTGCTCGATACCGCCGGGGAGCGAGAGCCGACGGCGATGCCATGCTGCGGCCAGAAGCGATACCCTGCAAGCCGCTCGGCCAAAGTAGGAGCCAGGATTTCCCTGGGCCGGTCTTGCGCGTCCGTGAGTAACGCAGGGAGCTCATCGCGCCTGGCAATTCCGTGGCATGTGAGATCGCTGCGCAGTTCCCCAGGAACTGTGCCTGCTCGCGGCGAAGTGGGATCGCGAGAGAAGACACCGCTTGTCTGGGAGCCAAGGCGATCAGCGTATCCGAAAAGACAAACAGTGAGCTGCGATCGAGCGAGATCGACTGTCCGCCATTCTGTCCGGCCATCATCCAATTCGCGCCATGAGCGCGTGGTGCAACGACAGCAATTCGCACGCTCCGGATTGCAAGCGGGACTTCCCCTCTGGCTGGCACGGTTCCGGTGGGAGGTAAACTCGCGCTTCTACAATAGCCACGAAGAGGCAGGCGCGAAAGTACTCTCAACGTCGCAGCACGATTTGGCGTGAGCCGCGCCCAGTGCGTGCGTTCCCACTGGCTGATCGAATGCTATACTTCCTCCGAACCAACCGTTGTTCTTCCATTGACCAGGGAACCCCTCCCATGAACTGGCGCTTTCTAAAGCAGATTGTCGAGCTTGTTCCTGGCGAGCGCGCTGCGGCAATGGCAGTCACCGACTTTCCCGAAGAGCTTCTGGCGGATCATTTCCCAAGCATCCCCGTCACTCCCGGCGTCCTGCTGATTGAGATGTGCGCGCAACTCGGCGGCAAGCTTGTCGAAATCACCGCGTCCGAGCGGCGCGGCGTTCTGATCCTTCCTTTTCTGACCATGGTGATCGAAGCGAAGCTGCGCCGTTTGTTGGCCCGGGCGAGGAGCTGCGGATCGAGACGATGCTCGAGGCGCTGCGCGAAGAGTCCGCCATCTGCGCGGGGACCATTCGTCACGGAAGCGAGAGGGTTGCGACCATGTCCCTGATGTTTGCTTTCGAACCGGATGGAGGTCTCGACGGACCTGAGCGCGCGGCGATCGAGAAGTTTGAGCGTGCGGAATTCCTCCGCCTGGGCCTGGACGGGTTTCCGCCTGACAATGTGATGCTGCGGGGCATCACCGGCAGGGATGAGTAAGTTGCGCTCCCCAGGCGTTGCGGAACGAGACGGATCATCGCAGCCGCGCATTTGCGTGATTGGCGCAGGACCCTGCGGACTATCCATGGCCAAAAATCTTTTGCAGGTTGGACTCCGCAACTTCGTCGCCTTTGATCGCCAGCGGCAACTCGGGGGAAACTGGGTGGAATCCGACTCCTCCGGGCACTCCAGCGTCTACGAGGGCGTACGGTCCATCAGTTCGCGTCGCCTGACTGCCTTCGCCGATCTGCCCTTTCCCACAGGTACACCCGACTACCCTACGCGTCACCAACTGCTCCGTTACCTGCAGGCGTATGCTGCGACCTTCGGACTTCTGTCTTATCTCCAGCTGAACACCGAGATAGCGCATGTGCGACGCATTGAAGACGGCGGCTGGCGGGTTACGCTCGCCACTGGACAGGAAATGACGTTCGATCACGTGATCATCTGCAATGGCCACCACTCCCGGCCGCGCATGCCGGAGTTACCCGGCAAGTTCTCGGGGCAGCTTCTGCATTCGCACGACTTCAAGACGTCTGCACCATTCGCAGGTAAACGCGCGCTGGTGATCGGAGGGGGCAATTCGGGGGCAGACATTGGTGTCGATCTTGCGCACAGGTGCGGTCACACGACCATGAGTCTGCGCCGGGGTTATCACATCATTCCCAGACATCTCTTCGGTATTCCCTCGGATATGGTGTTGAGGTGGCTTCACTGGATGCCGGGGCGTCTGCTGCGTACGGAATCCGCAGCCCTTCTCCGCGCCCTGCAAGGAAGTGCCGGTCACATCGGCATGCCTAAACCCGATCACGAACTGTTCGCGACTCATCCCCTTATCAACTCGGACCTGTCGTCCGCCTTGGCGAAGGGCTCGATCACCATCCGCGGCCCTGTCGAGAGCATCGAAGGACGCACGGTGAGATTCAGCGATGGCGCCTCGACCGAAGTGGACGTGATCGTCGCGTGCACCGGCTACGATCCCAGCTTTACCTTTCTCGATCTTGACCCTGCGGAGCTTCCGCCCGCCTGCCCGCTCTATCTGCGGATCGTCCAACCACGCCTGCCGGGGATTTTCTTCCTGGGCCTCTTTCAGCCGTCAGGCTCAATCTGGCCTCTCGCCGATTTGCAGGCCAGGCTGCTCGCGAATCACCTGAGCGGGCGGGTTGCTTTGCCTTCTGACATGGAGCGGCAAGCTGCCCACGACATGAAGGCGCGCCGCTTCAGGTACGTCGACTCGCCGCGGCACCGCATCGAAGTCGACTTCTACGAGTACCGCAAAACTCTGCTCCGAGCCATTCCCAGGAATGCGCCTGCCTGGCCACACCCGCTGAGGGGCGAGTCAATGCCAGGCGAATCAAGATGAAGCGCGTCTTGATCACTGGCAGCTCCGGCGAAATTGGCAGCGCTCTTGTGCGGGCTCTGGCGTCGGACCCACAGATCGAACGCGTCGTCGGAGTGATGTGCGGCAGCCCAACAAGTCTCATGACGACCACTTTCTTTTCATTCCCCGAGATGTGCGCGAGCCCCTTGACGTGCGGTCCAGCCCATCCACAACGCCGCACTGCAATATGCAATCGACGTGGAAGGGACGCGCTCCGTGGTGCAGAGCGCCGCCAGGGCAAACGTGGAGAGCTTCGTTCAACTGAGCTCTGCGACCGTCTATGGGGCGCATGCTGACCAGCACGAGCCGTTGTCGGAAGCGAGTCCCCTGCGGCCGAATCGCGGCTTCGTGTATGCCGAGCACAAAGTAGCGGCGGAGGTGATTGTCGAGCAGTTCAGGCGTCAGGATGCATTTCGTGCCATCACGGTCCTGCGCCCCTCGTTCGTGGTCGGGCCCGGGAGCCGGAACGCGCTCTTCCGGCACATCAGCCGCCGCTTTGCGGTACTGCCGGGGGCTCAATCTCCTGCAACTGACACACATCAAGGATCTGGTCGAGATCATCCGCAGAGTCATTCCTCGCATGGCGGACGGAGTCTTCAATGTCGGTGCCGAAAACGCGCTCACGGCATCGCAGATGATGGCGCGACTTCACAACTACTCGCTTACCGTGCCGTATCCGATACTGCGTCCGCTCGGTGCGGTGGCCTGGAAGACGCGACTCTCCTTTACTGACGGAGGTGCCTCCAGAAGCAATCCTACTGCTGCGTCATCCTTGGCGAGTGCGGACTGACACGGCGAGAACAGCGATTTCGCCGAGGCTGAGCTGCGGCGCAGGTTCACCGCCACGCTCGGAACTAACTGGTAGGCTCGCCAACTCCTGCTTATCATTTCGGTTTCTCGCCAAGGTGGTTGAGGTTGCTCTTAGCCAAAACCATTTCCACGCTTTTCAGATGGCGCCGCATGGCGGACCGTGCTCCCAGCGCATCATGAGTAGACAAAGCCGCGTAGATTGCCTTGTGCTCAGCGAGAGTTCTTTCCTGATTCGCCATATGTCCCGTATGTTCACTCAATTTGTGGAACATGGGAGAAAACATGCCGTGCCATAACCTTGCGACCAGATCCGCGAGAACACTGTTGCCAGCAACATTGGCGATCAGCACATGAAATGCCTGGTCGGCCTCGCGGGCATGGGCTCCAGCAGCCATGATCTGTGTCATTTCCTGGATTGTGGCGTCGATTGCACTCAGGTCCCTTTCGGTGGCTCGAATCGCGGCTTCCGCGGCAACTTCTCCCTCGATCAGGAGCCGCGCGTGCAGGAGTTCAAAGGGACCCGGTCCGGCATCGACCATGGGGAACAGAAGTTTGCCTCGGTCGCGAATGTAGGTACCGGATCCTGTCCGAATTTCCACCAGGCCGGCTATTTCAAGCGCGATGAGCGCCTCGCGCACAGTCGGCCGGCTTACACCCAGTTGCAACGCAAGGTCTTTCTCCGCAGGTAAGCGGTCCCCTGCAGAAATGCTTCCAGCCTGAATCTGGTGCTTGATTCGCTCCGCTACTTGCTGATACAAGCGCTTGTTTACGATCGGATCCAGTGCCATTCCATCTACATCCATCGCTGGTGTGTCTCTATCGTAAGTCACGTCAGGATTCCCATTTCGGACCTCCTGAACGAGAAATCCGTCCAGGCAATCCCTCTATTAGGCGCGTCTAGCTGCCAGACAGGTTTTACTCCCATTCATGCCGCTGAGTCGATGAGCGCCGTTCTCTCCGGGTTGTTAATTCTATTAGACAACTGAGTGTAAATCTCATTATACGAGATGCATTCTCGGGCTCCTTTTGGTAGGGACCAAACTGCCGTCTAAAAAGAACTCCTGTGAAATTTCTGAGCTAAATCTGCCTTACAGCTTGACAAGTGGTTGCTGCCAAGACTAGTGTGCGCCCTAATTAAATATCTCTCCTTAGAAGCTGTCTGGGCAGATTCGAATGCGGGACTGCACAAAAGGCGGAGACGTTAATTCTTGGAGGAAGTGATGACGAACAAACAAGCAAATCCAAAGGTGCGCAATTCAGACGCTGGCCTGTCTAGGCGGCTTCCACTCGGTATTGTGTTAGCGATGCTTATGATGCTGGCCGCTTCCCTGGCCACGCTGCGCGCGAATGCTCAGGCCGTCTCGGCAAGTCTTGTCGGCACGGTTTCCGATACAACAGGAGCCGGCATTTCCGGAGCGAAGGTCGCCATTCTGGAAGTGGCCACTGGAATTAACCGGGCTACGGTTACCAATGAAAGCGGCAACTACACGTTTCCCGATCTAACCCCGGGTACCTATGCGGTGAGCGTCGAAGCCACAGGCTTCAAGAAGGAGACGCGCCCGAGTATTGATGTAGTTGTGAACACCACCACCCGCGTTGATCTCGGACTTCAACCGGGCAGCGCTACTGAGACGGTAACCGTGACGAGCGCGCCAGCCATCCTGCAGACTGATCGCGCCGACGTGAGCACCAACCTCGAGTCTCACACCCTCCAGTCTATGCCGGTTTTAGTCAATCAGAACTTCCAAAGTTTGCTCACCCTCGTGCCGGGAGTCGGCCCTCCGGTCTTCCAGCACTCGCAGTTTTTCAACGCCTCAAGCTCAATCCAGGCGGAGGTGAACGGCCAGCCCCGCGAGGGCAACAGCTTTCAGATTGAGGGCATCGACGATGACGAGCGAACCGGGCTCCTGCAGATACTCATTCCACCGATACAAGCGATCCAGACAGTGGACGTCTCGACCAGCAACTTTGAAGCCGAACTGGGCCGTGCCATCGGTACTGTGAGCAATGTGATCATCAATTCCGGCACGAACAAATTTCACGGTATGGTCACGGAGTATGTGCAGAACAGTGCCTTTGATGCGCGAGCCTACTTCAACAAGAGTGTTGGGCACGTGGCCTATAACTACTTTGGAGGGGGCGTCGGCGGCCCGATCATCAAGGACAAGCTCTTCTTTTATGGCGACTACTTCCGTTCGCCGGATCACGAAGCCAATTCCAACATCCTGAGCATCCCTGACCCGAAGTGGTATACGCCCAATGCGCAGGGCAATATCGACTTGAGCGGTCCACTAACTCCAGTCGCTGGAAAGCCCTATGACACGGGCCAGATCTTCGATCCTTCGACGGGCAACGCCGATGGCACCGGACGCACGCCCTTCCCCGACAACCAGATTCCCTACTCCCGTGTGAATCCCGTATCCATCAACCTCTTGAAGCTGCTGCCCGCGCCCAATGCCAATCTTGGAACAAGCTCCACCACCGCGGCGAATAACTTCTCCATCAATCTTCCCTTTCAGAAGACCACAACCCGATACGACATCAAGATCGACTATCAAATCACCCCGAAGGACCACCTGAGCGGCCGTTACAACCGCCAGAACGCCACGATCTTCCAGGCTCCGGCGTTTGGAGCCGCCGGCGGCGGCCCTGCCAATAGCGCCTTTGCCGGAACGGGCACTCAGGGTACCTACAGCACCGGCATCAACTATGATCGTGCATTTTCCAACACACTTCTAACGGAAGCGCGCGTCGGCGTGGCGCATTACGGCAACAGCGCAACTCCCTCTGGCTATGGAACCGACTACGCGACGCAGACCGGAATACCGGGTGTGAACATAAGCCAGTTCACCAGCGGGCAGGTGGGCATCATACTGAGCGATTTCAACAGCAATCCGCTCATCGGATACTCGGCCTCGCTCCCTTGGATTCGCGCGGAAACCAACATCGATGTCGTGAACCACTGGACCAAGATCATCCGCAACCACACAGTCAAATTTGGCGTCGATCTCCGCCGCATCCGCGACGACTTGCTTCAGGACCAGACCTTTAGCCCCCGTGGAGCATTCACCTTCTCTGAAACCAATACATCGATAAACCAACCGGGCATCGCAACCAATATCGCCAACCAGATGGCCAGTCTTCTTCTTGATGTCCCATCCCAAACGGGCCGCGATATCAATACGTTCTTCCCTGCTTACCGGGACTGGTGGTTCTTCTCCTTCGTCGGCGACAAATGGCAGGTTACGCCCAAATTGACTGCCGACATCGGCGTTCGATGGGAACTTTATTTTCCGGCGACTCCCAAGAGTGCCGGGGGCTTCTCCAACTACAGTCCGTCTACGCATTCTCTGGTTATCGCCGGCTTAGGCAACAATCCGTCTAACCTTGGCTTGAATACGCGCTACACCTATTTCGCGCCTCGGCTTGGTTTTGCCTACCGGGCGACGGAACAAACTGTAGTTCGAGGAGGATTCGGCATCAGCTACACGCCGTTTGAGGACAATACCTACGCGTATAACTACCCGGTGCGCGCTAACAACAGTTATCAGCAGCCGAATAGCTATCAGCCTGCAGTTCTGGCCGATGGAGTTACGTCAGCCACCTTCCAGGCGGGCTTTCCGGCGCCAGTGCCCGTCCCCATTCCGAGCAACGGCATTCTCGACGTAACGTCAAGCAAGTCCCTCCTCAGCCAATCCTATGTTGAAATTCCGAAGACCTATCACAACCCCTATGTGGAGTCATGGAACGTAGCCGTCCAGCAGGCCTTGCCGGGACAGTTTTCTCTGCAGCTGTCCTATGTGGCCAATCACGGAGTTCACATCGGCTCCTCTCAGAACGTCAACCTTGCGCCGGCGCTCGGCCTGGGTTCCGCGGGCTACCCAGAAAACATCGCTTTCGGGCGCACGGCCGCGACCAACGTATATTTCGTTGGCTATTCCTCCAACTACCAGTCTCTGCAGGTCCAGTTGAACCGCCGCTTCGCAAACAGCCTGGGCATGCTGACCTCTTTCACCTGGGGTAAGGGCCTCGGATATCAGACCGGCGACGACGGCGCACTGCTCTTCTGGCTCGATCAGCGCCACAACTACGCGCCCAACGATTACGACCACCGCCTCAACTTTGAGGAGAGCCTTACCTATCAGCTGCCCTTAGGTCCCGGCAAGCGTTGGCTGAGTACCGGCGTTGCTTCGTCGGTGCTTGGCGGCTGGCAGATAGGGGTCATTATTTCCGTCTACTCTGGCCTGCCATTTAACGTGGAGGCGAGCGGCGCAAACATCAACACCTCAGGAGAGCAACAGATGGCCAACCTGGTCGGCGGCTACCATGTCCTGCACCACATCGGTACCGGAAACCAGTGGTTCGACCCAAGTGCTTTTGCTCAGCCCAACGGCTGCCCCAAGGCTGTGCCACCTGCAGCAACTCCGCCTCCGTGTCCGATCGAGTATGGAAACACGATAGGCAACGTGGGGAGAAATGCCTATTACGGCCCCGGATACATTCAGGACAACGTCTCGCTCTTCAAGACCTTTAACATCTTGGAAAGTCTGCAGCTTGAGATGCGCGCGGACGCGTTTCAGTTGAGCAATACCCCTCAATTCAACAGCCCAAACAGCACGGTCGGCAGCAAAACCTTCGGACAGGTGACCAGCACGATAGCCAGCGGCGCCGGAAGCGTCAACGCAATCGGAGGTGGCCGCGCACTCCAGTTTTCGGCGACATTGCGCTTCTAGTGAAATGATTCCTTCTGCTTTCCCCCGGCCCCTGTCGGCCGTCACAACAGGGACCGGCCGGCGAGAGCCGCAATATGCTCTATCCTGATTAGAGAATCAAGATGGGGGAGTAATGTCAGCATCGCGTCGCGACTTTCTTATGGGCCTGGCCGCCGCCGGTGGTCTGGCCGCCCTGTTTCCATCCAAAGAAGCCCACGGAGCTCTGCCGCATCAACCTCCCATGAGCTGCCCGTTCCGCCTGTCCGTCATCAACGACGAGCTTACGCAGGACTTCGATCGCGCCTGCCAGATCGCGTCCCAGGACTTCGGCCTGCAGTGGATCGAGTTGCGCGCGATGTGGGGCAAGAACATCACCGACCTCGACGAGAAGCAGATCGCCGAAGCCTGCAAGATCCTCGACAAGTACAAGCTCCGCGTCACCGACATCGCCAGCCCGATCTTCAAGACCGACTGGCCAGGGGCTCCGCTGTCCAAGGAGAGCCCGAAGCGCGACCAGTTTCACGCCTCCTTCGACTTCAAACAGCAGGATGCGCTGCTCGAACACTGCATCGGGCTGACGAAGACCTTCAATACCGACCGCATTCGCTGCTTCGACTTCTGGAGGCTGGAGGACCCGAAGCCGTATCGCGAGGCGATCAACAAGAAGCTGCGCGAGGCTGCGGAAGTCTGCGCGAAGAGCAATGTCATCCTGTTGATCGAAAATGAAATGGCATGCAATACCGGGACGGGGGAAGAGGCGGCTGCCGTTCTAGCCGCGATTCCGAACAAGAATTTCATGCTGAACTGGGACCCGGGTAATGCCGGGACCTTCCCCGGCAACACTCCTTATCCCACCGGCTACGACCTGCTGGCCAAGGAGCGGATCGGGCATTGCCACTGCAAGGACGTGAAACGCGAGCCGGGCGGCAAGTATGAGTGGGAGCCGGTCGGCGGAGGCATCATCGACTGGGTGGGGCAGTTCCGGGCGCTCAAGCAGCAGGGTTATCACTACGGAGTCAGCCTGGAGACGCATTGGCGCGGTGCGGGAACTCCGGAAGCCTCGACGCGCATCAGCATGCAGGGCCTGAAAGACGCTCTCAAGAAGGCCGACATTTCCTGTTAGCCTCTGATCTCAGAGGCTAACCCCCTCCCCCCTGTCTTCTATGGTTTGGATTCCGCTTTTCGAATGAGTGAGCTAGAAGGTTTGTCCGGGTAGACGGGATTGACACACGATGAGGTGAACCCCGGAGTCGAGACAGTCGGAGATTTGACAGTTCGCCGTCCGCCCTCCGCCGTCACCTATAACGTTGAGATCGAGAAGAAGGATCCGGGCTCCATCTTTCAACGCCTACCGGGGGTGGCGGGACAGTGGAGATCGAGTCGCGACGAACAGTGCGAGGGCGGCACGAACAAGCAAATCTGGCTGGAATTTGTAGATCGTGCGAGCCCACCCTTCGCAAAGTGGGCGAAGGATGGGCACCCTCCTTTGCGCTTAACTCAGAAAGTAGTGGTTTGCGACTGGGTTTCTGTAAATCGCGGTCATTGTTAACGCAGAAAAAAATGGATGGTGCATTCGCCAGCGCCAGAAAGATCAGCAGACCGGCATCAAATTCATAAGACAGTAATCCTAAAGAAACATTCAGATAGAAACAGCACCTCTGACAATCTAATTACAAATTTAGGACCTTTCGACGACACATGCCATGGCCGCGAAAAAATAGGATTCGTGGTCGCGGAAAAATAAGGATTCATCGGTGCCGAAAACAGGTTGAGAATCAGTTCCTATGCAATCGATTGGATACCGATTCGATTTATTTCCAATGTTTCAATTCATTCAGGGAAAACTCCGAGCGCGATGCAGTTAAGCGCGACATGACTGATTGTCCTCTCCAATACATCTCCCAAACGATGAGGCGAGTTTTACGAATGTCTTCTGTGTAAGCAGGTAGTTTGATCAAAATACTCCAGGAGAAGTGTACGCATATGAAAATGAAAGGCTTATTGATTGCGCTGATTACCGGTTCGTTTCTGGCTGGTATCGGCGCTGTTCGGGCGCAAGTCGTCATCGCTCCCTCAACCCCCCAGGTGGGCTCTTCCAATCCTGTCACCCCCATGCCTCCTATTCCGGTGCCGAACGTCAAACCTTGTACGGTTTCACTCCTCACCAATGCGGCCTTTGACAACTTCAACGCAACCACGTTCAACTACGCGCCTCCCGCAGCCTGCCCCGGCCCCTGGGCCAAGGTCATCCTCACGGCAGACTTCACCGTCTCCGCTGGAAACCAATTCGACCGCACCGGATGGATTTATCTTGGCGACATCAACCTCTTCTTCGGCTCGACTGCCGAGCCCCGCAACAACCTCAGTCCCTCCTGGCACATTGAGCGCGACGTCACCGACCTCACCTCGGTCCTCAAGACCGCCCAGCCCGGCTCGGCCAGTATCGGCAACATCGTCAACTCCGTCGATAACAGCACCATCTTTGCCAACGCCGCGCTGGAGTTCTTTCCTGCTACGCCGTTCGCCCCCGCTCCTGCCACGGCGGACATGGTCGTAGGCCTCAGCTCCGGCAGCAATCCTCTCGATCTCGTCACCGCCACCGACCAGCTCAGCCAGACCGTCAACCTGCCGCGCAACGTGGAGAACGTCTATCTCGACGTCTTCGCCCAGAACCAGATCGACGATGAGTTCTTTTATCTCTGCGTGCCCAACAACGTGACCTCCGAGCTCGAGAGCTGTGGCAACACCGCCTTCCGCGAAACCGAGATTTCCATCGATGGCAGGCCCGCCGGTGTCGCACCTGTCTTTCCCTTCATCTTCACGGGAGGCATCGATCCCTTCCTCTGGGAGCCGATCCCTGGTGTCCAGACCCTCGACTTCAAGCCCTACCGCGTCGACCTTACTCCCTTTGCCGGCGTGCTCGGCGACGGCAGCCAGCACACCGTCGCCATCAGCGTCTTTAACGCCAACGACTTCTTCAACGCAACCGCGAACCTGCTCGTCTTCACCGACCACGGCAGCCGCGAGGTCAGTGGCGGGCTGATCAGCAACACCCTCAGCGCGGCTCCAACTCCGCAGATCAAGGAAAACCTGACAACCAGCTCCAGCGGAGTCGTAACAGGCACGGTTTCGGTCAGCTCTAACCGTACCTTCTCCATCAGCGGCTTCGTCAATAGCTCGCATGGCCGCGTCGTAACCACGGTCCAGCAGCAGGTCAACTTCCTCAACACCCAGACCTTCAATGTCGACCCTAACACCGGAGGCGACGTACAGGACGTCGTCCAGAGCAGCACTGTCGATTCGCAGACCACGACCCAGGAAGGCGTCATACGGCAGACAGTAAGTAAGCATGTGTCGTATCCGCTGACGGTGGACTTTGCGTTCACTCCCAACACCGATGGCTCCGCCAGCCAGGCGACGTCGGTGAATCAGCAGAATCTGCAGACCGATATAAAAGCTCTCAACGGATTCCCTCTGTTCGAGAGCAGCACCCAGGAGCAGGTCCTCTCCACGGACACGTTGTCGATCAATTCCGCCAATGAGCTCACGGGTGCGGTCGGCAACTCAAGTGCGTCCTTTCAAAGCAATGACTCGCTCGGTCACTGCTTCAGTCGTTCGCTCACAGGCAAGAACCAGGTGCTGACGAATGTCACCGACGGCAAGAGCTGTCAGCCGCAGAAGCTCTTCTAAACCGCACGCCGCGACGTGACGGGGGCAGTTCCTTACTGCCTCCTCACGTTCTGCAGGAATTCGTCATCTCGACGCTGTGCGAGGAATGACGGTTGGCAATCCGGCAGCTCCTTTGTGAATTCCGGTAGAGACGTTCGTTCACGCGATCTTAATGTGGCTGGACAAGACTGATAAGGGATTAATTCACGCGAGCACTTGCAGGCTAGAATTTTGTCGCGGGACCGCCCAAGAACACCTTATCTAATGCCAAAGTCTTTTTGGATCGCAGTCGTCGCTTTATGTGTCGGGCCCTGGTGTCAGTCTTCGAGGGCTCAGGTACAGACCAAGAATATTTGTCCTCGCCCCCGGTTAGGCTCCACAGTGGAAGAGCCGGAAGACCTGCGCAGTCAAAATGGCGTTCTGGAGGTGGAGCTGACCGCCAACGACACTGCGGAAGCGAATGGCGCGACGCTCTATTGTTATACCGATGCGGCCGGCCGGGAATCTCCCAATCTGCGCGTGAATCCCGGCGATCTCGTGATCATTCATCTGAAGAACGCGCTGACCGACCTCAGCCCCGGGGTGACGGCGGCCGTGCAGGCTCACTCGCATAAGCGTGCCCAAACGAGTAACGACCCCTGCACGAGCGGAATCATGAGTCCGGTGTCGACGAATCTTCACTTTCATGGGCTTACGATTCCTCCGGTCTGCCATCAGGACGACGTCATGAAGACGTCTGTTCAGCCGGGCGATGCCCCACTTGAGTATCGGTTTCATATTCCGGAGGATGAACCGCCGGGACTCTACTGGTACCACCCGCATATCCACGGCTTCAGCAAGCAACAGCTTCTCGGGGGCGCATCAGGAGCGCTGATCGTGGAAGGGATCGAGCGGGCCAAAAAAGTCGTCGCAGGCTTGCCGGAGCGCGTGTTCATCATTCGCGACCAGGACCTCGTCAACCCGAATGCGCCGCCTGCCAAGTCTGAACCGGTGGTGCCGAAGTTCATGATAGACCGCGACGGAGACGCCGCTAACAACGGTACCGGCTTCGGCAAGCCGGCGAAAGACCTGTCGATCAACTACGTCCCGGTTCCTTACCCGGACTATCCTCCCGGCGTGATCGAGATGAGGCCTGGAGAGCGGCAGTTATGGCGAGTGTTGAATGCTTCGGCTATCACTTATCTCAACCTTGAGGTCCTGTTTGGCCATGCGCCGCAACCCCTGGGGCTTGTGGCCATGGATGGCGTGCCCATGAACCACAACGACGAGCAGGGTGAGTCGGTCGATTCCCAGACGCATATCGGCCTGCCGCCGGGCGCGCGCGTGGAGTTTGTCGTGACCGGTCCGGCTGAAGGCGAAAGCGCGCTGCTGGTCACGAGAACGGTGGATACCGGCCCGGGCGGCGAGAATGATCCGAACCGCATGCTGGCGAAGATCGTCGCCTCATCGAATGCGCCTGAGCCGCGCTCGAGGTTGCAGAGTTCGCCGGAGCCTCTTCCCGCTGCGCGCGAGGCATGGCTGGGAAACGTGGCGCCAGTGCGGGTACGGCGATTGTATTTCTCAGAGAAGCTGGCCGATCCCAATGATCCTACGAGCGCAGTGGAGTTCTACCTCACCGTGGATGGACAGGAAGCGAAGATGTTCGACATGAGTTCGGAGATTCCGAACATCGTCGCTCAACAGGGGACGGTCGAGGACTGGATCATAGAAAACCGGTCGAGCGAACTGCACGCCTTCCACATTCATCAACTGCACTTTTTGCTGCTCGACTACATGGGAAGACAGGTTAATGAGGATTTTCTTCGCGACACCGTGAATGTGCCGTACTTCACCGGCCGCTCTCTTGCCTATCCCAGCGTTCGCCTGCGCATGGATTTCCGCGATCCAAATATCGTAGGGACATTTGTCTATCACTGTCATCTTCTGGAACACGAAGACAAAGGGATGATGGGATCGATATGAGTTGAGCCGGGGCAGCCACGTATGCCAGAACGAACTGCCGGGATCTCGTGCGGGGCGGGCGACTCCTCGTCGGCATGTAAGAGCTTGCCCTTACAAGGTCGCAGCTTACAATGAACTTCCGGGCACCTAATGGTAGCCAGAATTCGGCCTCGCTGTGTTTCGTTATGATTAATTTTAATTCACCAATTGTTTATGACATGAGGGTGCATCGTTAATCTGTAACGGCTATTCCTCGTCAGGTTGAGGTTAACGCCCCAACTCAGGAGGAACTATGACCGTGAAGCAAGCCGCAACGATAGCCTTGCGAACCGTGCGTGCGGGAGCGATATCCGTCGCCGTGTTCCAGTTCGCTATTGGCAACTCACTAGTTCAGGCAGAGTCCCGCGACAATGAAACCAGCTCGCCAATCAAACACGTGATTGTCATCATTGGCGAAAATCGCAGTTTTGATCACGTTTTTGCAACGTACGTTCCCAAGAAGGGCAACACTGTGTTAAATCTGCTCTCCGAAGGTATTGTGAAAGCCGACGGAACACCTGGCCCAAACTACTCCAAAGCCGAGCAGAAAGCCGCCTATGACGAGGCGCCCGATGCATTTCTGCTCAGCCCGGCCAAGACCACCTTTCCCGGAGACGTACTTCCCGCTCCGCTGGTCGGCGGCCCGACCGATTCCTATGTCAAGGACGACAGTCTTACCCTCGCCCGCCAGTCGGAAAACGGTCTTCCCGCCGATTACTATGCCTACCTCGTGACCGGTGGTACCGGCCTGACGTCAAAGACCCCGGACACGCGCATCACGAATGTGAATAGCCTTCCTCCCGGACCGTTCCAACTGACGAACGGCGACACCTTCACCTATAACTCGTATTCGGCCAGCCCGGTGCACCGCTTCTACCAGATGTGGCAGCAGCTCGATTGCGACGCCACGCGGTCGACGAACAAAAATCCTTCCGGCTGCAACTCGGGCCTGTTCTCCTGGGTTGAAGTAACCGTAGGCGCGGGCACGAACGGCCTGAAGCAGCCGTCGAACTTCAGCACGGAATACTCCGCCGGCGCAGCCACAACGGGCGAGGGCTCGACCGCACTGGGCTTTTACAACGTCCAGAACGGCGACGCTCCTTATTTCAAGAAGCTGGCCGACGACTACGCGAAGAACCCACACTCCCCGCTGACTGATCCCCTTTGCACCTCTCACACCGACGCTGGGCGATATGCCGTGAGCACGGCGCACCCTCCGTCATTAAGTTTTGACGGTAGATGAGCCCTCAGCCGTCAATCTGGCTCTTTTCAATTTCCCGATCCTCACTCCTGGCCGCCCACCATCGATCTCACCTGTCATCGATTACTGATCGCTGAAAGCTGGATCTTCGGGAACATCGCTTCCCCGTCCTCCG
>Ga0207021_1112_pt2 | contig 16763 bp, 20 predicted proteins | sample Alteio_BWMinCont_49_FD_153496 | JGI IMG/M metagenome (GOLD analysis project Ga0207021, IMG submission 153496) | Enriched cells from forest soil in Barre Woods Harvard Forest LTER site, Petersham, Massachusetts, United States -... | ecosystem: Environmental > Terrestrial > Soil > Temperate forest >... | reverse complement strand
CCGTTTATAGCCCGCTACCGCAAGGAAGCGACCGGTGGGCTGGACGATATCCAATTACGCCTGCTGGAAGAGCGGCTGCGCTACTTACGCGAACTGGAGGAGCGTCGCGCGTCGATCGTAGCCTCGATCGATGAGCAAGGCAAGATGACGCCGCCGCTGCTGGACGCCATCATGCATGCGGAAGACAAGACCCGCCTGGAAGACTTGTACCTGCCGTACAAGCAGAAACGCCGCACCAAGGCGCAAATCGCAGCCGAGGCCGGATTGACGCCGCTGGCCGACGCCCTGCTGGCCGATCCGAGCTTGAATCCGGAAGAAGAAGCAGCGAAATACCTGAAACCGCCGTTCAAGACCGATAGTGTCGATAACCCCGGCGTTGCCGATACCAAAGCGGCATTGGATGGCGCGCGCCAGATCTTGATGGAGCGCTTCGCCGAAGACGCCACGCTGTTGCAAGCACTGCGCGAATATCTCAATGAACACGCCGTGGTTGAATCCAAGGTGGTTGAGGGCAAGCAGGACGCTGGCGAGAAATTCGCCGATTACTTCGATTATTCGGAAACCATCGGCACCATTCCGTCGCACCGCGCCCTGGCATTGTTTCGAGGCCGGCGCGAGGAAATGCTGACAGTCGCGCTACGCCTGGATACCGAGGAAGAAAAGCCGAAATGGGATGCGCCGCATAACCCGTGCGAAGGACGTATCGCCGCCCGTTTCGCCGTCGGTAACAAAGGCCGCCCGGCCGACAAATGGCTGGCCGATACGGTACGTTGGACCTGGCGCGTGAAAGTGTTCATGCATCTGGAAACCGAGTTGATGACGACCTTGCGCGAAAAAGCCGAAATCGAGGCGATCAATGTCTTTGCCTTGAATCTGAAAGCCTTGTTGCTGGCCGCACCGGCCGGCCCGCGCGCCACGATGGGCCTCGACCCCGGTCTGCGTACCGGCGTCAAGGTAGCGATAGTTGACGCTACCGGCAAAGTGGTCGACACCAGCACCATCTACCCGCATCAGCCGCGCAACGACTGGGAGGGTTCGTTGCATACCCTGTCGCTGTTGGCGGAGAAGCACCAAGTGTCGCTGATTTCAATCGGTAACGGCACCGCCAGCCGCGAAACCGACAAGTTAGCGCAGGATCTGATCAAACTCCGTCCTGAATTGAAGCTGACCAAGATCGTCGTCTCGGAAGCTGGCGCATCGGTTTATTCGGCTTCCGAATTCGCTTCGCGCGAACTGCCGGAGATGGATGTGTCCCTGCGCGGCGCCGTTTCGATTGCCCGTCGCCTGCAAGACCCATTGGCTGAATTGGTAAAAATCGATCCGAAATCGATCGGTGTCGGCCAATACCAGCACGATGTCGGACAAACGCAGTTAGCACGCTCGCTGGATGCCGTGGTCGAAGATTGCGTGAATGCCGTCGGCGTCGACGTCAACACCGCTTCGGCGCCGTTGCTGGCGCGGGTCTCCGGCTTGAATAGCAGCGTTGCCCAAAGCATCGTCAGCTATCGCGACTTGAAAGGCATGTTCACCTCGCGCAGCGGGTTGCGTGCAGTGCCGCGCTTGGGCGACAAGACATTCGAACAAGCGGCCGGCTTCCTGCGTGTGATGAACGGCGACAATCCGCTCGATGCCTCGGCAGTGCATCCTGAATCTTACCCGCTGGTGGAAAAGATTCTGGCTGACATCAAACAGGATGTGAAGAGCGTGATTGGGGATGACAAATTGTTAAAGTCACTCAATCCTGGCAAATACGCCGACGAAAAATTCGGCGTACCGACCATCAGCGACATCCTGAAGGAACTGGAAAAACCAGGCCGCGATCCGCGCCCGGAATTCACGACCGCGACCTTCAAGGATGACGTCGAGGAAATCCGGGATTTGCGACCTGACATGATTTTGGAAGGCGTGGTGACCAATGTCGCCGCTTTCGGCGCTTTCGTCGACATTGGTGTGCATCAAGACGGCCTGGTGCATATTTCTGCGCTCTCGAACACCTTCGTCAAGGATCCACATACGGTCGTCAAGGCTGGCCAGGTGGTGAAGGTCAAGGTGCTGGAAGTCGATGAAAAGCGCAAGCGTATCGCACTGACCATGCGTTTGTCCGATAACGCGCCGGTTGCCGGCTCCAAACCAGAGCAACGTGGCGATCGCAACGATGCAAAGCGCTTGTCACAACATCAACAACAGCAACCGCGCCAAGATGCCAATAGCGCAATGGCAGCGGCTTTTGCCAAGTTAAAGCGCTGATTTTGCATACTTCAGGCAGGCGGACGCAGATTTTCTTATAATGATCGTATCAACTACAGTGAGGCTGCAATGAGTGACGTACAAACCTGGATCAAAGACACCGTGTCGCAAAACACGGTTGTGTTGTTCATGAAGGGCACTGCCCAGTTTCCGCAATGCGGATTTTCGGGCCGGGCGATCCAATTATTGAAAGCCAGCGGTGCAGAAAACATCGTCACCATCAACGTGCTGGATGACCCTGAAGTGCGCCAAGGAATCAAGGATTTCTCGAACTGGCCAACGATTCCGCAGTTGTATGTCAAAGGCGAATTCGTCGGCGGCTCCGATATCATGAATGAAATGTTTGAATCCGGCGAATTGCAAACGTTGCTGAGCGCATAAGATGGCGCCATCGCCGCAACGCCTGGTCGTTGCCATAACCGGTGCGACTGGTGCGGTGTATGGCGTGCGCCTGCTGCAAGTGCTGGGCGCCATGCCAAGCATTGAAACGCACCTGATTGTATCCGATGCCGGGGTGCTGAATCTGCACCACGAACTCGACATGAATCGCAAGGAAGTCGAGGCGCTGGCCCACCGCGCCTACAATCTGCGCGACATAGGCGCCACGCTGGCCAGCGGCTCATTTCAATCGGCGGGAATGATCGTCGCGCCGTGCTCGATGAAGACACTGGCGTCGGTTGCATTGGGGTTGTCTGACAATCTGATCGCGCGAGCAGCCGATGTCATATTAAAGGAACGCCGCAAGCTGGTGCTGATGGTGCGCGAAACCCCGTTCAACCTTGCCCATTTGCGCAACATGACTTCGGTAACCGAAATGGGCGGCATCATTTTTCCGCCCCTGCCCGGTTTTTATCAGCGACCGCAAACGATCGAGGAGATGGTCGACCATACCGTGGGCCGGGTACTCGACTTATTTGACATTCCGCATGCATTGACGCCGCGTTGGGATGGACTCAAGCCCGGCAATTAATGCCGTTGCGCCCCCTTGCATTGACCATTGTCATATTCAGGCACTATCCCAAATGCTCGCCGCTTTGCGGATTCTGGGGGTGATAAGTCGCATTCGCAAGTTGCGCCTTGGTCATTGCACCCGTCTTTTGGAAATAAACCATTTGATGCAATCGATTAGCACATCAGAGGGCGTTCTCGCACGGGTTCGATTCTGATCAATTCCTAGGGCTTTATTTGCCGCATTTGCCGCCGCCAGAAACTGTTGTTCCGACATCTCATTAACGCCACGAGCGGAAATCAGCTTGCCAAGTTCGCGCGAAACCGAGTCCATCACGCTGGACCAATCGTGCATGGCTGGTTGCCGAAAAATACGCATGGTTGGATACCACGGAGAATCCCCACGGTCAATCAGCCAGCGCGAATCGGTCTCAAACCGGTTGAGTAGCCAGACCGGCTTGCCCAATGCACCAGCCAAATGAATAATCACCGTATCGGCGCTAATGACCAAATCGAGCTGACTAATCAGCGCAGCAGTGTCCAGAAGATCGCTTGATGCATCCATCCAGTTCAGTACTGGCCAGTTCGTTTCCTGAAGTTGCAACGCAGCAGCGTCTTTTTGCAAACTGACATACCGAACTCCAGGTAATGCGATTAGAGGTGCAAAATACCGCAGCCCAATGCTGCGCAATTGATCTCTTGCCGTGTGCTTACTCCCAGCCCAGGCAATTCCAACTCTCAAGCCTGTGAATTTACTGAGTGGTTTTTCCCATTTCTTACCGGTCGCTGCAGGAAGGCGAAGATAAGGAACATCTCCAGGAATGCTTTCAAGAGTGGTTCCAAACAGATAGGGCAAGCTCTGCATCGAGCAATGAAAATCGAAGGAATCCAGAGATATTTCCAGTTCCGAGTCAACAACCAGATTGGTCATGGTCAGCATGACTTTCATCAATACCGCATGACAGGAAACGATAATCGCCCCTGCCCCCTTACGCTTGAGGAGCGGGAGATATCGCATCATCATCACGTTGTCGCCCATCCCTTGCTCAGCCCAAACAAGGATTGCTTTTCCCTGCAAATCTCGGCCATCCCAGGCAGGTTTGCCAGCGAATTTCTTGATCTGCGGCCAAAATCCCATTTCAAAATCGAAGCGCTTTTCACTCAGGGCCAATCCATCGGCGAAATCTCCCAGTAGCATCAGGGTGCCAGCCAAATACAGATTTGCTAAAGGGAAGTCGGGCTTGATTGCAAGTGCCTGTCGAAAATGCGCCATTGCATCGTCATAGCGGTTCAAGGCGCGGTATGCGGCACCAATCAGGGTCAGCGTGGGTGCGCTTTCCGGCTTGAGCTTCAATGCTTTTTCGTAACTGATCAACGCCTCGGTCGGCTCCCCCAGTTCCAGCAGGGCATCGCCCATATTACGGTGCAATTCCAGGCTTTCATCTCCCAATGCATGTGCCCGACGAAAATGCACCAATGCATCTACAAGCCGCCCCTCCATCAATAAAAGATGGCCGAGGAGATTATGGATCTCGAGCTTGTCAGGCGAGATTGCCAGGAGCTGACGATAATACGTGACAGCCTCGTCAACTCGCCCCTGCAGACTCATCAACTGCGCCATATTGAGCAGCGCATCTTGATGCTTGGGTTCCTGCTCAAGGACTGACTTGAAGAGCACCTCGGCTTCCTGCACGCGCCCTGCTTGCATAAGCTGCACGCCGACTGGCACGAAGTCATCTGGAGTAGCGGGTAGGGGATCAGTCATCAGACACTATGATCATCAAATGGCAGGAGGCCATTGGCGGGCCGCATTTATCAGCGCCAACACCCAGACCGTTTTACCGTCCACTTCGTACACCAGACGGTAACTCTCGTGTGGAATCAATTCACGAGTGCCAGAGATTTGGCCCGCACGCCCCATAAAGGGGTAATCCGCCAGCTTCGCGGCCGCATCACTAAAAAGTTCGTCCATACTGACCGCTGCCAGCGCGTTATCGTTCGCTATATATTCCCAAATATCGTCACGATCCCGCTCGGCTTCTGGAGTCCAACGAACCTTCACGCGCCGCCTGATCGCAGCAATTCAGCACGACGCGCAGAAAACTTAGCTTCGACTTCGTCGTTAGAACGGCCAGCGTCAGCGCGCACGGAATAGCGTGCCAGATCTACCTTATTGCGAAGAAATGTATCGTACTCAAGGGTTTCCCGTTGACGCAGGACAAACTCACGCATCATTTCACGGACAATCTGTGACGCCGGGCGATGCGATGCATCAGCTGCCGCCATAAACTGTTCGCGCAGTTCAGGTTCGAGTTTCATCGTGAAAACCGCTTCTTTTTGCATAAACCATCTCATTGATTAGCCGGTACATATAAAGTATATACTTTATATGTACCTATCACAATTATTAAAAAAATGTGGATAGTTAATCTTACAACCAAATACTTTAATATCCCCATACGCTCAGCATTGGACAAAATTGGTTCACAGCAACCAATTTTTGACTGATGATATGCATCAAGATCAAGAAAAAATAGCTAATCTCAATGTTCCTCATGCACAAATATAGTCATGTATGAATAAAGAGCACAGCCTCACTTTACGCAGCAGTGCTGTCGGAGTTCGCAGGAGATGCCGACGACAACGAAACCCAACTTTCTTCGCCATCAAATTCAGTAGGCTACGTCTATCTGGTTCAGCATGGATCACGTCGAGAATATAAAATCGGCCGAACCAACAATACTCTTCGGCGAGAAGGTGAGCTTCGCACAGAGCTTCCAGAAAAACTTGAGCCCATACACAAAATTGAAACAGATGATCCAGCCGGTATTGAAAGTTATTGGCACCGACGATTTGCCGATAAGCGAAAGAACGGCGAGTGGTTCGCACTTAGCGCTGAAGACGTTCGAGCCTTCAAGCGTTGGGGACGTATCTATTGATTTGATCGAAGTCCATCTGAATCGGAATGCGAGCTCTCAGCACTAGATGCTCAACATTGGCTGATATGTTGAAGAGACTTTCTAGGCAATAGTAAGCAGAAATGACAAGGGCTTACATCTCTGTAAGCCCTTGATGCTACTGGTGCGGCTGCCGGAATCGAAACAACCCTTGTAACCTGCATAAATAAAGGACTCGTAACTTTCAAATTCAATTCATGCCCCAAAAAGTGCCCCGAAAATTATTTTTGTTCAAGATGATCGAAGCCGCAGGTGTAGATCACGAAGTCGACCAAATAAAAATATTGCGATGTCGTTTACCTACAACACCGGCACAGAACTAAACGCCTAGCGATCGCAGCACGATTGCTCATTTGAAGTAAAGCGCGAAACCATTATCCTTTTCAAGAGCCAGCCTGAAGATCCGTCTTTGCGGGCTTGGGTTATTAATGAGACCCGCCTCAGCGGCGACATCTAATATTCTTTCAATTGCTGCATCTTTTTTCTTCGGCAGCATACGAATTAGCTTTGCCAACGCTTTGGCATCAATTTTGATTGAGGGCGATGCAGTTTTTTCTTTTTCGCATAGGGTTACTAGCGGGTCGATGTCACTGTCAGGTATCCAAACAGCAGCAGAAGAGATTGCTTCAGATACTTTGCTCTTTAGGTCCTTCCGTTCCCAGTCCCGAGTACCTACTCTGGAATATAGTTGAGCAATCAACCAACCCAACTTGGCTTGAAATTCGTCCTTCAACGATAAAACTCGGGCGTTGAAGCACAAATCATAATGTTCAGACTTGATTGTAATCGGGAGTGAGAGAAGGGCGCACATTGGCGAAGCAAGTTCGGCAGTCAAATTCTGTTCAAGATAAAAAAGTGAGGGTTCGTTATTGTTGAAAAGGCGCTCCAAGAACCTTTCAATTGTCCCCTTGGTCTGGAGTGATGCAAAGGGTTGATCTCCAGCATCAATATGTCGCAATTTCCCGTCAAATTCGCGATTAAGCACCGTCTTAAGAGATCTGACCGGCGCGATCGATATATACCTAGATGCACAACGTGCCCCATCGCGCCGAACCAAATCACACGACTGGGTGAGGATTATGAAAAACAGATTTTCAACGTGATCCGCGTAGTAGGGATGATATTTTCTCAACAGCTCGCATAATCCATCCGTCTTCTTGAGGACATCACCTTGCTCAAGGTCGGATGGAAAGGGCTGTTCTTTATACGTCCAATGCATTCTTTCAACGTGAGCGAGGATTCACGGTGGGATTTACCACTGGTTCGTAACCTAAGCTAATAGCGCGGTTTAGATATTTGGTGCGAGCATCTTCAGCAAGCAATACAGGATTTATCGAAAGGACAACAGTTTTTTCTGTAGATTTCATTGAAAATTTAACAACTTCACCGTCAACAATGTGATAAAGATTGAGATTATTTTCAGCGGCAACTCCAGTAGTTGTGCCAGCCGACGCTTGCAGCGCTGGGAATATATTTCTCCAATTCGTCATGTGTTGGCTCATGTGATAGCTCCTTCAATTCTTTCATTAGATAGATTCTCTGCAATCTTTATCGCTTGACCCAATATTTCAGGATATTTTTCGTCGGTCAAATACTCAACGGCTTCGGACGCAGTTTGAACTGAGTGGTGAAAATTTAATCGAATGCTTCCAACATTTCCCTCATGAACACACTCTACGCCAATTAATTCATCATCTGCTTGAATCTTATTTCCCCAGGATTTCGATACAATTTCCGAATTTTCCAGCACACCCTCGAAATAATTGGTAGACCGAAACAGGTCCAAAAATTCAATTTTATTTTCCTCAACAGAAAAGAGAAAATTGCACCCAACACCAGAGATCGGCGTGTGCGTTAAAGTCTGCAGGATAGTGCGCGCGGCGGCGATGGCTTTCGCGGAGGATTCTGGATTTTTCGGATCAATAAAGAAAATCAGGACCTGCGGTGCAGCAACCAATTCGATGTCCAGAAACGAAAGCCGTCGAACGGCGCCTTGGCCTTGCAATGGGTCAATTGTTACCTTAACAACAAATTGTTCGTCAGCAGCCTTACCTAGAGCCGCCTGTGCTATCCATTGTGGGGTAAGAATTGCAGGGTTCCAACTTCCAGCTATGACCAAAGTAGGATTTTCTGCTTCAATTTTCATAATATGAAATCACGTGTTATCCAGTAGACGATATCACAAACAGCGAACAGATAAAATCTTTTGCCACGTGATCCTACAATATTCGCAACACCGGCATATGGTGCAATTTCCATATTTAGCGCCGAAGTGACATTTTCAAGCAGTGTGAGCAAATTCAGTCCAGCGGTCGCACTTCGACTTTGTCACACACAATTTGCCGGACTCGCTTCCCCCCAGTAGAGTTTGGACTGTCGGCATCTACTCGAAACTAAATTTCTTGCGTACTTTTTTTACGTCCCGTGTTGATGGGATTGCAAATTCCTCGTATCCGCGTCGCACAAGTTCATCGAGCGGCATTGCTCTCGCCGCATCGAGAACTTTGGCCTTCTCACTTTCAATTTCCAATTGCAGCCGCGCGCGAAGCACAGTCGCAAGTTGATGTAAGCACACAGCATCATTTGCGCTTCCACGAAAAACCTTGCCTGTTGTAACGGTTACGTCGCCCACACCAACGGCTTTACCTTCATCGATTTGCACACTTACATAAACCTGATTGTCTTCAAGTGGAGCGACTGGGTGCGCAATGAAACGATTCCGCAAGTCAATTACGTGTCGATATATGTCCCGCAAATGTGAAGGCAAATCAGCTATCCAATCGGACGGTAAACATGTCCTAGCCCCGGTAGCCTGAATACGACCAAACTTAATAACGGCAGCATCAAACAATATGTCTCCAAAGGCCAAATTATCTAAGTAGGCAAGCCCATCGGCAACAACGTCAGAACCCTGGACGTTCATTTCCTTTAATCGAACACAGACCTTTTCGACAGCATCAAGGTCAGCGTCGATCCCAGTCAAGTCCGACAATCGCTGCGCTATCGGCACAGAAAAATCAACAAGGCTAAAGCGAGGAGTTCCAGGGGGCAGCCCCAAGTCAAAGTCCGAAAGCTCGTCTGGCATACCCCACCTCCAAAAATTGGAAATTTGAAAATCATCCATGCTAAATAGTTTGCCACGCTTCTGGCTCGTGTGGTCAAACCACATTCCGGCTACATTTATATTAATCTGGCATTTCCTGCCGCAGATATGCTTATTTTGGTAGCGGAACAACATATTGCGTATTCAACATCGGCCATGTATAAGATTTGGCAAAAAACCTCCAAAGTTTATGAATGCATCCCCACCGACGCGAGGCATTTTTTCTAGGACTTCTACTTCTCGGCATCCGATCGGCGGAGTAAGTCAGCAATAACTTATCGATGCAAGGCAGTGAGGAAAGAACGTACTTTCCTCGCTGTCCTGCCTAATTGAAGAAGTCGGGGCTTATCGACGACTGGCCGGTAATCTCATTGACGAATACATACCGGCATGGCTTATCTGCTTTACCGGCGCTGCAAATGTGAGTGATCGTCGAGCCAATGTCGATTGTCTGTTCAACTGTGACGTGATCGAAAAAGATTACGACTTGTTTGGGTGTAATGAGTTGCATGGTTATTTTCCTTCAGGTTGCGCGGCGCATAAAACCCTGCGCCGCCTGGGTTTGTGTTGCTTGGGAAAGACGGTAAACGCTCATGACAAGCATGAAACCCGTGAGCGTTGGACGAGCAGTGCATGAGCGTTTCCGCGAAAGATATTGTTTACATTCAATAGGTTACCCTTCGACTGAGTAGCCGACTTGCCGCCAGTCGTTTGCGCGATTCGTACGGGTTTGAACTGTCCAGTATTTCAAGCGCGACCTGTCCGCTCGTGTATAAGATCAACCTGTCCGGCCGGATTCTATAAATAAGGTGCGCTTGTTACTCAATGGCGGACAGCTCAAGACTGTTGCTGCATAAGGGTTTTGACCTGTCCTGCTTTCAATCGGAGCTAAAGCTCCGAAAAGGATGCACGTCATGCGATTCTTACCCGCTTTTGTGATTCAACTGCGAGCCGATTCGCATTCAGTATGTCATTCACAATCTGAATCTGTCGTTTCGCGATATCACGCGTTATCGCCTTTCCGGTCAGTTGGAAATAGCGCGTGGCGACTTCTGCCGCGCCGCCGCCGACTGTCATACGCGAGCAAACCCACAAATCGTGGCGGCGAAGCAACGTCACCGTTGCGTCGTCGTTTGTAAAGGCTTTGGTGCGTCGAACCTCCCGCAAGTCGGCCTGCAAGATTTCAAACACCTCGCGGCGCATCGACTTCGTGACCGCGTCGCGCTTGGCTGTCGGCGCGCTACGAAGCAAGACGCAATCCCACTGTTGTTGATCCGTCAAACTCAACGATGCGACAATTTTCCAAGCCGGTCGCCTGCCCTGCCAAAAGATATATTCCGCCGCACGATGAAAGGCGGTCTCACTGAAGGAATGCAATTCCCGGTATCGCTCGTACCGCACCTGTCTTTTGTGATCCAGATACGTTCGTCGAATCCATCGCATGTCATATAGGAAAAGGTCGAATTTTTGATTTGTGTCGTGATCCGTCGATGCCAAATACGAGTGTCGGAAACAGGGCGGAATACCCCTTGCCGTCAGTTCGTCAGCGAGGACGAAGGCGGCAAGGCGCTTCCGGCCTTCAAATGCAGCACGAAATTGACTTAGGAGTTGGTCACGATCAAGTCCTGCCACTCGCTCCCGAACTGCGGTCAGCTTCGCGGGTGCGATAGCTTGCAGCATTGATGCGAGTGGCAGGAAACCCGATACCGGATCGCTTACCGGGCTTGTGACGATCATCCTAGCGCCGCCAATGCTTCTTCACGTTGGGCATTCATCAAACGCCCAATATGCGAAAGAATCTCCCCGTAATCCGCAAATTCATCATTGGCAAAAAGTAACGATTCAAGCTTTTGTGCTGGATGATCTTCGGGAAGCGCCCGCAGGATTTTGGCCGCAAGGTTGAAGTACATTTGTTGATTAAAGATTTCGCAAAGCGTGTGTATATGATCAGACATAACTAAGCCCCTTCCGTGGCAACAAGCAGGAAGTGCGGGCCGTCACCCCCATTACCGAGGTTTTGAACGATCAAGAAATCAAACCCCCGTTCATCGAACCCATACAGCACGTCGAACCCTTCAAAGTTACCGGTTCCTTGCACTGTACCGCGCATTGTGAATTCCTCCAGCTCGGCAGTGTCGAGATGTCGCGAAACCGTCTTCGCATTTGGCACCGTTGCAAAATGCAGGTCGTCGGAATGTGCCTTAACCACTACGAAATGCCGCCCATTTTCATCGGTGCCGGTAGTAATCGTGAACGCGTCACCGTAAGGCGTTTCGCTTTCGATCTTCGCGTCAACGAGAGATTCGTTGAGCCATTCCGTAGAATACATACCGGAACTTTGCATAAGAAGATGAGCGCTTTGTTTAGCCATGTCGTCAGCGCGGTCTTGGAAAAATTCCAACAATTCCTCCTTGCTGTCAAAACCAAGCTCTGCTTGCAGAGTCCCGTGGGGGTCGATGTCAAACACACCATCTTCGATCATGATGTCGTGATTCATGCTTGCCGGTCCTTTTGAATCAGAGACAGTATGTCCTCGACCCGCCATGCGGTACATCTCTCCGACAGCTTCACGCCTTGCGGATAGCGCTTGGACCGGACGCCGGCCCACCACGTTGATTTACTAACTGGAAAGTAGTGCAAGACCTCTGGCAATCTGAGGTAACCGGTTGTCGGTAATTGCGGATTGAAATTCATTTAATTTTCCTTGTTTGGATTGATTAGAACTCGATGCGACCTGACTGAGCCTCATCGAACAAGGAAAGAATATAATTTTCAGTAAAAAATGTTTATCGAAACGAATAGATAGCCGTTTAGTATTTACTTTAGCGCAGCAAACCTGCTCGATTTAAAATTCCCTTTATGGTCTGTTCGATTTTTCTGTTTGTGTTGTCGTCGTCATCCTTGCCATTCTTGATGATTTTGCCAGTTACCTTGCGGTAGGCGACGAGTGCTGCTTGAAGTGCTTCCTTTTGAGTTTCTTTTGACGGGACTGAGTAAATATACTCGCCGTGATTTTCGTCCAATCGTTTCGTATCGCGTTCTATTACTGCCAAATAAGCCAGCGCCGTTGCTCGCCGCACCGTCAGTGAGACAGGCTGGCCGCCTGCTGCTTTTGGTTGGATCAAATAAAACGCCTCATCCAAAGATGCGGCTCCTTCAACATAGCGATCAAGACATGCTTCCAGGTACGCCATAGCCAATGGCGGCACTGCGCGGGCGCGCATCTGCCGCGCAATGGTTCGGAGAATTCCCGCTGATTGTTGTTCAATCGTATCGCTAAATATGGTAGCGCGCGATTCGCCCATTAGTACGTTTACCACTCGCTCCTGAAAATCCAAACCATCAATAATAGAGTCCATTTCTTCATCGTTAACGCTCATGCCGCCTGCCCAAAATTTCCAGCAATCACATTGCCGCGTGCCAAGCTATCCAGATAGTCGGCCCAGCGCTGCATCATTTCCCTACGTGCCGGCAAGTGTGCGGTGCGATTGTAGGCGCGTCCGTTCGGGTCTTTTACCGCGTGCGCGAGTTGATGTTCGATAAGGTCAACCCGTTCGCTAAGCACCTCGTCCATGATCGTGCGCGCCATCGCCCGAAATCCGTGTGCGGTCATCACTTCCTTGCTGTATCCCAGGCCACGCAACGCTGCATTGATTGTATTTTCGCTCATGCACTGTTCACCGGTACGTATGCTTGGAAAGACATACTTTCCATGCCCCGTAAGTAGCTGGACTGAGCGCAGGATTTCAACTGCCTGCGCCGACAATGGCACCAAGTGGTCAATTTTCATTTTCATTTTTCTACCCGGAATACGCCACTCAGCGGCTTCAAGATCGATTTCGACCCATTCTGCTGCCCTCAGCTCACCCGGCCGCACAAAGACCAGTGGCGACAGTTTGAGCGCTGCCGTTGCATAGGGGTGGCCGGCGTAGTCATTTATTGCACGCATCAACTCCCCGACCTTCTTTGGTTCCGTTATGGCCGCATAGTTCGACTTTGGCGCTGTCGACAATGCGCCTTTCAGGTCGGCGGTTACGTCTCGCTCCGCTGATCCCATCGCAACCGCGTACCTGAATATCTGCCCGCATAATTGCTTCACCCGATGAGCTGAGTCAATCGCACCGCGAGCTTCCATTTTCTGTACGGCCGCCAAAACGTCACGCGGGCCAATTGTCGAAATGGGTTTGCCGCCGATAGACGGGAAAACATCGTTTTCCAACCACGCCGTAACCTTTACCTGCGTACTTTCCGAACGTATCGCTGCTGTCTTCATTAGCCACTGACCCGCCACCGCCTCGAAGGTATTCGCTGCCGCAAAAGCCTTGGTATGCTTTTCATCGCGTTTAGCCTGTCCCGGGTCGATACCGTCCGATAGGAGCTTCCGCGCCTCGGTACGCTTCTTTCTTGCGTCGACAAGGGAGGTTTCGGGGTAGTTGCCAAAAGCGAGTCGGCTTTCGTTGCCGCTGGCTTGCTTGAATTTCATTCGCCACAATTTGGAGCCGGTCGGCATTACCTCCAAATACAAGCCGCCCCCGTCAGCCAATTTATAGGATTTCTCCTTCGGCTTTGCATTTTTAATCTGCGTATCGGTCAACGGCGTAACGATTTTAGGCATTTTTTGGGGCATCCAGATTTCAAGTTTCGGGGCATGTCCCAAAGGATGCCCCGATAATTTTTGGATGTCAACGCATCGGAATGGACGCATAAAAACAAAAAACCCGCATTCTCACTAGGAGGAATGCGGGTCTTTGCACTGTATCGGACTACTTGATACAGCTAGTTGGTGCCGGCTGCCGGAATCGAACTGGCCACCTGATGATTACAAGTCAACTGCTCTACCAAATGAGCTAAGCCGGCGTAAATCTTGAAGTCCGTTATTCTACTTCATTTAATTCGAGTTAGGGTAGGTTTTCCACCTTTTTTTGGTGGCTCTGGATCGTCATTTGAATTGTTGTCGCTTGCAGTAGGAGTGACATCGCTTTGCGCCGACGGTACCGCGGTTAATGTTGGCGAAGAAATAGATGGTACGGCGCTGGGTTTCGGGGTTTCTTCGGTTGATTTGTCCGCATTCGCGTCACGCAACGATGCCCTGGATACTTCAAATGCCATTCCCTGCCCGTTTTCTCTTGCATAGATCGCAACCACGTTCTCGACCGGCACCGATATTTCCCTCGATACTCCGCCAAAACGGGCGCTGAAATGAATCAAGTCATTATCCATCTTCAAGCCGCTGGTGGCGCTGAAGCTGATGTTGAGCACGATCTCGCCATCTTTCACAAATTCCCTCGGCACACGAGTTTGCGCATCAACCATCGCGGCCAAATAAGGGGTGTAGCCATTGTCGGTGCACCATTCGTAAATGGCGCGCAACATGTAAGGTTTCGTAGACGTTTCAGACATGATTTGACGGGGAACCTGGTTCTGGATGCGTCATAATCTGCTTTGCTATCGGCTACGATGCAAAGCAGATATGCCGATCTTTGAACTTAACGGCGCATGACCTTTTCAGAAGGCGTCAACGCTTCGATATAGGCAGGACGCGAGAAGATGCGTTCGGCGTATTTCATCAGCGGTGCGGCTGTTTTGGACAATTCGATACCGTAGTGATCAAGACGCCACAGCAATGGGGCAACCGCGACATCGAGCATCGAGAAGTCGTCACCGAGCATGTATTTGTTCTTCAGGAACAAAGGCGCGAGCGTGGTCAGGCGATCGCGGATTTCAGCGCGTGCCTTGTCGTGCGACTTGTCGTTGGCTTTCGCTTTCTCGTTTTCCAGCGTATGCACGTGAACGAACAATTCCTTTTCGAAATTGAACAGCATTAGCCGCGCGCGGGCTCGCATCAACGGATCGGCCGGCATCAATTGCGGATGCGGGAAGCGTTCATCAATATATTCATTGATGATGTTGGATTCGTACAGGATCAAGTCGCGCTCGACCAGAATCGGTACCTGGCCGTATGGGTTCATGGTCGAGATATCTTCCGGCTTGTTAAACAAGTCGACATCGCGAACTTCGAAGTCCATGCCTTTCTCGAACAAGACGAGACGGCAGCGTTGGGAGAATGGGCAAGTCGTGCCCGAATAGAGAACCATCATTTTATAGTTCCTTAGAAACAAAGGGGTGAGACCAAAAACGGCTCACCCCGGTACACATGTCCGCAACTGCGGACACAAAGATTACTTAACTTCTTTCCAATACGATGCGTTCAGGCGCCAGGTGAGGACGACCAACACACCGAGGAACAGCAATACCCATACGCCTAACTGATGACGCAAATGTTGCGAAGGCTCGCCCATCCACTCGAGGTAACCGACCAGATCAGCGACGGCAACTTCGTATTCAGTCTTGGAAAGCTTGCCCGGTTTGATCATTTCAAAATGGTCAAACTTGTGCTCGGTTTTTCCTTCAGCGTCTTTTCCATCGATATAGACGGCTTTCTGCGTTCCCTGCAATTCCCAAAACACGTGCGGCATGCCGACGTTCGGGAATATCATATTATTCCAGCCGGTTAGACGGCTGTCGTCTTGATAGAAAGTACGCAGATAAGTGTAAAGGTAGTCCGGCCCGCTTCCAGCTTCCGATGCCTTGGCGCGCGCAATCACCGACAAGTCCGGCGGTGCTGCGCCAAACCATTCCTTACCATCTTTCGGAGTCATCGCAACCGTCATCAAGCCGCCGACCTTGTCCGTGGTAAACAGCAGGTTGGTCTTGATTTGATCTTCGGTCAAACCGATATCACGCAAGCGGTTGTAACGCATCGACGATGCAGAGTGGCAGTTAAGGCAATAATTGACGAACAACTTGGAGCCATTTTGCAGGGCTGCCAGATTGTTGGTGCGTTCCGGCGCGTGGTCCAGTTGGTAGCCTTCTTCGCTTGCCAGCGCAAGCGCCGGCAACAAAGTCAAAACCGCGATCAGTTTTTTCAGCAGGTTCATTCTTTTATCCCTTTTTCGGCTTAGTGCGCGTGAAATGTGACGCGGGTCGGCACAGGCTTGAAGGTGCCCATTTTGCTCCACCAAGGCATCAGCAAGAAGAAACCGAAATAGATGAACGTGCAGATCTGGCTCACCGTTTGTGCAATATCCAATTCAAACGTGCTCGTGATGTGTGCACTACCCCATACGCCAGGTGGTTTTACACCCAAATAGCCCAAAACCAAAAAGGCAATGCCGAACGCGATATAAACGAATTTATGCCAATCCGGGCGATAACGAATCGACTTGACCGGTGATTGATCGAGCCAAGGCAAGCCTGCCAGGATCATGACCGATACGCCCATCAATACTACGCCAAACAGCTTGGCATCAAAGACCTGAAACGCGACCAGAATCACGACACCCACGACCATGACGGCGGTCTTGATGACGCTACTCAATCTGGTCCTCAAGACTATCAAGGCCACATATGCAACCACGCCGGCAGTCAGCGCGTAGACGAACTGCGAAGTCGTGGCACGCAAGATCGAGTAATACGGCGTGAAGTACCAGACAGGCGCGATATGCGGT
>Ga0207021_1142_pt1 | contig 16774 bp, 12 predicted proteins | sample Alteio_BWMinCont_49_FD_153496 | JGI IMG/M metagenome (GOLD analysis project Ga0207021, IMG submission 153496) | Enriched cells from forest soil in Barre Woods Harvard Forest LTER site, Petersham, Massachusetts, United States -... | ecosystem: Environmental > Terrestrial > Soil > Temperate forest >... | reverse complement strand
TGCTTCGTTGGCGCACGAGATCAAACAACCGATTTCCGCAGCGACAACCAACGCGCAAATCAGTTTATGGCTGCTTGAGCGAGACCAGTTGGAGATTCAGGAACTCCGAGAGGCCATCTCGGCCGTCGTGCATTCGGTCAGACGCGCCGCCGACATTATCGACCACGTGCGCTCGCTCTCTAAGAAGGGCACTCAGGATCGAGTGCTCGTTGATCTCAACCAAGTCATTCGCGAAATTGAATCTCTACTTGAGTATGAGTCCAGGCCATCTTCCGTAGCGATCAGGCTGAATCTTTCGGAGCACATTGCACAGGTCAGTGGCGACCGGGTGCAATTGCAGCAAGTCGTCATGAACCTCATGCTCAATGCTATTGAAGCCATGAAAGACTCAGGTGGCGAACTTGTCGTAACCTCGGAGCAAACCGATAATGGGCAAGTCCTGATCTCGTTGAGTGACACCGGTGTAGGACTACCAGACAATAAGGAAGATCGCATCTTCGAGGCATTCTTTTCTACTAAACCCCAAGGCACCGGAATGGGCCTCGCAATCAGCCGGTCGATTGTCGAGTCCCATGGCGGCCGGTTGTGGGCGAAGGGGAATCCAGAACGCGGAGCTACGTTTTACTTTGAACTTCCTCCGCATGAATCAGAGACCGCATGAGCGCGCCCGACCCGGCCACCGTATTTGTTATTGATGATGATGGCGATGTGCGTGCATCGATCCAGCGCCTGCTGAAGACTGTCGGGTTGCGTGGGGAGGCATTTGCCAGCGCGCAAGACTTTCTGCGGCGGAACATGCCCGAGGGCCCAAGCTGCCTGATTTTGGACATCCGACTTCCTGGAATGAGTGGGCTCGAGGTGCAACGTAAACTGATTGATGCTGGCCTCAGCATTCCCATCATCTTCATAAGCGCACACGCTGATGTCGACGTGGCCGTCAGAGCCATGAAATTTGGAGCAGTGGAATTTCTCACCAAGCCTTTTCGACCTCAGGAACTGGTGGATGCAGTGCAGCAGGCGCTGCAGCGCGATGAAGGAATACAGAGGGAACAAAGGGATATCTCGCAGTTACAGCAGCGATACAAAACCTTAACCCCACGAGAACGCGAGGTGATGGCGCTTTTCGCTTCCGGTTTGCCGACAAAACAAATAGCCTCGAGGCTTGGTGTCAGTGAGGTCACCGCTGCCGTCCATCGCGGACATGTAATTCAAAAAATGCAAGCAGGGTCCCCGGCCGAACTGGGAAGAATGGCAGAAAAGCTGAATCTCGCCTCAGCCAAATAGCTCTGACTGCCGGCCCATCCCCTTTGGAACTATGCTTCGCTTTAGCACGCTTCGCCTGATGCCTCTTCGCATGAGACATAAAAGTTCTTTAAGTCAACTAAAGATAACGATAATTTACGAACCTGCGCGAACACGGTACGCTACAGTGTGCTGATTGGAAACGAGGACTCCGTGATCGCCATCGTTGATGATGAGGAAATGGTTCGGACGTCGTTGCAACGGCTGCTGAAAATGGCTGGATACACGATCGCAGCGTTCACGTCAGCCGAGGAATTTCTCAATTCTGGCCTTCTGCAAGATGTTCGTTGTCTCATTGCCGATATTCGAATGCCGGGCATGTCCGGCGTCGATCTGCAGTCTCAGTTGAATGCTGAAGATTACCAGATTCCGATCATATTTATAACCGCGCATGGTGACGAGAAAATGCGCCTTCGGGCTATGAGAGACGGCGCGGTCGCGTTCTTGGCAAAGCCCTTTGACAATTCGGTCCTCTTGGATCGGGTTCGGGCTTGTTTGAACGTGACGCAAGATGAAGAATAAAACCGTCGGAGGACTTGTGGCGGCCTTCCCCAGTAGCGGTTCGCGAACCCGCGGGAGCAGGGATTCTCAGTTTGAGCGAATTGTCGGTAATAGCGCCGGCTTAGAAACTGTGCTCAAACAAGTGGAACGTGTTGGCCCAACACACTCTACAGTTCTGATACAGGGAGAGACTGGCACCGGCAAAGAGCTAATCGCGCAGGCTGTCCATAATATCAGTCCACGCTGCAATCGACGCTTTGTAAAGATTAACTGTGCGGCGATTCCCATTGATCTTCTTGAGAGTGAGCTGTTTGGACATGAGAGGGGCGCGTTCACCGGCGCCATCGCGCAAAGGGCTGGGCGATTCGAAGTGGCCCATCAGGGCACACTTTTCCTGGACGAAGTAGGTGACATTCCGCTGGCCTTGCAGCCGAAGCTGCTGCGTGTGTTGCAGGAGCAAGAGTTTGAGAGATTAGGAAGTGATCAAACCCACAAAGTTGATGTTCGTATTATCGCCGCAACGCATCGCAACCTGGCGGAAATGGCGGCACGGAATGAATTGCGGAGTGATCTGTACTACCGCTTGAACGTGTTTCCGATCTCAGTGCCGCCCTTGCGTGAGCGCCGAGAGGACATACGCCAGTTGGTCCTCCATTTCGTTGCCGTATTCGCACGGCGCATGGGGAAGCACATTGAACTGATCCCGGAACCAACCATGAATGCATTCATCGCATACCACTGGCCCGGCAATGTACGGGAACTCCAGAACCTGATTGAACGCGCCCTCATCGAATCGGACAATGGAGTGCTTCCCAATCCCCTTTCGACATTACACGCGAATACAAAGCCCGTAATTGCCTCACGAAGTGCATTGCGCGATCGAGAAGCAGCCCTGATTTTAGAGACTCTGCGGGCCACTGGAGGAATGATAGGAGGGCAGCAAGGAGCAGCCGTTCTTCTTGGGCTTAAGCGCACAACATTGGTTTACAAGATGAAGAGGCTCGGGATCTTCCGACCGCAACAACGACCTATGGGTGAGTTCGACGAAGGATGGTGAGCCGTTTGCGCGAGCAGTCAACTCGTCTGTCTGACGGATTCTGGCATTCTCCTTTCTGCTCTCCGCTTTCATGATCGCGATGGGATTCCCGCTCGTGGATGCGATTTTTCAGGGCGCTAAATTTCATCGCGCGGACACGGCAACAATGGGCATGTACTTCGCCATCTTTCCGTTTCGCTGTGCCTCTGGTCGGCACAGGCGATTTATGCGCGCGCTTTCTATGCCGCCGGGAATAGGGTCACACCGATGGGTCGCTGGGGCGATTGTGACATCCCGCTCGACTAGCCGCACTTCTGCTTCACGAGATTCGAAGCCTTCGTAGTCCTCAAAGAATGCCCGAGGCAAATGAGCTTGCGGGTCGGGTTATCATTTCGCGATTCTTTCACGTCACCAGCCAGCAGCCCTGAAAGTTGCAACACATCCCCAGAAGCAGAAGCCAAGAGGCCGCCTATGGCTGAACGATGGGTCATGTGTACGGCTGAGACCGCGGCACGCTCGGCACATATGGAGTTACGACTTCGTCAGCCGCCGAGCGCCTTGCTCATGGAGCAGAGAGGTGTCGAGCCGCGGGCGCACGATTTCAATATCGCTGCGCTCATCCAGCGCACTGGAGGCGCATACGCACTGTACATGCGCCTCTCCGTCCCCTGCATGTTTTTTGCGATGGCCGCGAGCGGCACGCCGGTGAGTTTCAGGACACGTCTTCGGCATAGAGGCCAAACTCTGCGATTCCCGGGGACTGATCCCGTCCTGTCAGGGTCAGACGTATCCGCTCGGCTGTCGTCTTCGGAATGCGGTAGACATTCACGCCACCCTCACCCTTGTCGAAGATAATCTGCCACGCTCCGCCGCTCCACACTTCCACACGATGGGAGACGATGCGGCTCGCCGTGCCATAATCTTCGAGATAAACAGGCTCGATGACCGTCACCGTATCGAACACGATCGGCCTTCTCTGGTCCAGCTCCAGCCATCCCGAGGTCTGCCCTACGTTCGCAAGCCAGTAAGTGCCGGGATTATTATCGTTCGCCAGGTCCGGCCCGCTCGTATCGGCAATGCTGCTCGCGTACGAGGGTCGCGCCCAGGCGAGATTCGGCGTGGTGATCACGACGGCGGGCTTCAGCTGAGGAGGCGGCTGCCTTTCTTTCCACAGCTGTCCGATCTCAACAAGCCGGTCGATCGCGTTCTCGTTGAAGCGACCGTCCCGGTTGGGCGCCACATTCAAGATCAGATTGCAGTGCCGCTGGTTGAAGGGGATCAGCCACTCGTTGACGACCTGCGCGGCCGGGCGCAGCGCCTCCGTGGGAAAGCTTTCCTTCCAGAACCAGACGCTCTGCAGCGTATTCGCGGACTGCGAGGGAATGATGCTGTGCGCCGGGATAGTCTGGCCGGCATGCTGTTCATACTGCTTGATGTCCGAATAGTAGAGCGCGGGCGCGGGAAATCGTCCCTGGTTATAGTCGGAGACGAGGCAGTTCGGCTGCAGTGCCTTCACGTGGCTGTAAATCTCGAGGAAAGGCAGTTGCTCGTAGCTGATTCGGCTCCACGCCGCATTCCAGCCATCGATCACCAGCGCTGTGATCTCCCCATAGTTGGTCAGCAGTTCGGTGAGCTGATCTTTGATCATCGCAATCTTCTCAGGCGTGATCACGTACGGTCTGATATTGGCGCGCAGATCCAGGATCGAAAAATACAGGCAGACCTTCAGCCCGTGCTGCCGGAAGGAATCGACATAGGCGCGAACGATGTCTTCCCGATAAGCCGCCTGCTTCACACTCGGGCTGCTGGTGACGGTGGGCCAAAGACAGAAACCGTCGTGATGCTTTGTGGTCAGGCAGCCATAGCTCATTCCTGCAGAAAGAGCCGCCCGTGCCCACTGATCCGTATCGAGATGTCGCGGATTGAAGATTGCCGGAGAGGCTTTTGGATCGCCCCACTCGCGCTCTTCATAGGTTGCCATATTCAGGTGGATGTACATGCCAAAGCGCAGATCAACAAAGTTCTGCTGCAACCGCTGCATGGACTGTTGTATTACCGTCTGAGGCCGCAGCGCCGACATCACAAATGCTGTCTTTTGCGTCATGGCTCCGCACCATGAGGTCGCGAGGCCGCCGGCAAACTGTCGCCTGTTCAGCATTCAAATCTCCCGGATTTAAAAATAAATGATTGGGATTACGTTTAATGACACTCCAGGCTACGGCCGGAATGTCGAGCAGTTCGAAATGCTTGAGAATTCAGCACAGACCTCACCCGTCCCGTCTTCAGCGCGGACGATGGTGCAAAATGCAGGGACGCGGGAGACTGCCGAGGGACCGCCTATGCGGAATTAATAACATGAATAACATGTGGCACTGGTTGTTAATCAGTAGGTAATTTCCGCATTGGCCACAAACCGCTCGTTGCCGCGTTGCCCAAGGAGACGACCCCTCTTCTCCTGGATTGTCGGATAGATTTTCGATGTTTCGCTTCAAGCAAAGCAGCTTGAGCGACCGCGAAACATCCTCCCCCCGCAGTTTGCCAATCCTACGTGTAGGACGTCGCACGGCAGAGTCCAGCTCACGGTAGCTTGTCGAAAAAGAGATAAACAGCGGCAATCCGGCCGTCCTCGGCAATGATGAAATCAGTCCCGGCGTAATACAAAAGTGGCAGTCTTGGAAGACAGCCTCCGAAACTGAATGGGTGGTTGGCGTGCCTCTGCTGGTATGAAGTTACAGCCAAGGCCACCGACCTCATCGCACTTCGTCCGTGATTTAACACCAATTATGATTCCTTCCGTATGCGATTTAAATGCCAGAAAGTGCCCTCACCACGTGAAATCCGCGATTTAAGTACAGCGCGACAGCTGTACCGCGAGACCGAGGCAAGTCGGGATTTGCGTCTGAAGTTGGCGGAAGAGCGCTCAACGTTGCCGCATTCAAAGCGTCGCGGGAGGGTAATCCATCGGCGCGCGATCGCCGCGAACTCAACCGGCTTCGGGGCAGATCGTGACCACGGAACAGAACCGCTGGGTCGAGCTCCATCTGGTCCAGTCGAGTTCCCATCTGGTCCATTGGTCCTCTATGTGCGAAGGCCTCACCCCTGCTCTGGGTTGAAGCTGTCCTTCCGCAGACCTCTTCACACTCGCAAAACCTCAAGTCCCTTTTGTTGAAACGGAGCGATGGTTTCGTCGGTCGCATCGGTGTCGGTGATGAGAATGTCGAACTCTGAAGCCTCACAGATTCGCCAGCCCGCGACGATGCCGAACTTGCTGTGGTCTGCGACAGCAATCCTGCGCCGTGAATGCCTGACCATCGCCGAGTTCAAATCGGCTTCATCCGAGTTAAAGCAACTCGCGCCCCACTTGCTGTCGATCCCATTCGCGCCCACGAATAGGGTGTGGATCAACATCGGCTGCAGACTCTGGATCGCTGTCGGCCCCACTAGTGAAAACCAGTCGCCGCGCAAATGGCCGCCGGTGACGAACACGTTGATGTCTTTGCGCTTGGAAAGCTCCATTGCGATGTTCACGGTATTGGTCACGACGGTGATGTCTTGATTGAGGGGGAGACCCCGGATGATCTCCAAGGTCGTCGTGCCGGGCGTCAGCGCGATCGTTTGGCCCTTTTGTATCAACGCGGCCGCCGCGCGTCCAATCCGACGCTTCTCCTCGGCAAACTTTTCGAGATGCGCTTGGAAGGAGCGGTCGTTTTTGAAGGGTTCGTAAAAGAGTGGCTCAATCGATACGGCGCCACCGTGAGTTCGCTGCAGCAAACCATCGCGTTCGAGCTGATCCAAGTCTCTCCGGACGGTCACCACCGAGGTGCCGAGTTCGGCGCTCAGCACTTCGACGGTGACAGTGCCCGACTGGCGCAATTTCTCCAGAATGGCGGTCAACCGAACTTGCTGTTTGCCTGGAGACGGCTCGGCGGGAACGTCCATCGTAATAGGCGATGCGTTTGCCGACTTGCTTCGCCGTCCCACTATTGCCGGCCTCGCACATATGGACTGTCGAGGACTCTGTGGCGGCCTTCTGAGATTCGCATTGACTCAAAGGAAAGGGTAACTGCTGAGAGCGTGGGATACTTGGCGTGCCTCAACATTCGACCTCCGAAACTCGCAGCGAAGATATCGGGGGAGGGAACCCTCGCTACTTACCAATTAACGGTCTGAGCTTGCAAAGTCAATCGAATTCGGCCATTCGAAACTAAAAATGATCCAATGGGATGAATTCGATAGCGCAATCCCTACTTTGCGTTTGCGGTGAAGCTGGGCGCAAGTCTAAGCTTGCTCAGTGTATGGCACTTCCTTTCGGAACAATTTCTGAAAACGTTGCTCGCATCGAATGGTCCTCAGGCACTTTGGAGAGCGCGGCTACGCAGCGGTCTGTCAAGAGACTCGGGGACCTTGCCGGTCTTTTTCTCGACGAGCGGGCTTGGCTGTCGATGAATCCTGGTATTGCCGTTTACAGCGTCGAGTGGCAGCAACCCGTGAAGCAGGATACGCCAGCGGGGCTGTTCTGGGGCTCAACGCGCATTGAGCCAGGGAAGGTCGGCGGCGAATACTTCATGACTTTCGGACATTTTCACGCCAGGCGCGACCGCGCCGAATACTATTGCGTCGTTCAGGGCCAGGGGATGCTTCTACTCATGGATGAAGAACGCCGCACGCGCGTCGAGATCATGTCTCCAGGATCACTTCACTATATACCGGGGCACACGGCCCATCGAGCGGTGAATACCGGAGCTACGCCTCTTCTCTTCTGGGCCTGCTGGCCAAGTGACGCCGGGCACGATTATGAGACCATCGCCAGACGACACTTCAGTGCCCGGGTATTTCAACGGAACGGAAAGCCGGAAGTCGTTCCCGACGAACCGGAGCCTGGCCCACAGCCTCGGGTTGAAGCTGTTGAGGCGGGAGAACTGGAATGACTTTCGATTCAGGTCTCGCTGCACGCTGGAGTGACGAGAGCCTGGCCTTTGAGTATGGTGTGGGAGTCGTCGGCCCGAAGCCGGAGCACCGCCGGCTAGACGCGATTCGCGCGAGCCTTTGCGATCCTGATTGCCACGGACCCGACCCGGTGTACAGCATCGCCATGAATGTCGGGCGCCGCGAGCACCTTCCGGAGCTTCAGCGCCGCAAGCTGCTCTTTGGAGTGGTCGCTTACGCCGCAGGGCGTCTTGGGCGCGAGCCTGTCCGCAGCCAGGGCCATGTGCATGCGATCTCTTTGCATTCTGGTTGGTCCCCTCCTGAACTCTTCGAAATATGGGAAGGAAGAGCGGTCGTTTATGCCCAGCAATATCTGGGGGACGAGCCGGGGATCTGTGTCGCCGTTGAAGCCGGCCCCGGTGACCAAGTAGTCGTTCCGCCGGGCTGGGCCCACTGCGTCATGAACCTGGATGAAAGCTCGCACATGGTCTTTGCAGCCTGCTGCGACCGAGACTATGGATTTGTATACGATGATGTCCGGGCCAGAGGCGGTTTGGCCTGGTACGCGATCATGGGCAACCACAACGAAATCGCCTGGGAGCCAAATCCGCGCTATCATGTCGCGGAGCTAAGGCAACGCGAGGCGCGATCCTATAGCGAGCTGGGGCTGTCAAGGTCGATCCCAATCTACGAGCAGTTCGCGCGCGATCCAGTGTCGGTGCAGTGGGTTTCGAATCCCGCGCTCGTTGCCTCTTTATGGCCTTCCTTTCAGCCCTGATCCTAGAGCAGCGCGGAAGTCGCCCTATACAGGTTGCACCTCGTCGGGCATCCCGTCGCAATATTGGACAAGAAGCAAAGCTTGGGCACCCGGTTCAGTCCCCTTGCCGCACAAAGGCTTTCATCGTTGCGCACTGTGTGCCTTGCGCTTTCCCGTGCGGCCTGACCGTATAAGCGCCGACCCAAGCGGGAACAATGAAGGTTTCGGCATAATGCACGACGAATGGCTCGAACGCGGAAGTCGGACTCTCCACCACAACTTCATCGCCCTCGACCAGATTCAGCACATTCACGGTCCCGTTGGTGTCGTGGGGGACCGTTCCTGTGAACCAGTGCCGCCGGGTCTCGATAAATTCGAGCTCATGCAATCCAGTACGCTCTTCGCGCCATCCATCGCCCGCACTTATTTCCTCGACGCGGTTAATGAGAGAGCTTTGCACCCAGGTCGTCGTCCGGTCCCACTGAATATTCTCCGCGCCTCGCTGCAAATGGATGGGTCTGGGCTGGCCATTCATCCCCAGGCGGCCCCAATCCCATAATTTGAAAGTAAATATAAAAGGTGTCGCGCTGATCTCCAGCACCATGCTGCCGTGTCCGGAACAATGCACCGTCCCGGCAGGGATCAGAAAATGGTCATGCTTCTTAGCCGGCCACTTGCTGACGTAGCGTTCTGCGTCGAACTCAGTGCCCCGGTCTTGCGCGCGAGTCAGATCGGCCAGCATAGCACCCGGACGAACGCCTTCCCTCAAGCCGAGATAGACACAGGCATCCTTGTCGGCATCGAGGAGATAGTAACTCTCGTCCTGCGTATAGGCGAGGCCAAACCGCTCGCGCACGTAGCTGGTCAGGGGATGGACCTGTAATGAAAGGTTGCCGCCGCCCACAGTGTCAAGCAAATCGAAGCGGATTGGAAAGTCCGCTCCGAAGCGCTCGTAGATGTAATCCCCCAGCAGCTCCCGCGGTTGCGCGAAGACCAGGTTGATGGAGGGTATTTCCACCCGTTCGCTGCCAAAGCCTAGCAACAGGCTGTTTTCTTCCGGGACGCAATCAAAGCACCAGGCGTAATTGGGAACATCTCGAGGCAGGTCGAAAGCTTGTTCCATCCAATGACCACCCCATGGGCCGGGATCGAAGAATGGAACGACGCGGAAGGGACGTTGCGCCGCGACTCTCAATCCAGCCCACATCGCGGTTCCAGTAATGAGTTTTGGGTATTCGGGAGTGTTGGTATCGAGAAGAAAATCTATATGGGGAAGGAGTTTCTGCTTCCCTCGATCGGCGGCGCGCCAGTCTAAGAAAAAAGCCCGCTTATATTTCTGCGACGGCAATTCGTCACAGTTGTCCGCGCCGAGATTTCCGATCTCCCCGCGGCGTTGACGTTTTTGAATCTCCCATCGGGCCAAGTCTGCGTAGATCAGCACATCGCGTTGGGGAGCCACACACGCAGCCCCCGTGCCGACAACCAAAATCTTTCCTTCAGTGGTCCGGTCGACTTGCCGGCGAGCGAGGCGCAATTGTTCCGGATCGAAATAGTCCTCTATCTGCATACCGCTCATCACGCCGAAGACGGGGTCGTCAGTGAGCATCGACGCCATGCGACGATCCAACTCCGTGGGCGACAGGAACAGATTTTCGGTGGAAATGATCAGCGATGGCGTGAATATGGCCGTCATTCGATCACGCACATCGTCGACAAAGACGCCAGGATAGCACTCGACGCAAGCGACGCGCCGATCCCCGGTGAGGAATTCGCGCAGCAGGTGTCCAATGGCCTCCCATCCTTTGCGGCACTGGTCCCTATCGGACGAAACTGGGATATACGGTTCTCTATCGTACATTCGTTGAGCTCCGTTCACACTCTTGAATCAACGGGACGGCACCGAGCAGGCCCGCATCCTCGCCCAGCAGCGCTGCGCGAACGCGCACCGCGCCCCATGGCGTCCATGTATGCCGCGCAACATAGTCCTGTACGTAGTTCACAATAATGTCCCCGCTTCTCATGACTCCGCCTCCATAAACCAGCACTTCGGGGTCATACGCGTGAACAAGCGCCACGGCGTTTGCCGCCCAGACCTTCAGGCAATAGTTGAGGACGCCCAAAGCGACCGCGTCGCCGGCGTCGGCGCAGCGAAAGAGTGATTTAAAATTGATCTCTTCGCCGGCCAGCATGCTGCTTTCAAACTGCGGCCACTTGCCGCAAGTTCGTGGCAAGGACCAGCCGGCCACCTCCGACTCTGCACAGCCAATGGCACCACAGCTACATCGCTCCCCGTCCACTCGCATCGGGAAATGGCCACCAAGACAACCGGCCTGGGAGTGCTTGCCGATCAGGAGCCGTCCCCCCATCAAGGCAGCCCCGCCAATACCGGTGCCGAGTGTGACCATCACGACGTCGTCGTTACCCTTTGCGGCACCGGCGTACCATTCCCCCAGAAGCGCCATCCGCGCGTCGTTCTCGATCCATAGCGGGAGGCCGAATTGTTGAAGCGCCCAAGCCTGCAGGTCCAGATTCGGGGCGTCCTCGTATTTGAAATTGGTTGAGACGACTCGTCTCGCTTCACGATTGACCAGGCCGCAGAAGCCGATCACCACGCCGTAAAAGTCAGAAAATTGCAGGTGCTCGAGCTGGCACAGGTTCGCGAAGCCTTGCGTGACAGTCGGCAGTGCAGCCCCCAGCTTGCCATCGCCCTGGATTTGCACAACTTGCGAGCGAAGCAGCTTGCCGTCCTCGACGATCCCGCACTTTGCATGCGTTCCACCCAAATCGAGCGAGAGAACCTTCATTCAGGAGCTCGTTCCCTTTACGAATTTTCGACCCGGCGCTGTTCCCAATAGGCCCTCCTTAAATGTCAGGAAAAGACGCTTGCCCCACGCCGACATCACGGTACACGACCAAGGTAATATTCTGATAGTCTCTAGTTAAATCAAAAAAACAGTCGAATAGCAAATATAAAAAAGCGATTACTTTCTTCTTGACAGAATTAAAAAGGAAGGACTACGTTTCGTGGAACGCTGTTTTTCCATGGGCTGTTCTCTCATGGCTCCCGGAACGGGGATACGGATTCTACCGATCGCCACAGACCACCGTATACCGCTTCAGCTCTGCAATGCGCTTTGACCTTTAGGAGGATAGATGAGTTTTTTAGGGAACACTTACTTGTCATACCTGCGCAACCTGATCAAAGCGGTGAGCGTCGCTTCTTTCCTGGGCTGCCTTCTTGTGCCGCACTCGCTTGCGCAGACAACGAATGGCCTGATCACCGGATCGATCACCGATTCTTCCGGTGCGGTGGTACCCGACGCAGAGGTCAGTGTCACCAATCAGGGGACGGGACTGAATCGATCCACAACAAGTATTAGTAGCGGCAGCTACATCCTCCCACAATTGCCGCCCGGGATTTACAAGCTAAGCGTCACGAAACAGGGATTTTCGTCGGTGACTCGAGGTGACGTTGAGTTGCAGGTGAACCAGAGCCTCACCCTCGACTTCCGGCTTGGGGTGGGTTCAATCGCACAAACGATTGAGGTCACTGGTACCCCGCCGCAACTCAATACGACTTCTTCGACGCTGAGTGACGTCGTGAGTCACGACGAGACCGTGGGGTTGCCGCTCAATGGCCGGGAGTTCACACAACTCGCCCTGCTAACACCAGGCGCTGCGCCACAAGAAGACGGTCAGCAGAGCTCTTTCGTGGTTGCTCTGGGAGCTGGCGGCATCAGCCCGTCGATCAACGGACAGCGTGGAGAGCAGAACAACTTCACAATGGACGGCGTACTGAACAACGCAACCTATACCAATACCTGGGTCATTGCGCCGCCACCTGATGCAATCCAGGAGTTCAACGTCCAGTCGCACATCACCGACGCGCAATTCTCGATCAGCTCCGGAGCGAACATCAACCTGGTTACTCGCTCGGGCACCAACAGCTTTCATGGGGCTCTCTGGGAGTTTTTCCGGAATGATGCCCTGGATGCCCAGACGTTCCCCGAGACTCAGCGCCAGCCCTACCGGCAAAACCAATATGGTGTCTATTTTGGAGGCCCAGTCTCGATTCCACATGTCATCGACGGCAAGGACAAGACGTGGTTCTCTCTCTATTGGGAGGGATTTCGCTCCGCCCAAAGCACAACTACCCTGGCAAGCACCCTAACCTCCTCAATGGTTGGTGGCGACTTCTCCGCCGTGCTGGGCGCACAAGTTGGAACGGACAGCCTCGGTCGGCCGGAATATGCGAACGAAATCTATGACCCGTTCACGAGCAGGCCTGATCCGGCCAATCCGGGCGAGTCGCTTCGAGATCCCTTTCCCGGCAACATCATTCCGACAGGCAGGATCAATTTCGCGAGCGCGCTAATTCTGCAAAAATACTATCCGGCGCCAAACTTAAACGTGGCCGACGGAGTCCTTCCCAATTACCAATTCTCTGGGGCGACCACGATCGCAAGTGATATTTTCGGGATTCGTCTCGACCATCAATTTACCCAGAACGACACGGTCTTTGCTCGATTCAACCGGTCTAACCAGCACCGGATCAGTCCCGAGGACTTTCCGTCGTACGCCTCCTCGCTCAGCAACTATGGGCAACAGGCGGCATTGGGCTACACTCACGTCTTCAATCCGACGACGATCCTCAACTTCCGGTACGGCTACAATTACGTCAATTTTGCAACTGGCGATGAGCCCGCTGGCACAGCGTTCACCAACTCGATCGACTTCACCGAAGCCGCTCCCGAACATGACGGGATTCAGTTGGGTCCAAATCTCAGTCTCTCGAATGGGTATAGCGGTGTCGGCCAGTTCGCCATACCGCTGGGTCCGCAAGAGACGATGGACTTCCACCTTGACCTTTCCAAGGTTGTCGGCAATCACACCATCGGCGTCGGCGGCCTTTACTATCACGTTCGCAGTTATGACGACGGCTGGGGAGCCGGCACGAACTTTACGCAAAATGCGACAGCCCAGTACGCTACGACCGGGCCGACGGGGTTTGGCCCGGCGAGTTTCCTCCTGGGAACCATGGACAGCTATGGCCCATGGGTCGGAGACACTGGAGCTGACCAAACAGTAAACTGGTACGGCGTTTATGGCCAGGATCTATGGCATGTCACAAAGAAGCTTGTACTCACCGCCGGGCTTCGCTGGGATTACGTTTCTCCTCCCAACTATCACAAGATAGTCTCCGGCCTCAACGTCCTGAACGGGCAATTCATTGTGACTGGCGCTGTTCCGCCGAGCTTCCCCGCGGCTACAGGCCCGAAAGGGTTTTTCAATCCTCAATACAACGGTTGGGAACCGCGCTTCGGGCTCACCTACCAGGCAACGAGCCGTACTGTGCTTCACGCAGCGTTCGCGATGTTGGACGACCACAACAATACCCTGGTTCAGGAAAACCAAAATATCCGTCTTTCTTACCCTAGCGGCATCGCCGCCAATCTGACCAGCCTTGATCTCGCGACTCCCACCGTTTATTTCGGCAATTTGCCAACGGCCGCCTCGCTTCTCGGAGGCCTAGCGCCTTATGCGAGTTATGGGGCCGACCCGGACAACAAGATTCCGTACTCGATGCAATATAACGCCGGCATCCAGGAACAGTTAGGCGGCAACGTGGTCATGAAGATCGACTATGTAGGCTCCGTCAGCCGGCATCAGTATATAGTTCCTGAGGCGAACACGGCTCTCTACCCAGGCCCCGGGCCTATCTCCGCGAGGCAGCCCTTCCCTCAATATGGAGGACCGTTCTCCTTCTCTTGGAATGAGGCTCCGGGCAGTTACAATGCGCTTCAGGTACAGGCGCAAAAGACTCTATCCAATGGCCTGTTCTTCCTGGCATCCTACACATGGTCGAAATCCCTTGACTGGCAGTCTGACCCTTATGTCAATGCGGAACCGAACTTCTACAACCTTAAGGGCGATTGGGGGCCGTCCGACTACAACCGCACCAATATCTTTGTCCTTAGTGGCGTCTATCAGTTGCCGATCGGGAGGGGCAAGAGCTTTATGTCCAACCCGAACGCAGTGGCACAGGCGCTGGCGGGCAACTGGAGCCTCGGCACGATCATCACGCTCGACTCAGGCGCCCCGTTCAACGTGCTTGCCGGCGGCGATGTCGCGAATACGGGCGGACCTAACCAGAGAGCTGAGAGGACCGGGGCTGATCCTTACACGGGCAGTGGTTTTCAGCGCAGCTACAAAGACTGGCTGAATAAGGCCGCCTTTGCTGTACCGACTGTTTATACATACGGCAATGAAAGAAGAAATGACCTAGCCGGACCGGCATTTAGGACCTTCGATTTCAATGCGGCAAAGACTTTCCCAATTTTCGAAAACCTTAACCTCCAGTTCAGAGCGGAGTTCTTCAATATGTTCAACCAAACTAACTACAGTAATCCGGACAACGGTGTGCAGGATGGGACATTTGGCCAGATCCTGAGTGCCGCCGGACCCGGGCGCCAAATCCAGTTTGCGTTGAAACTAGTTTTTTGACCATATTTATGGACCGTTCCGTCATTACTTGGCGGGTCAATCCTGCGAGTTGGATAGCACTCCGATGCCCTGAATATTTGGACATAGGATCGAATCGCTTGATCGTGACAGTTGCGCCAGTCGGTTTAGTGTCTCCAACCGGCGGTCAACTTTTGAATGCGGGCGCCGATATGTTGCCGGGAGTATACCTCACCCATTTCACTGCCAATACGACTTCGATTCTAAGGTCTTCCCGTCTGGGTTTTTCACCACAAGAAAGGAAACATTGACTCATGACCGGTTCGCAGCTGAAGGCTATGTTGCTCTGTATTTTCACGCCGGTCTTCCTTATAAGTGGCTCGACTAACATGGCTTCGGCGCAGAACGGTAAACCAGATGCGGTCTTCCGCATCGGAACCTTTGACCGCTCCTCTACCGAGTTTGCCTCCGACAGTCCCAAACAGCTGGTCAAATTCGTAGTCGGCCAAAGTGATGCTTCCAAGGAGTGGTACCAGACGCAACCAGCCATCTTGATTTCAGCGCCCGACTTGAAGACTTCAGAGGTTGCGGCTGCTCCTCGCGTTATCCTGTTCTCACTCCCGTTTAAAGAGTTCACTTACAAGCTCCATCTATCCTTCTTGATTCAGAGCGCCAGCGTGCCCACTCTGCGGGTTGACGTTAACGGGAAGCACGGAATGTTCTATCTCCATCCCGAACTCGATTACAGCAATGGGGACCAGGGCGATTCTTTCTACCCCGCATACTCTCATGCGGATGTGGAGTTCTACATCCCGGCAGGGCTTCTACGGCAGGGTGAAAACTCGATCGCGTTGCAGGCCGTTGAAGAGGCGGATCAGAAGGTCCCTGATGCGGGGCTGACCTATGATGCTATCGAACTCGATCGTTGCTCAGTGGGCTTCAACGCCCCTTCTTCACCGGCGGAGATCAAGCCGACGGTCTTCTTTCAGCGCCAAAACGGTGCATTGCAAGAGATCGTAGACGTGTTCATCCCGTATGAGAAGCCACTCAAGCAAGGCGGGACGGCCGAGCTTACCCTTGACGGCAAGAGATACGAGAAGCCGCTGAGTGGAGACCAGGATTTCGGCGAAGAGAAGCTGGAATTCCAAGTCGCTGAATTCTCCGCAAAGGCACAGGCGCGGCTCGTCTGGAACGCAAACGGACATCCAGAACACCTGGAACAATCCATTGATCCTAAAAAGAAATGGACACTGCTTCTGGTGCCTCACATCCACGTCGACGTAGGCTACTCCGATTACCAGGCAAAAGTGGCAGCGATCCAGGCGCGGTCCATCGACGAAGCGATGGACATGACCGCGCAACACCCCGACTATCGGTTTAGCTTGGACGGAAAATGGGACCTCGAACAGTTCCTGAGAACTCGCACTGACGCACAACAGCAGCGCGCAATTACCGCAATCCAGAAAGATCAGTTATATGTTCCCGCGCAGTATGCGAATCTGCTCACCGGTTTTCCAACCGGAGAAACGCTGATTCGCTCTCTCTATCCAAGCGCCAACTTTAGCCGAGTACACAAAACGCCCTTTAATTACGCCAACATCACCGACGTGCCGTCTTATTCATGGTCCTATGCCTCCATTCTGGCGTCCGCGGGTATCCACGACCTTGCGGGAGGCAGCAACAACTACCGGGCTCCGGTGTTGCTGCAGGGCCGTTTGAACGAAGCGTCGCCGATGTGGTGGGAAGGCCCTGACGGAGGCAAGGTGCTGCTGTGGTATTCGCGAATCTAC
>Ga0207021_1139_pt1 | contig 16890 bp, 12 predicted proteins | sample Alteio_BWMinCont_49_FD_153496 | JGI IMG/M metagenome (GOLD analysis project Ga0207021, IMG submission 153496) | Enriched cells from forest soil in Barre Woods Harvard Forest LTER site, Petersham, Massachusetts, United States -... | ecosystem: Environmental > Terrestrial > Soil > Temperate forest >... | reverse complement strand
GCCTCGCGTTCACCGAGCCGGAGGTATTGACGATCATTGGAAGAGAGTCACTGCGCAATGGCACGGGGAGGCTGACCGAACGTCAGATTGACCGGACAATCCGGGCCACCCGGAGGGCGAAGAAGAGAAACCGGGGGAACAAGTGATGCCCCCGGTTCAGGGACCGACCCCGCTTCGATACCCTGCCTTCCTCGTGAAGTTGGGGCTGTGGACTTTCACGCAAAGACGCTCAAGGTATGAACCCTTAGGCCCGTAGTACTTGGCCCTCTCAAGCCTTTCCCACTCCCGTCACGGAAGAGTTTCAGCATAGCTTAGCTTGCCGATTGAGTCCAGCTGCTCTCATCGAATAATGCGCATGGCATGGCGTCCTTTGCCGCCGGCACCTCGGAATATCCATTTATACCCGTGTATATCCATTCGATGTCTGATTTTGAAATCGGGAGAGATGCCAGGAATGGCGTTTTTTCTTTACCCGGAGGGAGTATTCTGGTAGCACCTAATAAGGTGCCACAAGCCGGGAGTGAATATGCTGGACATCACAAGTGACATTCAATCGCTGACGACATTCCGCCGGTCGTCCGGTGATTTCATGAAACAGCTCAAAAAGACCAAGCGCCCAGTGGTGCTCACGGTGAACGGGAAGGCAGCAGCCGTTGTACAGGATGCCGAAGCCTATCAGCGCCTGCTCGACATCGCCGCCCGTGCCGATGCCGAGGAGGGTATTCGTCAGGGTTTGGATGACGTAGCGCATGGCCGCACCCGCCCGGCAAGAGAGGTATTTGACGAGATTCGCCGCAAACATGGCATACCTCGTTGAGTTCGCCGCCCGCGCGGCCCGTGATCTTGAAGTCCTTTATGTGGAAAAGAACGTGGCGGAATCTCAAGCTGCTACGCGCTGGTACAACGGGCTGGAGGATGCGGCCCTTAGTCTGGCAACCCATCCCCACCGCTGCCCTGTGGCCCCGGAAGCCCGAAAGCTGAAGCGACAGTTGCGGCACCTGCTTTACGGCAAGAAGCCACATATTTATCGCGTCATCTATGAAGTGGACGAACAGCGGAAAACGGTTTGGGTGCTCCACATCCGTCACGGGGCCAGGAAAAGACTCAAAGCGGCGGACCTTGGATAGGTTCAGGAGCATTCGCAGAATGCCGCAGCTGCAGTCGCGAGAAACGACCTGAAGCGGGTAGGGGACACCACGGGAATTCATTAGCCTTGCCGCGCCGCATTTAATAAAGTAGGCAAGTTCAACAGGCTAAGCGCCCGAGTCTGATTTAGGGCAAACTTGGAAGGCAGATCGCTCGCGATGAAACTAGAAAGCCTAAAACCGGGAATATCGCTCGTCGGTATCGAACCCACCTTGATCGCCACGGTTGTCGCCGTGGTCCCCATCGGAGACGGCGCAGTCCAACTTCTTTACAAGAATCCGGAAGGCATCATCAAAGATCGGCTGCTGGGTCGAGCAGATGAGGAAAGCATCAGTGTCGCCACCGTAGAACGTCCGTGGTCATTTGACGGTAACGGAGAGGATTTCAAGCTTGCCGTCGAAGCCAAACGTATCGACCTGGCTTTTCTCTTCGACCCGATGATGGCCATTCATACGTCAAACGTGGACGCCCTTCCGCACCAGATCACTGCAGTTTACGAGTCCATGTTGCCTCGCCAGCCTTTGCGGTTTGTTCTTGCGGATGACCCTGGAGCAGGCAAGACGATCATGGCAGGGCTGTACATCCGTGAACTCATCATGCGAGCGGATGCGCGCCGCATCCTGGTCGTGGCTCCCGGCAGCTTGGTAGAACAATGGCGCGATGAACTCTTCGAGAAATTCGGGTTGGAATTCCACATTTATTCCAAGGAGTTGGAAGCTGCGTCACCCAGCGGCAATCCCTTTGAAGACCACGACCACTTGATTGTTCGCCTTGACCAGATGTCACGAAACGAAGAGTCGCAGGACAGACTCTGTATCGCCGCGTGGGATCTCGTAATCTTCGACGAAGCGCATAAGCTTTCCGCCCATTTCTTTGGCAAGGAAATGAAGCGCACCAAGCGATTCAATTTCGCCGAGAAAATCGGACAGCACACCCGGCACTTGCTCCTGATGACCGCCACCCCGCATAACGGCAAGGAGGAAGATTTCCAGCTCTTCCTGTCCCTGCTTGATTCCGACCGCTTTTACGGAAAGTTTCGCGATGGAGTGCATAAGGTTGATTGCTCCGACCTCATGCGCCGCATGGTGAAGGAAGAGATGGTGAAGTTCGATGGCACCAAGCTCTTCCCCGAGCGCAAAGCATATACGGTCAATTACAAGCTCTCCGATATCGAAGCCGCCCTGTATGAGTCTGTCACCCAATATGTGCAGACAGAAATGGGTAAGGCTGACCAACTCGATGGGTCCCGCAAGGGATCTGTTGGTTTCGCCCTCGCCGCGCTACAGCGTCGCCTTGCCTCCAGCCCTGAAGCCATTTTTCAGTCTCTGAAACGTCGCAAAGATCGACTGGAAAGACGTATCCGGGAGGAACGGCTCGGGCTTCGCGGGCAACAAATCCTCGCGGAAACGCTGGCGGATGTGCCTGAAGATGATGACGACCTCAATGCCGAAGAGCAGGAGAACCTGGAAGAGACGCTCGTAGATCAGGCGACCGCAGCCAGCACCATTTCCGAGCTGGAGCAGGAAGTGATCATCTTGCAGGGGCTCGAACGCCAGGCAAAGGCGGTTGTCATTTCCGGGCAGGACCGTAAGTGGGATGAACTCTCACGCATTTTGCAAAACGATCCTGCGATGCGTGATGCAGGCGGACACCAGCGCAAGCTCATCATCTTTTCAGAACACCGTGACACCTTGAATTACCTCTACGAGAAAATCTCTGGCGTGTTGGGGAACCCCGAAGCCATCGTTACTATCCACGGCGGCACACACCGTGACGAGCGTCGCCGTGTGCAGGCAATATTTCGTTCCGATCCAGACGTGCGCGTCCTGATTGCCACCGACGCCGCTGGCGAAGGCGTAAACCTTCAGAATGCCAATTTGATGGTGAACTACGACCTGCCTTGGAATCCCAACCGGCTCGAACAGCGTTTCGGTCGTATACATCGCATCGGCCAGCAGGAGGTCTGCCATCTCTGGAATCTGGTTGCCAAGGAAACGCGGGAAGGCGATGTTTTTTTCAGGCTCCTAGAGAAGCTCAGCGTTGAGAGCGGTGCCCTCAATGGCCGCGTCTTTGACGTTCTTGGCGAAGTCTTCGAGGGTACCAGCCTTAAGGATTTGCTACTTCAGGCAATCCGTTACGGTGACCAACCAGAAGTTCGCGCCCGTTTAGGCCAACGGGTTGAAAACGCGTTCGACCGTGACAAGCTGCGCGACATCCTGGAGCGCAATGCTCTGGCGCAGGAAACCATGAGTGCCGAACGGTTATTCGCGGTAAAGGACGAAATGGAAAAGGCCGAAGCCCGCCGCCTGCAGCCGTATTTCGTGCGCTCCTTCTTTATGAAAGCCTTTCAGGCGCTTGGCGGTTCTATCCATCCGCGTGAGGCCGCCCGATTCGAGATCACGCACGTTCCGACATCCATCCGCGAGAGGGATCGGCTCATTACCGGACGTAACCGCCGCGAACTCGCCCCTGTGCTCAAGCGCTACGAACGCGTCTGCTTCACCCGAGAAGCAGTCCGTCCGCTCGACAAACCGGGAATTCCGTTCGCTGCGATGCTTCATCCGGGGCACCCGCTGATGCTCGCCGTCAGCGATATATTGCTTGAACAGCACGGTAATCTTCTCAGGCAGGGCGCGATCCTGGTGGACTCTGCCGATGAGGGCGAGGAGCCGCATCTTCTCTTCCTTCTCACCCACGAAATCAAGTCCGGTGATGACCAGGTCCTCTCCAAGCGGCTTCAGTTCGTGCGTGTCGCGCCAGACGGCTCGGTAAGCTTTGCCGGATGGGCCCCACACCTTGATCTCGAACCTCTCGAAAATTCCGACCGGGCACTTATTAAGGATGTGCTCACGGCTCCTTGGATTTGCGCTGATCAGGAGCAGCGCGCACTTGCTCTTGCAGCGACCACGCTTGTGCCGGAGCACTATCAGGAAGTAGCCGCCCGCCGTATCGCCCATGTGGACAAGACCCTCGCAGCCGTCCACGAACGGCTTACAAAGGAAATCGACTTTTGGTCTGACCGCTGGCTCAAGCTCAAGGAAGACCAGGAAGCGGGCAAGGACGTGCGACTAAATCTTGAAAATGCCCGTCGCACCGTCTCGGATCTTGAAGGCCGTCTGGAGAACCGCAAGAAAGAGCTGCTATCGATGCGCCACGTCACCTCTTCCACACCGGTCGCTCTTGGCGGTGCTCTCGTAGTCCCTGCGGGACTGCTCCGGCGGCTGCGCGGTGAATTGCCTGGAGAGTTGGGCACTGCATTCTCCAGTGACGCTCTTGCACGTGCCCGTATTGAAAAACTTGCTATGGACGCCGTCCGCCGAGCTGAGGAAGCGCGTGGCTGTCGCGTTGTGGATGTCTCAGGTCAAAAATGCGGGTGGGACATTACCTCTTATCCTCCGGCTGTAGATGGCAAACAACCAGAGGCTCGTCACATCGAGGTTAAAGGCCGCGTCGCGGGAGCAAATACTGTGACGATAACCCGCAATGAAATGCTTTATGCCCTGAACCAGGCTGACAAATTCCTATTGGCAATTGTCCTCGTGGATGAACGCGACGCAGTGGACGGCCCTCACTACTTGCGCAACCCCTTTGACTCAGAACCCGGTTGGGGAGTCTCGTCGGTAAACTACGATCTGAAAGCCCTACTCGATAAGAGAATCCTTGTCTCATGAGTTATCCCATTAAATCTCCTCGCAAACTTATTGAGGTTGCTTTGCCGCTCGACGCTATCAATGCTGCGTGTTCGCGAGAGAAGTCGATCCGGCATGGACACCCTAGTACATTGCATCTCTGGTGGGCTAGGCGACCGCTTGCGGCAGCACGAGCAGTCATTTTCGGCCAACTCGTTAATGATCCCGGTTACCAGCAGGGCGGTGGGTTCAAATACGGAAAGAATAAGAAGGAAGCCGCGATCGAGCGAAAGCGGCTCTTCAAGATAATCGAGGACCTCGTTCTCTGGGAGAACACCACGAACGAAGTCGTCCTAGAGGCCGCTCGCGCCGAAATCCGCCGCTCGTGGCGCGAGGTGTGCGAACTGAACAGGGATCATCCGCAGGCTGCTGAACTGTTCAATCCCAACAAGCTCCCCGCACTACACGACCCCTTTGCCGGTGGAGGCGCAATCCCGTTGGAAGCACAACGCCTAGGGTTGGAAGCTTACGCTTCTGATCTAAATCCCGTAGCCGTCCTCATCAATAAGGCCATGATAGAGATCCCGCCAAAGTTTGCCGGCCAACCCCCAGTCAGTTTCGCGCAAAAACGCGAACGGGCGAACGGCAACCTCGGTTTGGAGCGAGCGTGGCCAGGCGCAACAGGACTCGCGGAAGATGTTTGCCACTATGGCGCATGGATGCGTGCGGAGGCACTGAAACGCATTGGCCACCTCTACCCGGCTGTCGAGGTCACCTCAGAGATGGCTCATGATCGTTCTGATCTGCAACCGCTTGTCGGACAGAAATTCACAGTTATCGCCTGGCTTTGGGCGCGCACGGTCACGAGCCCAAACCCCGCATTTTCACATGTGAAGGTGCCACTTGCCTCCTCATTTATTCTTTCCAGCAAGGCAGGTCGCGAGGCTTACGTCCAACCCGTTGTTCAGGGAGACAGCTACCACTTCACTGTCAAGCTAGGCCCAGCACCTTCGGGAGCAGAGAAAGGAACGAAGTTATCACAGGGTTCATTTGGCTGCCTGCTGTCGGGAACGCCTATAGGCTACGCTTACATCGACGACGAGGCCAACGCGAATCGGACGGGCGATAAGCTCATGGCTGTCGTTGTTGAGGGGGTTCGCGGCCGGATGTATCTACCCCCGACAGAGGATCAAGAAGCCATAGCTCGCAAGGTCACACCTGCTTGGAAACCCGAAACACCTTGTCGAGGCACATTCGCCTCGAACGCTCAAGGGAGAATCTATGGCTTCAAGGTATTTGGTGACTACTTTACACCGCGACAGCTGGTGGCCCTGACGACATTCGGTGATCTAGTGGCGGATGCGCGAATCGTAGTCCGCGACGACGCCATTGAAAGCGGCTTGCCGGGCGACCAAAAAAGCCTTGAAGCCGGCGGCACCGGAGCCACAGCTTATGCAGAAGCAGTCAGCGTCTACTTGGCTTTTGGTGCAAGCCGCGCTGCGGATGCGTGGAGTGCGCTCGTGACGTGGCGACATCAGGTTGAAGCAAGTCGCAATACTTTCGCTCGGCAGGCAATTGCGATGACGTGGGAATTTACTGAAGTAAATCCCTTTTCAGATTCATGTGGCAATTGGACAGGAAACTCAACGGAATGGGTTCAAAAGAGTCTACTTCATCTGCCTTATCTCCCGACTAAGGGAACCGTTAGTCAGGCGGACGCCCAAACACAAGCAATCAGTTGTGGCAAGATGGTTTCGACTGACCCGCCGTACTACAACAACATTGCATATGCTGACCTCTCTGACTTTTTTTTCGTCTGGCTACGCCGTTCATTGCGGGACTTATTCCCTTTACTGCTTGCAACGATTTCCGTCCCGAAAGCGGAGGAGTTGGTTGCATCGCCTTATCGCCATGGAAGTAAGGAAAATGCGGAGCAATTCTTCCTCGATGGGATGACGCAGGTTATGCGCGGCCTCTCTCAAACGGCACATCCCTCGGCCCCGATCACGATTTATTATGCGGTTAAACAGTCCGACACTGAGCACCAATCGGGCACTTCGTCAACCGGATGGGAAACGTTCTTAGATGCAGCAAGTCGGGCAGGTCTTGCGGTCACCGGTACGTGGCCAATGCGAACTGAGAAGGAGGGACGCGTGATTGGCAATGACAGCAATGCACTCGCCTCCAGCATTGTCTTGGTCTGCCGCAAGCGCCCGGAAAACGCATCGACCACTTCCCGCCGCGAGTTCCTACGAGAGTTGAACACTGTGCTTCCAGTGGCACTCGATGAGATGACCAAAGGCTCTGGCGATGATCGGTCGCCGGTCGCACCTGTGGACCTGTCACAGGCCATTATCGGGCCGGGCATGGCTATCTTCTCGAAGTACGCTGCGGTGCTCGAAGCGGACGGTTCAGCCATGGGCGTCCGCACGGCTCTCCAGCTCATCAACCGCTTTCTTGCCGAAGACGATTTTGATGCTGATACTCAATTCTGTCTTCACTGGTTTGAACAACATGGCTGGACCGAAGGAGTCTTCGGCAATGCTGACACTCTCTCGCGAGGAAAAGGCACAAGCGTAGATGGCATGAGGGCTGCCGGTATTCTCCACAGCGCCGGGGGGAAGGTCCGCCTTCTTAAATGGGTCGAATATCCCAGTGACTGGGACCCGAGAGCCGACACTCGTCTGCCTGTGTGGGAGGCTCTTCACCAACTTATCCGTGCCCTCAAAGAAGGCGGCGAAACCGCCTCCGGTGCACTGCTCGCTGGGCTTGGCGGTAAGGCCGAAGCCGTCCGCCAGCTGGCTTACCGCCTCTATACCCTGTGCGAGCGTCTCGGAATGGCCGAAGATGCTCGGGCATACAACGAACTCATCACTTCCTGGACGGGCATCGAATCCGCCGCTAACGCCGTACCAATCCGAGAAACACAAGGCAGCCTCTTCGATTGACATGCAACCATGCTGGAGCAGAAAGATATGAAACCTTGGCGCGAAATAGCTGTTCCGCATTCTGACGTGCTCGAAGGGACGTTCCTGCAATCCGAATTTGCAGCCGATATCACCGCCGTTCACACTGGCAAGGCGTCGCCTGAATATCAAAACGCCACGGCATTTTTTCAGCGTACCTTCATCACAGAAGGCATGGGCCTGTTGCTCACTTCTGTAGCCAAACGACTGAACGGGCAGGGTGGGGACCCCGTCATCCAGCTGCAAACAGCCTTTGGCGGCGGTAAGACCCACACTATGTTGGCGGTCTACCATCTGGCGACCCGCGACTGTCCGCTGAAGGACATGCCGGGCATCCCGGATCTCCTTGATCATGCGGGCATGATGGATGTGCCAAAGGCTCGTGTGGTCGTACTCGACGGCACGGCTCGCGCGCCTGGACAACCGTGGAAGTACGGGAAGCAAACGATCAACACCTTATGGGGCGATCTCGCTTGGCAGCTCGGCGGCGATGAAGGCTACGCACTGGTGAAGGAAGCGGACACCACCGGAACATCCCCCGGCAAGAGTGTTCTAAAGACTTTACTGGAGACTTACGCGCCGTGCGTCGTGCTCATTGATGAGCTTGTGGCCTACATTCGCCAGTTCCCCAACGGGCAGACATTGAGCGGCGGAAGCTACGACAGCAATCTTTCCTTTGTGCAGGCTCTGACTGAAGCCATTAAGCTAGTGCCGAACGCCATTATGCTGGCGTCTTTGCCCGAATCGGAAATCGAAGCCGGGAGTAATCGTGGAGTGACTGCGCTGCAAGCGCTGGAGAAAACATTTGGACGGTTACAGGCCCTGTGGAAGCCTGTTGCGACCGAGGAGGCCTTCGAGATCGTCCGGCGGCGACTCTTCGAGCCAGTCAGTGACGCTCAATCACGGGATTCTGTATGCCGCGCTTTTGCAGATGCATACATAGCTGCGGGCTCAAAGCTGCCCTCCGAGACCCAACAAGCGAGGTATTTCAATCGCTTAGTTCAGGCTTATCCGATTCATCCGGAAGTCTTTGATCGTCTGTACGAGGATTGGACCACGCTTCAAGCATTCCAGAGAACACGCGGTGTGCTGAAGCTGATGGCGAAGGTCATTCACCGCCTTTGGAAAGACCAGAATCCGGATTTGATGATTTTGCCAGGAAGCCTGCCGTTATACGACAGCAATACGCGCAATGAGCTTACCTATTACCTCGCGCCGGGCTGGGATGCTGTTCTCGAAAAAGATATTGACGGTGAACGGGCTGAGACGACGGAACTCGAAGCAAAGGAACCGCGATTTGGTGCTGTCTCCGCCGCCCGACGAGTGGCCCGCACAATTTTCTTGGGAAGCGCGCCTTCAGCCGCAGGAACACAAAAGGGCATTCGCGGCGTGGACCGCGCCCGTGTTCTACTCGGCTGTCTTCAGCCGGGTCAATCCTCCTCGACCTTCTCCGATGCCCTTAACCGTCTGGCTGACAGGCTTCATTATCTGAATTCTTCTGGTGACAAGGCTCAGGACGCGACGCGGTTCTGGTTCGATACACGCGCAAATCTGCGAAGGGAGATGGAGGATCGCAAAGGACGATTCAGCGACCAGAACGAGGTTCGGGGCAAGTTAGCCGAGGTGTTGCGTAAGCTTTTCACTGGGACATCATTCTTTGATGGCAGCCACATCTTCACTCCACACACTGACGTGCCCGACGATGGCGCAATGCGCTTAGTCTTCCTGTCCCCGGAAAAGTTTTACAGCAAGCAGGAAGCGCGCGTCGCCTCAGATGAAGTGCTGGACTTCGTGCGCAGCAACGGCTCTAAACCCCGATACCGGGGAAATAGGCTGATATTCATTGCCCCAGACCATGCATCATTGAGTCGCGTGCGTGATTACATCCGCACAGCGCTTGCGTGGAATTCGATCATTGCGGATGTCAAAGAGAAACGGCTGAATATCGACGGGCTGCAGGAAGAGCAGGCGAGAAAGGAATTCCAGTCTGCTGAAGACGTACTGCCTCGTGTTGCACGTGAGTGCTACAAATGGCTACTGTGTCCTGTGCAGACCTCGCCAACCGACCGCCAGCCCAGCATCGAGACATTCCCCTTAAACACCAGCGGTTCAGCTCTGAGCGCTGAAATCCAACGGGTCTGCCATGACAACGAGCTGGTGATTGACGCATGGTCGCCAATACACTTGCGCGACACTTTGAACAAGCTGTACTGGAAGGATGCCAAGGACGCGGTTAGCGCGGCGGCTCTGTGGGAGGACATGCAGCGTTACCTTTACCTACCACGCCTTAAAGATCGCAGCACGCTTGAACAAGCCATCATAAAGGGAGCCGCCACTAAGGATTTCTTCGGAACTGCCTATGGGCAAACGGGGGATCAATTTGTGGGATTCAAGCTCGGGGATGCGAATGTTCAACTCGACGACACTTTGCTGTTGATTGAGCCGGAGACCGCAAAGCAGTACGAAGCAAAGCTCGTTGCAACATCGACATTTAACCCCGGCAGCGCAAGTGGAACGCAGCCGACGACGGCGATTAAAGCAGGTGCACAGACTCTCTTTGATCCGCCGACCGCAAACGCCGGAAACGCTCAAGCGATATCCATCGCACACTCCACGTCTTTCTATGGTTCCGTGGAGGTAAATCCCTCTTCGGCGAAAATGCGCTTGGTTCAACTGGCAGAGGAAATCATCAACAATCTCGCTTCAGATTCACAAGCGACCCTGAAGATCACTCTGGAGATCAATGCAGAATTCCCGAATGGCGTTTCCGACCAAATCAAGCGCGCCGTTTCGGAGAATGCAAAAAGCCTTGGACTGAAGACATGGACGTGGGAATGAAAACCGCGCAACGGCCTGGCATATCTGCAAACGCCTGATTTTCCTAGGCTAAGGACGCAGACGCCTGGCCGCTCTTCGTACAGATTCCACGCTCACCTTACCTGTTTCCTTCCGCATGGTTTCGAGCTTCGCATTGGGTGAAAACTCTGGAATTGGTTTCGGCAGATTCTTGTTGAGGGTATCCCCGCGTTTCTGCTGAATCTCGCCAGCCTTCGGCGGATTCTTATCGCGATGACGATTATCGAGCCCCGGTTCTTTCATGAGTTTTCCCTTCTTGATATCCGCCCCTTTCGAGGCGGTCGCCAGTTATTAGTTTACGCCGCTTTCAGATATACGTTAGGCATCCCGCAGTGTTCCTACAGCTTCGGTCCCTATGCGTCGCTGCCAGGATGCGACAGGAGAGTATCAGCACTACAATTCCACGAAAACAGGATCGCCAACCTCGCAATCTCGAAAATGAGGACATGCCTTGATCGCTAGGTTCCGAAGCGTAAGACTCTCCTTCAGCGTTCCCTGATTGCCGTCATAGGCAAGATAAGCGTGGCTGCGGCTGTTGCGCGTCCAGTTAGTGATCAGATCGACTGCTAGGCCGACGGCTGTGGAAGCGAGCACGCCATTTGGCCAGATAACCTGGGGACGATGACCCGCGTCGCCGTAGCGTGCCGCCTCTGCTGCAAGCTTCTCGTCAGTCAGGAAACCCATACATCTCATGCATAGTCCGCCATGGGATGACTGAACAACCTGCCCCCCGATCACCGGTCTTTCCTTCCCGTGCACGTCCATGCCGATATCGATATAGTGCATCAGGTAACGCCTGCAGGCGATTTCGAGTTCCTCGCGGCCTTTGTAACTATCCACGCACCCAACCACTATCTGGCACTCGCGCAACGGCTCCGGCTTCTCCTGCCATTTGCATGCAAAGCCGCGTACCGTCGCATTTGGCTGAAGGCCGTAAATCATCTTCTTAGCGAGATGGAGTTTCGGCGTTTCGGCCAGAGCGTCAGTAAGATTCGCTCCTACGAGACGATTCAGATTCGATTCCTCGACAACATCGAAATCATAGAGAACGTAACGTTGGAACCCGATATGGGCCAACTGCTGGACAATGTGCGACCCGCCGCCGCCGAGGCCCGGCACGGCGATTGTGCAGCGGGAGATGAGTTCTTCCGCATTGCCTCCCAGAAAAGATTGGCGCGAATAGCGGTCCTTGCTCACTTTGCCCTCCCGCGATCGAACACTCCCACCGGAGCGCCGATGACGCTCACGCAATCGGCATGAATGGGCTCTGTGCCGCTTTGCGGCCATACCCAGCCGGAACCATGATCCGCGCTGAGAATGATGATTCCATGCACGGCATCGCGGCCTACGGACTGAAATCCAGGAATGAGTCTGGGAATCTCGCGCCGGTCGGTGGCGCTCATTCCGGTTTCGCCGTAGTGTCCGTGAAGGTGAAGGTGAAAGATTCCCTCCCGCGCCGGACGACCGTGATAGACAGCCTGCATTGCCCACGTCAACGCTTCGCTGCCGATCCGCGCACCGACGGTGTGATCTTCGACATACTGGTCATCCGGGATGGAGTGGTAGCGCGTGAGCAAAATCAGCCGCCCATGGTCCGTCAATGAACCCGCGCGACCGAACACAAATCCGACCCGCTCTGCCGCGAAAGGATGCGGCCGCGCCAGATCCCGGATTATGTCAGCGTGAAGCGCGCCGGTCAGCTTGATCTGTACTTTCATTTTTCCTTCGCAAAACCGTTGAGATGGGCGATCAGAAGTTGAGTTAGCGTGGGGTCGTTGAGATCCACCTTCCAGGAGAAGGCGAACCAGTTGCGCTCGCCAATGCGCGCGTTACTGCAATTCCAGTTCCGGGCATACGGCGAGGCGACCTTCACCGACAGATAAAGCCGTGACGGATAACCGTCCCTGGCGGCTGGGCAGAGCAGGGCGTCGCATACGGAGGGCTGGCATCCCGCAGGAAGGCTGAGCCCTTGCATATAGAGAAACGTTACTTGTCCTTCCGGTAGCGCACTCAGCTTGGCGCAGTAACGCTTCAGGTCCTCGATCTGTTCGGTCGGATAGGCCACAGCTAGGATGATCCTCCTGACTGCGCTTGCGAGTGGAATATCTCGCAACCGCAGACCTTGACCGGAATAGTGGGCGGCAAGGGCATGGGCGGCCCGTCCTTCTCCTCCAACAGCGTGTATCCCTCCGGTGTCTGATCGACCTTCGAGAGGATCTCCGCCACCGTGCGCAGGCCCCTCTCGATGAAGTAGGGCTTATCGTTGATGAAGATGGTGACGATTTCTTTGTGGGCGGTAATAAACCCCTTGAGGCCATGCTTACGCAAATCGACCTTCTCGCCGGGCTCGACTACGTTGCTTTCGTGGTGCAGCAACTCCTCAATCAGCTCAAAAGCACAGGGCTTTTTGCCGACCTTGTGAAGCAACTCTTCACCGGTTGGGCAGGGTGTATGGACCCTCACCGTTTCATCGTCGATTTGCACCCGATAGACGCGCGCGTGAGGAACTTCCTCGCCCCGCTCGGCAAATTCCCGAAGGTCGATTTCGAGTTCCCTTAGTTCTGTCTCTAATTCGTTGCGATCTGAGGTCATTGTGAAATCTCCTTCGGTTTACCCGAATTGCGGTGTCCACATTTCCCACGGCAATTCCGGCCTAGCCATATGCTGCTTTAAGTCTTTGGGGATGTCAATCCGTAGCGTACATAAACACGTTTGTATCACAATCATGTTTGCAGAGCTTGACATGAGATAGTCACTCGATGTACTGTGCGCCTAATGGCGGAGTTTGATGAGTTATACCGTGAACTGGGACGGAAAATCCGTGCGGCAAGAGAACGCTCAGGACAGTTCAGTCAGGAAAAACTTGCGAAGCGCCTGGGAATCAGCAGGGCCTCAATCGTGAATATCGAGGCTGGCCGCCAGCACGCACCGCTGCACCTGCTATGGGAGATCGCCGAAATCCTTGGCACTGATTTGACCCTCCTCATTCCCCGCCGTGAAGAACTACTCCAGCCATCGACTCCAGTGCAGCTCGACAAAAACATGGTCAAGCAAATACAAGAAGCAGCCAATGGCAATCCCGACACCGTCAAGGTACTCACTGGATTTGTCAGCAAGTTGAAGACGACCATCGAGACACAACGCCCCACGAGGAAGAGCCAATGAACAGACATGATATAGATGACAGGGCCGAGCAGGTGCTTCGTGAAACGGATACTTATCGAGTTCCGGTCGCTATCGACGTAGTAGCACACCGCCTTCGGCTAACAATCGAAGCCGCCGCCCTGGGCGAGAACGTGTCAGGAATGCTCGTCATTGAGAATGAGCGCGGCGCGATTGGCTATAACGCCACACATGCCCCAGTCAGGCAGCGATTCACCATTGCCCACGAAATTTCCCATTACATCCTTCACGCGAAAAAGAAGAATCGCAAATCTCAGCTCTTTATTGACCGCAGCGTGACGTTCCGACGCGACGAGAGCTCATCGACCGGAGACGATAGCGAGGAAGTGGAGGCGAATCAAATGGGGGCTGCACTATTGATGCCCAAGGGGCTCGTCCAACAGGAAGTCAAGAGATACGACCTGGATCTGGATGATGAAGATGCCATCAGCCTTCTGGCCAAGCGTTTTCAGGTAAGCACGACGGCCATGACCAACAGGCTAGTGAATCTTGGCATGCTGAGGTAGCCGCGTGATAATCCGGTTTCTCAGCTTGCATCGGCGTCCGTGGAATGTAGTTGTTCGAGCTGCGTTGCCACTGCTGCGCCCACGCGTTCAGGGCTCGCATTGACGATAATCTTGTCTCCTTCAACACCAATAAGATCGGGAACAAGAATAGAAAGGCCTCGCGCCACAGCAATCACTTCATCGTCCCTGATGGACACGGCACCGAGCTTATCGCGGCATTCATAGGCAATTGTTCCAGCTGATAGTGCGTCGGGGATTTTTCCTTTCAGATTTGCTAGCGCCTTGAGGAAAACATCGATCGTCAAAACTCGGCTGGCTTTGAGGCGCCCCTCTAAAGCTCTTACCCAAGCAGCCACAGTCTCAGGATCATAGAGGCCAAACACTTCACGGAGCGTCGTTAAGGGTATCGCCCCGTACTGCACGGTAAATTCGAGTAGACGCCCGAGATCCTTTGCGGTCATAGGCGTCACTTTCTGTTGAGCGCAACGAACCGCGAGGGCTCCATCGCTATAACCTGGCGCGATAATCAAGGAATAATCGGCTTTATGTCGTGTTCGGTGCTCCACGACGCCATCGAGCTTGATGTTGCCTGTCGCTGCTACATCGTGCTTTGAAGACTTTGCATCGAACGCAAAACTGTACAGCGGTGGTGTTGGCTGCTCATTAGTGGGAGTCTGGAGCGAGGGGGTTGCATACGCGCTCGCGATGCCCTCAGGCTCTCCCGATTTACCGAGATCGCGGACCTGATATCCGACGTACCTCAAGGCGTCCGAGACCACAGTTTCAAGACGTTTGCTGTTGGCGCTATCGTGCTCCGTCTGCAGCAGGAGTCTGGCAATATGCGTTCCTGACTGTCTTCGCTGGAGTGCCCTGTATCTCATGAGTCTGTCGCGATACTCACGGATACTCTCTAGGATTAGCGGATCGACTCCAGCTTCCAAAGCAAACATATCGGACAACAGGGTCACCATTCCGACCGTTCTCATCAGCTCCTTTTCAGCCTTTGTGTGTGAATGTTCGGCTGTAAACGGGTGATCGGCGTTAACGACGATTGAGTTATCACTGACGCGGAACTTTACGAACGAGTCATCCGACATCTTCTCGAATTTCACCTGATCGAGAGCATTCCGGATATTATCGGCAGTATTCGTCCTCCAACCTTGCCGGGTCTTTTCCCTGTCTTGAATACCGTCTTCATCGATCAGTCCAGGAATCGGAGGCTGTGAGGCCAACGCATTGTCCACCACACTGCGAAGGGGATTTAGAGACAGGACTCCCAGCGATTGAACAAGCACATCACCGCCATCAGGAAGTACCGAATTCTCATCACTATCGTAAGTGGATCTAGCTTTATTGAAGGCGCGGTGGAGAAAGGCCCGAAAGATATGCATCTCCCGCGCGTCGCGAAACCGCTCGCGGTCCGTAGTCAAGAAGCTGTTCAACCCATCTGCTCGGACAGTCATGCGAAAGCGAGACCAAGCCGCATGGTTCAAGTTACTTTCCCCGAAAGTTGGATTGTCTTGATTGACAACGCGGCCAAGGACATTTACATGGAAGCCATTAGATGCGCCGCGTTCCTCGCTCTTGCCACCGGTCACTGGATCAGCGAAGAGGACCACACGACCTGTCACCATGCCAATGCCGGACACGATCACGTGCGGTACCGGATCTGACTTCGACAGAATTGTTATTGTCTCTGTGGGCTCTTTTCCTTTCGAGAATTTGGTGCCTCCATCGTCCGGCACCGCCAGTTCAACTGAATCGATTCCAAGGTCCGGCCCGATGATCCACTCCCCAAGCCTAGGAGTGTCCAGCTTTGACGAAGAAAGGATCGTTTCGTTAATAGTGATGATCATCTCGCTGCCGAAAGGCAGCGCTGCCGTGAGCATGCGCCTCAGAACCCCGGTTTTCAGTTCTTTGCCAGTCTTTTTCAAATCAGAAAGCACGACAAGGGTCCAAGTCTGCGAACTACCGCGCGCAAGTTTTTGCTTCAGCCAGCCATACTCATCTTCGAATACAGGCGTTTCTCCCGGTAAGCCGGCATCTTCAATGAGCTTCAGAAAGTCAGCTCCGCCATAAACCGACTGCAGAGCTTCAGTGACATCGGCCTCGCTGACCTCGAACACTTCCAGTTCCATGTCTCGAATCAGCTTTTCCCCCGTCGGGTGCTCACTCATTTGGCGATCGATTTCACCGTAGTCCATAGTGACCCGGCGAATCTTTCCGTCACTGGCTTTGCATATGTAAGTAAGTTTATTCGCGAGAACGTAGGTAGCCAGCTTGCCGATCCCAAACTTGCCGATGATGGGGCGACCATATTCGATCGACTTTCCCCGTTTTGGGGAAAAGGCAATGTGCCACAATTGACGTAACCCTTCCTCATCCATAGAGGCTCCGTTGTCGAGAACGGCCATGGTTGCGCCCGCATTGGTCTTCAAGTCAGGAGATATCCGAACATCGACACGACTTGCCCCGGCGTCCCACCCATTCGAAATGAGCTCTTCGAACGCTTTCTGCGGGGATGAATACAGCTGTTCGCTGAAATGTTCCAGAAAGCGAGCGCTGATCTCAACCGATATGGTCGTTCGCGCTTCTCCGATATTC
>Ga0207021_1138_pt1 | contig 16992 bp, 18 predicted proteins | sample Alteio_BWMinCont_49_FD_153496 | JGI IMG/M metagenome (GOLD analysis project Ga0207021, IMG submission 153496) | Enriched cells from forest soil in Barre Woods Harvard Forest LTER site, Petersham, Massachusetts, United States -... | ecosystem: Environmental > Terrestrial > Soil > Temperate forest >... | reverse complement strand
CAGCTCCAGGCAAATCTTGGGCAGCTGGGTGGTTTTGCCGGAGCCGGTTTCACCGCAAACGATGATGACTTGATGCGCGGCAATCGCCGCCGCAATTACGTCGCGCTTGCCGGAAACCGGCAACTCCTCCGGAAACTCTATCGGAGGCAAAGGGTTGCGGACCGCCGGCGCCCGCGTGTTCGCGGCGGCGGCAGGGGTGGCGGATCTGGCGTTACCCGACCGTTGAGGCCGGTTGTGCGCAGGCGGCTTAATTTTTTGAGTAGGTTCAGGTGAAGACATGGCGGAGCGAATTATAATGCCGGTAATGGAAAATTCGATCCAATTCGTTCAATGGCTGCGTTCCGTCGCCCCTTATATCCACGCTTTCCGCGGAAAAACCTTCGTGGTTGCCTTTCCGGGCGAATTGGTGAGCGCTGGCGCCTTGCCGGTCTTGGCGCAGGACTTGTCCTTATTGCATGCAATGGGCATCAAAGTCGTGATCGTACACGGCTCCCGCCCACAGGTGGAAGAACAGTTGGGCTTGCGCAACGTCGAGGCCCGTTTTCATAATGGCTTGCGTATCACCGATGCCGCCGCGCTCGAATGCGCCAAGGAAGCCGCGGGCGAATTACGTCTCGATATTGAAGCCGCTTTCAGCCAGGGCTTGCCGAATACGCCGATGGCGCATGCCGCCATTCGTATCATTTCGGGCAATTTCGTAACGGCGTGGTTGACGGCGTCGACCTCGAATTGACCGGTGTCGCACGCAAAATTGCTTCGGAAACCATTCACCCGATTCTGAATGCCGGCGGACTGGTGCTCTTGTCGCCGCTGGGATTTTCGCCGACCGGTGAGGCATTCAACCTGACGATGGAAGACGTTGCCGTGTCAGCCGCGACTGCGTTGCGCGCCGACAAGCTGATTTTCATCAGCGAAACCCCTATCATGCGCGACGTATATGGCCGCGAGATACGCGAGTTGTCATCGGCGCAAGCAGAATCTCTGTTGAAATCCAATCACTTGCCGCAAGACAGCGCGTTCTACCTGCAACATTGCCTGAAGGCGTCGCGCAGCGGCGTGCCACGGGTGCATATCGTGCCATTTGAAATCGATGGTGCAGCGCTGCTCGAAGTGTTTACCCATGATGGCGTGGGCACCATGGTCAGCTATGAAAACCTGGAAAGCCTGCGCGAAGCAACGATTGAAGACGTCGGCGGCATCCTCAAGTTGATCGAGCCGTTGGAAGCGGACGGCACCCTGGTCAAGCGTGGTCGGGAGTTGATTGAACGCGAAATCGACTACTTCTCGGTGATCGAGCATGACGGTGTGATTTTCGGCTGCGCGGCACTGTACCCATTTGCCAGCGAAAACATGGCTGAAATGGCATGTTTGACCGTCAATCCCGAGGTACAAGCCCAAGGCGACGGCGAACGCATCTTGAAACACATGGAAAATCGTGCGCGCGCGGCTGGCGTGGCCAAGTTGTTCGTTCTGACAACGCGCACCGCACACTGGTTCTTGAAGCGCGGCTTTGTCAGCGCCACCGTGGACGACCTGCCCAAAGACCGGCAACACATGTATAACTGGCAACGAAAATCGCTGGTCTTGATCAAAAGTCTGTAACCGATCGCCAATTACAATGCCGGTTACAATACCGGCACTAGCACATTTGCACATTTTGGAGAATGAACATGGCCCGTATGGTCAATTGCATCAAATTGAATAAAGAAGCTGAAGGTCTGGATTTCGCACCCTACCCTGGCGAACTCGGCAAGAGAATTTACGAAAGCGTGTCGAAGGAAGCTTGGGCTGCGTGGCTCAAACACCAAACCATGCTGGTCAACGAAAATCGCCTGAACCTGGCCGATGCCCGTGCACGCAAGTATTTGGCGACACAAATGGAAAAACACTTTTTTGGCGATGGCGCCGATGCAGCGCAGGGTTACGTTCCGCCGACAGAATAAAGCCAATGGAAGTTAGTTAAATAAAATGTTTCAACCGTATATTCTGTAGGTCACATTAGCCGATTTCAGTAGGGTGGACACGCTTTTGTGCCCACCTACTTTTCGGAAGCCGTGTGCAATGGCGTATGGACAGGTTAAAATTTCAAGATTTTGACCCCATCTGCAGTTCCCAGCAAGCACACATTGGCCCCGCTGCGGGCAAACAAGCCGACCGTCACAACGCCGACGATATTGTTGATTTTTTCCTCAAGACTAGCCGGGTCGGCGATCTGCAAGCCCAGCACATCGATAATCACGCAGCCGTTATCAGTCAACAACGGCTTGCCATCCTTCAATCGCAAGCGTGGCTCGCCGCCCAACGCTTTCAATTTACGCGCCACCACCGCTTGCGCCATCGGTATCACTTCCACCGGCAGCGGGAAGCGCCCCAAGAGATCTACCAGCTTGGAGCCGTCGGCGATGCACACGAATTTTTCCGCCACCGACGCCACGATTTTCTCACGCGTCAGGGCCGCGCCACCACCTTTGATCATCGCGCCCGCCGGCGTAACCTCATCAGCCCCGTCAATGTATACTGGCATGGAATCGATCTCGTTGAGATCGAAAACCTTGATTCCATGCGAGCGCAGACGTTCTGCAGTCGCTTCCGACGACGCAACTGCACCGGTAATCTTGTGCTTGATCTTGGCAAGTTCATCGATAAAAAAATTAGCGGTCGAGCCCGTGCCGACGCCGACAATTTGCCCTTCAACCACATATTCAATGGCGGCGCGGGCAACAGCTAGCTTCAATTCATCTTGAGTCATGAAAACAACATAAAAAAGGGATATATGATCATTTTACCGGAAAAAAAATCGCCCCATCGACAGATGCAAGATGTAATATTTATGAATTGATAGCGCAACATCGGATTACACCGTATTTGTAGCTTGCCATGTGCTACTACCTTGGTTGCTGAAACCGACTCTAGGGATCGAATATGAGCAATACAAAAACCACAACCATTCTGGTCGTCGACGATAGCCGGGTGTCCAGATTGCTTTCGCGTCAATTTATCTTGCACAATCATCCGGACTGGATTATCGAAGAAGCGGTAACCGGCGAGGAAGCGGTGACAAAACTTTCATCGATTTCGCCGAACTTGATTCTGCTGGACGTCAACATGCCGGGCATGGGCGGCTTGGCCGCGGTCGTCAAGTTGCGGGAAATTTCGCCCGAGGTTCCGATTTGCCTGATGACTGCCAATGTGCAGGATGCCACTCGCGAGAAGGCGCATAATCTGGGCGTGCAATTTGCTGAGAAACCCATCACCCAAGCACGTATCGATCATGTCATAGCCCAACTGGAAAACGCCTGATGTTTCAACTTGACGAACTTCAACATGACGCGCTGGTCGAGCTTTTCAACCAGGGAGTAGGCCAGGCGGCAGCGGCGATGAGCCAGATCGTGCACGAGGAAGTCACGATGTCGGTGCCGTTGATCACGTTCCAGAGCAGGGCCGAAGTTGCCCAGGAACTTGGCGGTCCTGAAGCACGGCGGATTTGCGCGGTCACGCAAACCTATCAAGGCGCCTTCAATACCGAAGCCATGCTTATGTTCCCCGAGGAGAAAAGCCTGGAAATCGTGCGCCTGATGGTAGGGCAATCGGTGACGATGGAGGAACTCAGCGAAATGGAACAGGAGGCGATGAGCGAAATCGGCAACATCATCCTGAATTCCTGCATGAGTACATTGGCAAATATTGCGGGAAAAGAATTGCACGGTTCGCTACCGATCTATCGAATCGGAACCAGCGATCAGATATTGGGCTCCTCCGACAATCAATGGAATGGCATGGTGCTGACATTGAAGATCGACTTCAATATTGAAAAGCATGAAATTAACGGGTACGTCGCGTTTTTGCTCGATATGACTGCGCTCCATGATCTTCAAACCTATCTCCAGCAATATTTGAGCGGACTGACGTCGTGATTGCTTCCGATAGCTCGCTTGAGGTTCAATTGGCACTGCAGAACAGTGTCTTGAAAGCCGCGCGGGTAGGCATGATTGTGCTTGATTCGCAAGAGCGCGTCGTCTTGTGGAATCAATGGATGGAACAACACGCGTTTTGCTCTTCGGAATCGGTGCTTGGCAAGTCATTCGTCGAACTCTACCCGGAATTGACGAATGGTCGCGCCCACAATGCCATCAAAGGCGCGTTAAAAGATAATTTCGCATCGCTGATATCGCAAACCCTGAACAAGGCGCCCCTTCCGCTCTTTGCAAATGCCGATGATCGCCTGGTCGGCGCCCGCATTCAACAAGCGGTGCAGGTCATGCCGATTGATTTACCCGCTCATTTACCGCTGCAGCAGCATTGCCTGATACAAATCACCGACGTCAGCATGGCGGTCGCCCGCGAAAAGCAATTGCGCGATTTGGCGATGGAGTTGCAAAGCCAGATCTTTGCCGACGGCTTGACCGGCATTCCAAATCGACGCCGTTTTGATGAACACATGGAAGGCGAATTCCGCCGGGCCAAACGCGCCTCGACACCGTTGTCGCTGATCATGATCGATGTCGATTCGTTCAAGGACTATAACGATAACTATGGCCATCAAAAAGGCGACGAATGCCTGATACTGATTGCTGCGGCACTGTCGCGCATCCTCGGCCGACCCTGTGATTTGGTGGCGCGTTATGGCGGTGAAGAGTTTATGGCGGTACTGCCGAACACCAATGCAGACGGTGCGTTGGTGTTCGCCGAAAGCATGCGCAACGAGATCGCATCGCTGTCCATCGAACACGCGTATTCAAAGGTTGCGCCATATGTCACGATCAGCCTAGGGGTGATTACGCAAATCCCGTCACATAACACCGCGGTCCCGCATTTGATAGGCGCCGCCGACCGTGCGCTCTATCAGGCCAAGCGCAATGGCCGCAATTGCGTGGTAGTGCATGGGGACAAGCCAAAACCACAGGCCGCCCCTGCCTGATTGCGTCTAGCTTAAGCCGTTTTGCGTAGCGCACTGGCGGCTGTCGCCAGCGCGGTAATGTGTGCCCAATCACCCGCCAGCATGGCATCTTTCGGAGTCAACCACGAACCGCCGACACAGGCAACATTCTTGCAAGCGAGGAATTGGGCTGCGGTCGCTTCCGTGATGCCGCCGGTCGGACAAAAGGTGATGTCCGACAAGGGGCCTGCAATGGCGTTCAGCATGCCGATGCCGCCGGCCGGCACTGCGGGAAACAACTTCAATTGCCGGAAACCGGCTTCACGGGCAATCATGACTTCCGACGGCGTCATCACGCCAGGCAGCAAAGGCAGGCCGCTGGAGATGGCAGCGTCAATCAGGGCACGGGTCAAACCCGGCGAAACGCCAAACACCGCGCCAGCATCGCGCGCGGCGGCAAATTCATCTGGGTGAGTCAGGGTGCCGACCCCGATGATGGCGCCGGGCACCTGTTCGGCCATCGCCCGTATCGCCGGCAAACCATGAACGGTGCGCAACGTTACTTCAAGCACACGGATACCGCCCGCGACCAGCGCTTTCGCCAAGGGCACGGCGTGATTGATATCGTCAATTGCAATCACCGGAATCACCGGCGAAGTCCGCATTACTTCCAACATATCGGGCATCAGTTTCATACGCTTGCTTTCTCCAAAATTTCAATAACCGGTGGCAAACCAAAGCTGGTCGCGCCCTCTTCCGCCGCGCTGACCGCATTGCGGAATATTGCAAACAATTCGCGTCCCATGCCGACATGATTCGCAGATAAATCTGCCGTTTGCGCTTTGCGCGCGGCCCATTCTGCTCCCGGCACCAGTGCTTGCAACACGCCCGCCTCGGCATCCAGGCGAATCAGGTCGCCATTGCGCACCAGGCCCAACGGGCCCCCGGCCAATACTTCCGGCGAAACGTGGATTGCAGCCGGCACTTTACCTGATGCGCCCGACATGCGGCCATCAGTGACCAGCGCCACATGGCGTCCGGCGTCCTGCAGATTCGCCAGCGCCGGAGTCAGTGAATGCAGCTCAGGCATGCCATTGGCGCGCGGCCCTTGAAACAGCACGACTGCGACAAAATCGCGATCCAGTTCGCCAGCCTTGTAGGCACGCATAAACGCGTCTTGTGATTCAAACAAAATGGCCGGTGCTTCGACGATGCGGTGTTGCGGCTTGACTGCCGAAACCTTGACCACCGCTCGCCCCAGATTGCCGGACAACAGTCGCAAGCCGCCATCGGCGGAAAACGGCTGGGTAGCCTTGCGCAATACGCTTTCATCACCGCTCTCGTGCGGTGGTGCTTGCCATACTACGGCATTTTCGCGCAATTGCGGTTCGACGCAATGGGCGCGCAAACCTTGCCCCATGATCGTGGTGACGTCGTCATGCAGCAAACCGGCGTCCAGCAATTCGCGAATCACGAAGGGTGTGCCACCTGCAGCATGAAAATGATTCACATCGGCTTCACCGTTCGGATAAATGCGTGTCAATTGCGGCACCACGCCCGAGAGTTCGTCAAAATCGTTCCAGTCGATCACGATGCCGGCAGCCTTGGCAATAGCCACCAAGTGCAAGGTGTGATTGGTCGAGCCGCCAGTCGCCAACAATGCAATCACCGCATTGACGATGCTTTTTTCGTCGACCACATGTCCAACCGGGATGAAAGCCTGCCCTTGCTGGCTAATCTCCACGGCGCGTTTTGCCGCCGCTGCCGTCAAGGCGTCGCGCAAAGGCGTGTTCGGCGTGATGAATGCAGCACCCGGCAAATGCAAGCCCATGACTTCCATCAGCATTTGATTGCTGTTGGCGGTGCCGTAGAAAGTACAGGTACCGGCATCATGGTATGACTGCGCTTCTGCCTCCAGCAAGGCCGCGCGATCTATTTTCCCCTGTGCATACAATTGTCTCACCTTGGCTTTTTCCGGATTCGACATGCCGCTGGTCATCGGCCCTGCTGGAATGAACACTGCCGGCAAATGCCCGAAATGGAGCGCACCGATCAACAAGCCCGGCACGATCTTGTCGCACACGCCCAGGTAGACTGCCGAATCGAACATATTGTGCGACAAGGCGATTGCCGTTGCCATCGCAATGGCATCGCGCGAAAACAAGGACAATTCCATACCGGCCTGCCCTTGTGTTACGCCGTCGCACATCGCCGGAACACCGCCGGCAAATTGCGCGACGCCGCCGGCAGCCCGCACCGCATCGCGGATAATCTGTGGATACCGCTCAAATGGTTGATGTGCTGACAACATATCGTTATAAGCCGATACAATAGCAACGGATGGATTCCGTTGTTGCTTCAATGCCAGCTTGTCGTTAGTTGGAAATGCGGCAAAGCCGTGAGCAAGATTGGTACATGACAGCGTGCCGCGATGTACGCCCAGCCTGCGCGCTGCCTCCAGCCGCTGCAAATAGGCGGCACGATAAGGCTGACTGCGCTGCACGATGCGCGCGGTCACTGCGGAAATAACGGGATGAACTGACATGATCGTTTCCTTACTCGGTGCAATTTCTGAAATTTTACTACACAATTGAACAAAATGCAGTACAACGACATCAAACAAAAAGCAATAATTTGCGTCAACTTCGCCTGTAATTATGTAATAAATAACAGTAATGTGGCAAAAAATAGATAATTAATGCAATTATGTCACTAAATTTCATGCAAATAATTTTGTAGTGGATTTTCTATTTTTTGATGTATAGTTAAACAAATCTCTTTTTGTGCACCGCATATCATCATGTCTCTAGCCTCTCTCGATAAAACTGCAGCGTTTCTGGCCCTCCAGGATCATCACGCAATAGCATGTGAATGGAAACTTCGTGATTTGTTTGCCGAAGAACCGAATCGATTCAAGGAGCTTTCGACCAATGCCGCAGGATTATTTCTCGACTATTCAAAGAATCGCCTGAATCGGAAAACCATGCAACTATTGTGCGCGTTGGCGCACGAACGTGGGGTGGAAGAACAACGTGAAGCGATGTTCAAGGGTGAGAAGATCAACACGACCGAATACCGCGCCGCATTGCACACCGCGTTGCGCGCACCGCGTGGATCGACATTGAATGTGGATGGGCAGGACATAGATCACGATGTGCACGCGGTACTGGATCGCATCAAATTATTCACCGACCGCGTGCGCTCCGGCGAATGGCTTGGTCATACCGGCAAAGCCATTACCGATGTGGTCAATATCGGTATTGGCGGGTCGGACCTCGGGCCGGAAATGGTGTGTCGCGCACTGCGCAACTTCACCCATCCTCGCCTGACCATGCATTTCGTCGCCAATGTCGATGGCCACGATCTGGATGCGGTACTGTCGAGAGTGAATCCGGAAACCACCCTGTTCGTCATTGCCTCCAAAACCTTCACCACCGCCGAGACCATGCTCAACGCTGGCTCGGCCCGCAAGTGGTTCCTGCAAGGCGCAAGTGAAGACGCGTTGCCAAAACATTTCGTCGCAGCTTCAACCAATACCAAGGGCGTCACTGCGTTCGGCATCGACGCCGCCAACATGTTCCCGTTCTGGGATTGGGTCGGGGGGCGTTATTCGATTTGGTCGGCTATAGGATTACCGGTGGCACTTGCCATCGGCGCAGAGCAATTCAATGACTTCCTCGCCGGCGCGCATGCAATGGATCAGCATTTCCGCAGCGCGCCGTTGGAGCAGAATATGCCGGTGCTGATGGGCCTGATCGGAATCTGGAATCGCAATTTCCTTGGCAGCACATCGATTTCCATCGCGCCATATCACCAGGATTTAAGCCAGCTTGCCGATTATCTGCAGCAATTGGAAATGGAAAGCAACGGCAAGCGCGTTACCCGCAACGGTGATGCACTGAACTATGAGACTTGCCCGGCAGTGTGGGGCAATGTCGGCACCAACGGTCAGCATGCGTATTTCCAGTTGCTGCATCAAGGCACCGACGTGATTCCCGTCGATTTCATTATCGCCTTGAAGGCCACTCATCATTTACCCGGCCATCAAGCATCCTTGCTGGCCAATTGCTTCGCGCAATCCGAAGCCTTCATGCGCGGCAAAACTGCCGAAGAGGTGCGCGCAGACCTGCAGGCACAACAACTGCCGGAAACGGAAATTGCGGCATTGCTGCCGCATAAGACCTTTCCAGGTAATCGCCCCAGCAACACCATTTTGATGGAAAACCTGACTCCGCACAGCCTCGGTGCGTTGATTGCCTTGTATGAGCACAAGGTATTCGTGCAAGGCGTGATCTGGGATGTCAACAGCTTCGATCAATGGGGCGTCGAACTGGGTAAAGTGCTCGCAAAGAATATCCAGATTGAATTGACCGGCAACACACAAACAATGGCGCACGATGGATCCACCAATGGCTTGATTACGCTGGCGAGAGCAGCGCTTTAAATTAATGTACAGAACGCAACCTTTAGCAACCACACCACGTAGTTAATTCTCATCATGGCACTTTCAGATTTTGATTTAGTCTTGTTCGGCGGCAGCGGCGACCTGTCAATGCGAAAACTCTTGCCGGCGATGTATGCCCGTGATCGCGCCAAGGATTTGCCGGCAAGCGCGCGCATTATTTGCGTCGGACGGCACGACTGGAGCCAGGAAGAATTCCTGAAGGCCGTCGAAGAAAACGCCAAACCGCATATTGCGACAGCCATACTCGACCAAAAGATGTGGCAGACATTTTGTGCGCGCATCACTTACGTGACACTCAATGCCAGCGATGCCAGCACGTATCACGCCTTGGTCGACGTGATGCGCAATGATGCCTCCGTGACACGGGTTTTCTACCTGGCCACGCCACCCAGCTTGTTCTCGACGATATGCCACAACCTGGCAGGTGCCGGTCTGGCGACCGAAAATTCGCGTGTGGTTTTGGAAAAGCCACTGGGACGCGACCTCGCCAGCGCCAAGCAAATCAATGCTGAAGTGGGCCGCGTATTCAAGGAATCGCAAATCTTCCGTATCGATCATTATCTCGGCAAAGAAGCCGTGCAAAATCTGTTGGCGTTACGCTTCGGCAATGTGTTGTTCGAACCGCTGTGGCGGCGCGAGTGGATTTCCGACGTGCAGATCACCATCGCTGAAGAACTCGGCGTAGGCAACCGGATGGGCTACTACGAGAATTCCGGCGCGCTGCGCGACATGCTGCAAAATCACTTGCTGCAATTGCTGTGTATCGTCGCCATGGAACCGCCAACATCGGCCACGCCCGATGCTGTGCGCGATGAAAAACTGAAAGTATTGCGTTCACTCAAACGCTTCACCTCGACCACACTGGCGCAAAACGTCATTCGCGGCCAATATCGCGGCGGCCATCTGGAAGGCTTGCCGGTTCCCAGTTATCGTAATGAGCCAGACGCCGACCCGCATTCACGTACTGAAACTTTCGTTGCAGTAAAAGCGGAAATCGATACCTGGCGCTGGGCCGGCGTGCCATTTTATCTGCGCACCGGCAAGCGCATGGCCGATCAGCTAGCGGAAATCGTCGTGCGCTTCAAGAGTGTTCCGCATTCTATTTTCGCCCAGGCGAACGGCGCCACCCAGCCTAATTGCCTGATCATCCGCTTGCAGCCGGACGAAGGCCTGCACCTGAACCTGATGGCGAAAACACCGGGCGACGGCATGCGTTTACGTCCGGTCGATCTGGAACTGGATTTCCGCGAAACCTTCAAGATGCCGCGCATGGAAGCTTACGAGCGTTTATTGCTCGATGTGTTGCGCGGTCAATTGACGCTATTCATGCGCAGCGACGAACTGGAAGCAGCTTGGGAGTGGGTTGAACCAATCTTGAATTATTGGGAACAGGAAGAAACCGAGCCTATTCCTTATACCTCGGGAACGTGGGGTCCTGCCGCGGCTAGCGCATTGATTGGCCGCGACGGCTTGCAATGGCGCGAAGAAGCGCTGCCGGAATTGTAAGCAATATGCTGCTCGATTCGATCCGCACACAAATTGAATTGCTCTCGAAGTCCGAGAAAAAGGTCGCCCACGCCGTATTGAGCAACCCCGATCTGGCGATTTCAGGCAATATCACGGCGTTGGCGAAAAATGCCGCAGTTTCCGAGCCCACCGTGGTGCGGTTTTGCCGCGCCCTGGGCTATGACGGCTGGCAGGAGTTCAAGCTAAAACTGGCACAGGGCCTGGCGCTCTCGGTACCCGGCATGGAAGAGTTGCCGGATCAAGACGACTTGGCGGCCGATCTGGTCAACAAGATTTGCAGCCGCTCGATCAATACCTTGCTGGATTTGCGCAACAACCTCGATGCCGATGCTATCCAGCGCGCGCTCGATGTCCTCACGCGCGCCAATAAAATCGAATTCTACGGCCAGGGCACGTCGGGCATCGTGGCCGCCGACGCGCAGCACAAATTTTTCCGCTCCGGCGTGCCGACAGTCGCCTACAGTGATCCACATATCCACAGCATCGCCGCGTCCTTGCTAAAGAAAGGCGACGCCGTGGTCGCCATCTCGCAGCGCGGCAACAGCCCTGCCTTGCTGCGCAGCGTGCAACTGGCGCGCAACATGGAAGCCGATGTCATTGCCCTCACGCCCAGTGGCAGCCCCTTGGCCGACCTGGCAACCGTGCTGGTGCCGATTGATTTGAGCGTCAATACCGATCCCTATACGCCGATTTCAGCGCGTCTGGCACATCTTGTGGTAATCGATATTCTTGCTGTGGGACTGGCACTCAAACGCGGCCCGGAATTTCGCAACAAGATGCAGAATGCGCAAAAGGCGCTGCAAAAATACGATATGCAATTCGATTCCTTCTTTCGTTGATCACGTTTCGGATCAATCGATCCGATCTTCACCTGGAAGGATTTATATCGAAAGCGACGACGGCTCACCACTGAAAATATTGTTTTGCATCGCCTTTACCACCGCCTGGGTACGATTGCCGACTCCAAGCTTCAGCATCAGGTTTTGCATGTGATTGCGCACGGTTAATTCGCTGATTCCGAGTATTTTGGCAGTTTCGGAGTTGGTCTTTCCGAAGTAAATCCATTTCAATATTTCGGCTTCACGCCGCGTCAGGCCCCAATTGACTCTGCTTGCGCCCTGCCTCGGTCCGGCCAACGATTTCTCTTCATGCGTCGCCGTTGTCGACGGATTCGATTGCATAATCCTGAGCAAAACCTGATGCAGATGCGGAACCAGCATGGAAAATATTTCGGCTTGATGCGCGCTTAACGGCTCGGCAAGCGTGCCCAGGTAAAAAAAGCTTGCCATTCCTGCTGCCACATCGAGAACGCCGTGCATTGCAATATTCCGTACGCCATGCTGTTCCATCAGAACTCCCCATGCTTTCTGTTCCGGATTCAGTTGGCGTTCGTCCAATTCAGAAATAGCGATGTACATCGGTTCGCGCTGCTGCTTCCACAACGGCAAAAGAAAACTATTCGTCGCGCAAGAAGTGGAGAGCAATGACTCCATCATTTCCGGGGCGCAACCAAAACCGAGACGATGCCCGTGAGTCGAGGCTCCGATATTGCCAATCCCGCACACGCTTATCTTGTGCGGGATGAAGCCGCCGACAAAAAAACGGACGATTTCTTCGAGATGCTCGGCGGTGCCGGCATTGCGACACTTCTCAAGCGTGCTGAAAATAAAATTTCTCTCGACTGTGCTTAACATCAATCACCCCATTCCGATAGATTGCGAAAAACATACCCGCCACGTAGAGAATTCTTCGACTGGACCATGCTGCTTGAAGGCAATAATTATTATCACAGAAATTACACAAACTTATACCTGTTAATTCATGCAATCTCTTTACGATACAATAAGTTACAGCGGGCAATCAATTAAAACTCACGGCAATGCCCGTCACCGGTTATTTTTGAAAGGAATCATCCCATGCAGGCAAAATTGAATGCCGAATTTTTCAATAGCTTTGGTCACGACTATTTACCCGGTCTGGTTGGCGTTGTCATCAAGCAGGTAGGCGAAAACTATTTGCTCGCTGAACTTCCAGTGCGCAAGGTCGTCATGGCGCCGAACGGCTATTTGCACGCTGGCACCGTTGTCAGTCTGGCCGACACCGCTTGCGGATACGGCTGTTTCGCGAATCTTCCCGAAGGAGCAACCAGTTTCACCACAATCGAATTGAAAAGCAATTTCATGGGCACCGCGCGCGACGGCACGGTCACTTGTGAAGCAAAGGCCATCCATACCGGTCGCACCACGCAGGTCTGGGATGCGATTGTGACGCATCAAGAAACACAAAAACTGATCGCGACGTTTCGTTGCACGCAAATGATATTGTGGCCGAAATAATCGCGACTGCTCAACCCCGATTTACGGAATACAATATCTGTTATTTCTCGCAATCTTCTCGATTGAATCGCCATGAATCAACTTGAACAGCTAAAACAATACACGACCATCGTCGCCGACACCGGCGATTTCCAAACGATGAAGGCGTTTGCTCCGCGCGATGCGACGACTAACCCTTCACTTATCCTTAAGGCAGTCCAAAAGGATGAATACAAGCCGTTACTGGAAAGGGCGGTGCGTGACCACATCATTAAAAGCAATGCTGAAATCACCGATCACTTGTTGATCACATTCGGTCTGGAAATCCTGAAAATCATTCCCGGGCGCGTTTCAACCGAGACGGATGCACGCCTGTCCTTCGACACCGCTGGCACCATCGCGAAGGGCCGCGCCTTGATCGCGCTATATCAGGCAGCCGATATTCCGCGCGAACGAATATTGATCAAGATCGCTTCGACCTGGGAAGGTATCCGCGCAGCCGAGGTGTTGGAGCGCGAAGGCATCCATTGCAATATGACGTTGTTGTTCGCATTGCCGCAAGCCATTGCCTGCGCGGAGGCCGGCGCCACCCTGATTTCACCATTCGTCGGTCGCATCTATGACTGGTATAAAAAATCGACCGGGCAGGAATATAGTGGCGCTGACGATCCCGGCGTGCAATCTGTCCAGCGTATCTATAATTACTATCGCAAGTTTGGTTATCAGACCGAAGTGATGGGCGCAAGTTTTCGCAACACATCACAAATCACGGAGTTGGCGGGTTGCGATTTGTTGACGATTAGCCCGGAACTATTGCAAAAGCTGGCGGAATCGGATGCGCCAGTTACGCGCAAACTGACTGTTGATGCCGCCAAATCAGCTGATATCGAGAAACTGTCGCTCGATGAAATCCGTTTCCGCGGCATGCTCAACGACGATGCGATGGGTACCGAGAAATTGGCGGAGGGAATACGTTTGTTTTGCGCTGACGCAGTCAAGCTGGAAAAGATGATCGAGGCACTGCGCTAGCTTTTCGGTGATTGCACGGCAGTCGCCATTGCAATCGCATTCTCGCCGCCTTGTTCCTGTAGTCCGCTGACCACACGGGCGCGATCCACTGCAGGCCGGTTCTGGCTGACTTTCCATTTGCCGACCAGCTTCTTGATGGGTATTTCGATCCCGACAATCGCCGACAGCATTTTCTCGATATATTGGTCCGGCGCGTCGGATACTTTCCACGGCGCGGCTTGCGATGCTTCATAACGGTTGGTCAGACGCCCGACCAGCGCAAGTAGCCATACCGGATCTTCAATGATCTTCATTGCACCGCCGGCGTGCACCACCATATAGTTATAGGTTGGCACAACCTGGCCGTTTTCCTGTTTGGTTTGATACCAGTTTGGTGAGATGTAGGCCTGTGCGCCTTGAAACACTGCCAGCGCATCAACATCGCTGGAAAATTCCCGCCATACCGGATTATTGCGGGCGACGTGCGCACGCAAAGTACCGAAGGGCGCCGGCTCAGGGTCAATCTCGAATGGAATATGGTTGGCTTCAAGTCCGCCTGCTGACAGCGTAACCAATGTGCCAAGTCCGTAATCGCGTATTAACTGGTGCAATACTTCGACGCGGGATTCCTCAAAATGTGCTGGTAGGTACATGTCCGGTTACCCCGAAGTTATCAGATCAAATTACTTTGTCGTGACGCAAGCGATCAATTTCCGCCGTATCGTAGCCGAGCGCCGTCAATACTTCCTCATTGTGCTCGCCCAAAGCCGGTCCCAGCCAGTTCGTAGCGCCGGGCGTGGCAGACAATTTGGGCGTAATCGCCGGTAGTTTAACCGGTGTGCCGTCCTTGAATGCATGTTGTTCGAACATCTGGCGCGCGAGGAATTGCGGGTCGCTCATCATGTCGCGCACCGAGTAAATCTTGCCGACCGGTACGTCGGCGGATTTGAGAATCGCCAGCGCTTGTTCAATCGAATGCGTGCTACACCATGCCTGTATCGCCGCATCGATTTCCGCAGTGCGCTGCACGCGGCCATCGTTGCGCGTCAGTCCGGGGTCGTCTGCCATGTCCTGACGGTCAATTGCCACCATCAAGCGTTTGAAGATGGCATCGCCATTACCGGCGATGACGATGTTTTCGCCTTCCTGCGTGGTATAGGTATTGGAGGGAACGATTCCCGGCAAGGCGCCACCGGTTCGCTCGCGCACCACTCCGGCATGATCGTATTCCGGCACCAACGATTCCATCATGTTGAACACCGATTCATACAGGGCGACATCGACCATCTGTCCCTGCCCTGCCACGCATTGCGCGCCAACCTTGCCGTTCCAGCGTCCGCCGGTCACGTCACGATGGCGCAAGGCCATCATTGCGCCGATCACACCATGCAAGGCGGCCACCGAATCGCCGATCGATATGCCGACCCGCACCGGCGGCCGGTCCGCGTGACCGGACACATAACGTAATCCACCCATCGATTCGCCAATGGCACCGAAGCCCGGCAAATCCTTCATCGGGCCAGTCTGTCCGTAGCCTGACAAGCGCACCATGATAGTGGCCGGGTTTTCCGCTTTCAATTGTTCATAGCCAAGCGACCATTTTTCCAGCACACCGGGGCGATAATTTTCGATGATGATATCGGCTTCCAGCGCCAGGCGCCGCGCGATCTCCTGTCCTCGTGGATCCTTCATGTTCAGAGTGAGGCTCTTCTTGTTACGTGCCTGCACCGACCACCATAGCGAGGTGCCATCCTTCAATATGCGCCATTGACGGATCGGATCACCGCCTTCCGGCGATTCGATCTTGATTACGTCGGCGCCAAATTCGGCCAGCATCCGTGAACAAAATGGCCCGGCAATCAAAGTGCCGAGTTCCAGCACCTTGATGCCGGCTAGAGGGCCTTTTGCTGATGAAGATTTTTCCATGTTATTCAAAAATTATCTATGCTGAGCGCCGATCCAGCATCGCGCGCGCAATCGTGCCGGCATCCACATACTCCAGTTCGCCGCCAACCGGCACGCCGCGCGCCAGGCGACTCACCTTGAGGCCGCGCGCTTTCAGGGTTTCACTGATGTAATGCGCCGTCGCTTCACCTTCGTTGGTGAAATTGGTGGCCAGCACCACTTCGTTGACGACGCCATCGGTAGCGCGAGCTATCAACTTTTCCAAATGGATATCCTTGGGGCCGATGCCATCCAGCGGAGACAAACGCCCCATCAATACGAAATACAAACCCTTGTAGGTCAGGGTCTGCTCGATCATCAACTGATCACCCGGCGTTTCAACCACGCACAGCAATGCAGGCTCGCGCTCGTCGTCGAGACAAGTCTCGCACACCTCATGCTCGGTGAAGGTATTGCACTTCGTGCAATGATGGATTTGCGCCACCGCCTGCGATAACGCGCGCCCTAGCATCGCCGCACCGTCACGATCATGCTGTAGAAGATGATAGGCCATTCGCTGCGCGGACTTCGGCCCGACGCCGGGCAGACGACGCAACGCTTCAGTCAGGAATTCCAGACTGGATGGCGACTTCATTAATGCTGCTCCACGATTACGTGATTTTCATTCACAAATTCTCCAAAACTCAGAATGGCATCTTGAAGCCGGGTGGCAGCGGCAAGCCAGCCGTCATGCCAGCCATTTTTTCTTGCGATAACGCTTCCGCCTTGCGCACTGCGTCATTGAATGCCGCGGCCACCAGGTCTTCGAGCATGTCTTTGTCGTCGCCCAATAGGGAAGGATCGATGGCAACGCGTTTGACGTCGTTCTTGCAGGTCAGGATGACCTTGACCAAGCC
>Ga0207021_1137_pt1 | contig 17013 bp, 18 predicted proteins | sample Alteio_BWMinCont_49_FD_153496 | JGI IMG/M metagenome (GOLD analysis project Ga0207021, IMG submission 153496) | Enriched cells from forest soil in Barre Woods Harvard Forest LTER site, Petersham, Massachusetts, United States -... | ecosystem: Environmental > Terrestrial > Soil > Temperate forest >... | reverse complement strand
CTTGAATTTGCCGCTCGGGATCAATTCAAGCCGGATCCCGTGCCAATTGTTCTGTGTCTTGATCTGTTCAGTTCCCAGTGTTTGATAGCTGAGAACATATTGATAACGCACAGCAAGACTAATGGTCCGAACAATGCGATCGAGACCCTCAGGGTCGTGAGCAGTAAATACGCCGCCCCCGGTGACCTCGGTGAGAGTTCTTAGGTCCTGGGGGCCACGGCGTTCTGCAGGACCGACAAAATCGACATCGGGCATGGGAATGGGGATAGGAATCCCACGTAATCGTGGTGGCGTCTCCGGTGGCGGTAACTCCTCAAACTCGTGCCCTGCCATAACAGCAAACACTGGCAGACCAACTTCCTCCAGAAACCTTTTCGTTTGCCTGAGATTGTGGCGACTGTGGTTGTCTCCACCATCCGAAATAATGATTACCGCACGCCGACTATTCTCGGCCTCACGGTCGGCGGCTAACGCCCCGGCATAGATTCCATCAAAAAGGGCGGTGGCCCCATTGGTAGATGCAAGGAGAGCAGAAAGCCTCCGTACGATACTCTGTTGATCCTTAGTGAAGGGTACAAGCTGTACCGCCTGATTTTCGATACCGAACACTGAATATTCATCCTGATAGCGACTGTCAGGGGGCAGAGCCTCCAAGATCGACTCGGTTGCTTCTTGAACGAATTGAATCTTTCTCGTCATGCTTTGGCTGACATCACCAAGAATCACAAGTGAAACGGATTCCCGCTCCTTGTCACAGTACAACAGGCGTTGCTCAATTCCGTCCTCAACCAGGCGGAAGTCATCCTTTTGCAAATCTGTGGCCACCATACCTTTGTCATTGAAGACGATGACTGGTATCTGCACCAACTCGACATCAGCAACTATGGCCGTCTTCAACTTCACCTGTGATTGTTCAGAGCTATTCCCTTCGGCAAGCGCCGATAAGGTGAGGACTAGAAATAGGAAACGCATCCTGTGTCCAGCCACGGCGTCCTCTCCGCAAGACAGTTAATTGGCGTTAGTTCATCTCCGCGTTTCGGCGATCTGAGACGGCGAACACATCAAGCACGCAACTTGGCCTCACTTGCAACACAAATAGCCGAGGCGCGTTCGCACCTGGACCTTCCCGATGTCAGGAGTGACTACCTTGACTTGCAGCTTGCGAAATGAATCCGATGCGAGTTGTTTGTCAGGCATAAAGCCAAGCACGTATTGTTGTCGAAGATCCTCAGCAATGAGAGAAGAAGCCTTAATGACGGCTTGCTGCGATTCGGGGAAAAAAGCTGCGCCGCCAGAATCCTTGGAGAGTTGCACAAGCGTCCGGGGATTCTGGTCCTTGCTAAACGCGTCCACCAGAATTATGGAATAGATAGTGACTTGAGCCTCACGCGCCAACCTCAGCACCTGAGAGCGTTTGTATTGGCTGGCGTTATCCCCGCCGTCGCTCACTACGATCAGTGCTTTCTTCTGCTGTTGACCTAACCCGAGGTGAATGAGTCCTTGCGCGACGGCATCGTAAAGGGCAGTTCGTCCGCTGGGAGCAACGGCCGCGATCGCCTTCTTAAGTATCGCGGGGTCGTGCGTAAATGGCGCCCCTCCCATCGACTCAGTCGACACTCTGTCGTTAAAGTTGACGACAAACATTTCGTCTTGGGGGTTACTTGACTGGGCAAATGCATAAATTGCGGCGATGGCGTTTGGCAGCTTGGTTTCCATGCTGCCGCTGTGATCCACGAGCAGCCCCACCGTGACAGGAGTGTCTTCCTGTTGAAATAGGGTTAGCTGTTGTGTTTGCTTGTCGTCGTAAACGCGGAAGTCTTCCTTTGTCAGACCGCTGATGTTGTTGCCTTCCGCGTCGGTCACCCTGACGGGAAGTACGACCAGTGATGACGTAAGAGATATGGTCGCGCGCAGAGGAAGCAAAGAGGGCGCGGCCATCGGACGGGATTGCGCCCTAAGCGCAACTGTCAGCACTAGCAGTGATGCAGACAGGCAGACTAGTCGAGTAAACGTAATTGGCGAGCACTTGTGTTTCATAGCGATCTCCTCGTATCGAGCATCATCTCCAGATGTCGGAGCGCCGTCGCTGATTTGGAGCAACAAACAGTACGAGAAGCGAGTCTTCGAGAAAAAGCGCCCCCTGGCGTCGCGCTCGGCTTGCCACTGTCCCTGAGTCTACCCGTTGAGCCCAAGGACCATCCTTGCTCTGGGGCAATGATCTACACAACGGCAGCCGGCGGAACGACTTGTAAGAGCTGTCTGCGAAGAGGCGTTTCGCCGCGGGTAGTACACAAAGTCCGGAGCCCGCCAGTGGCTCGATTCACCAATGCCCTGGCCAGCAATGAGCAGAAGAAGCTGTCAATGTTTGCAGTTATCGAGACCCTCGTTCCCGCATAGAATTGAATTTGTCCATGCAGCACCCAGTCAGTCACAGTCGCCATTCGAAGCAGTCTGTAGCGTTATTCAAAGGTTTAACCGAAGAACAGATATCTGCCATAGTCGCTGCCGGCCATCCGCGAAGATACACACCGACCACCCCAATAATTAGAAGCGATGAGCCCGCGCTACACTTGTATCTCTTACAAACCGGCCACGTGAACTTCTCTAGGGTTGCGGAGGACGGTCGCCAAATCCTACTTGGTCGCCTCGTGCCTGCCGACGTTTTCGGTTTGGGATCTTTGGTTGCGGATACTGTCCGTTATATCGGGACGGCCGACACCGTGACCGAATCGGAGGTCCTGATATGGGAAAGAAACTGTATCCGGCGCCTTGCGACAGCGTGCCCTCTGCTGGCTGAAAATGCCCTACGAATTGCTCTGCATTACGTGGGAGTGTTCGTCAAACGACACATCGCCCTCGTATCTGATACTGCCGAAGAACGGCTCGCTTACACGCTGATTCAAATTGGATCGCGAGCAGGCCATATGCTTCCTGCCGGTCTGGAAGTTGATATCAAGAATGAAGATCTCGCCTCCCTGGCCGACATTAGCGTCTTTACGGCAAGCCGTTTTCTCAAGAGTTGGGAACGAGAGGGGGCCCTCGAAAAACACCGTGGCAAAGTCCTCATCCGCTGCCCCGAAAAACTACTCGTCGCCTAGCCTGCCAGATTTTGTCACCGTAGCTTGGTCCTGAGCAACGACCGGACTCTACCGTTGCGATTATGCTATTCCCGTTCCGGAGAGGTACGGGCGCCTTATGCAACGACTACGAGTATTGGTTGCTGATGACTTCGAGGAAATGCGGTTGCTGGTTACTCGGGTGCTGTCCCAGCACTACGCAATCGTCGGTTCTGTGGCTGACGGCGAGGCACTTGTGAGCGTTGTGAGCGCGGCTAATATCCTGCGTCCTTGTGTAATCGTTAGTGATATTGGCATGCCTTTCCTTACAGGCCCCGAAGCGATCCGGGAATTGCGCGCTAGGGGGCTGAAGATTCCCGTCGTACTCATGAGTGCGAACATGACGGATCCAGATGAACACATCGAGGCAGGAGCGATCGGGTTGATCGACAAAGTCGACATCGGACACGAGTTGATACGTGCGGTACGATCTGCCAGCAACGGTTCCATTTACTTGTCGCGACACGTGCGCGCCTCGATGAGGCCGGATTCTCGAATTGCAAAGAACGGTTCTCACTTCACTCACAAGAGTGAGCCGAGAATACAGGCACCCGCGGACTTAGCTTGGGGGCTGAAGGGCACAGCTGCATGAACGAAGGTGCCGAGCTGCGGCTGTTAAGGTCACGGCCCCGGGGAAGTCACGCAGCGAGCAATCTCTCTGGCGATCGAATAAGCACCCTTCCACGGCTCTTTTCCAATATTCCCTTCCGTTCCCACAGTGTCACGAGCCTGCTGGCGGTGAAGAGACTCACGTCGGCTAAAGAGGCGAGATCCTCGTTCTTTATATCAACTTCAATCCCTGTAGGAAGAACGCGTCCCCCCCGGGTTCCAAGTCTCGCTAATGCGCATGCCACTCTCTCCCGGGCACTCTTAGATACGAGTGCGACATGCCTTTCTACGTGCAACGCAACAGAGCGCAATGCAATTCTCATGCCATTCTCAGCCAGTCGTGGATAAGCTGTTGCAAGTTGGCGGATCAGCCGATAGTCCCAGAAAAACACTGTAGTATCGCAAACGGCTTTCGCCGTGCCCAGATAACAGCCGGGTTCCGAAAGAAAAGTAGCGATTCCAAAGGCATCGCCCGGCACAAGTCTCCCTAACAGAATCTCTCGTCCGTCATCTGTCACCGAGGAATAGTTTAGGCAGCCCTCTGAAACAACAAAGAGCCGATTCGCGCGCTCTTTGCAGATGACAATTATCTGCGACGCTGAAAATCTACGCTCTACAGCTGCGGCCTCGATCACCCTGATTTCACTTCTCATAAGGCCTTTGAACAGGCTGATCTCGGCGAACTCAATCGTAGTATGCCTCCCCAGAACGGGTGCCTCCGAGACGCGTGATCGGGCGCGGAAACCAGTTCGAAGACGGGCGCGAGATCACCGAACAGGCAATAATCCCGTTCGCGCGTTACGGCCCTCGCTAATGGCTGGCCGAAAGCCCGGGAGTATGGCCCTCGTGTGGGGTAGGCTAGCTTCTGACCACTTGCGCTCAGTCATGTCCACGACCGAACTTAGTATCCAGGTTCCTGTGTGGGTGTGAACGGCATTGAGGCCCAGATTCGCAGGGAAATATGTACCGTTTTTGCGTCGTCCATACGTATTCCATGTCGTTCCGAACGCTCGATCGTTAAGCTGGCTCATAAGCCTGCCGAGGATCTCTTTGTGGCTCTTCTTCGACGACCTCGCAACCAGGATCGTCACGGGCTTGCCGAGGAGTTCCCCTCGGGCATAGCCGAAAAGCTTTTCCATGTGCGAATTTACTAGAACGATTTTGCCTTCTTGATTTAGCAAAACCAGGGCGCTGGTCGCGGATTCCACAACTAATCGAAAGTGTCCTTCGGCCTGTTTGCGCTCGTCGATCTGAATGAGACAAATACGATAGAGGAGAGAACCAGCGTTATCCTCGACCGCTGAGCACGTCTCTGTAGCCCACACCGGCCGACCCCCGCGGCATAGGTAACACTTTTCGGTCTTGTAAGACGTGCCGCCACCATTCAACATGGCGGTGAACAAGGCAGCATCACGTGCACGATCATCAGGGTGTGTAATTTCCTCCTCGGTCTTACTCAGTAATTCGCTCCTACTGTAGCCCAAGATATGGAGCAGAGCCGGACTTGCCATAAGAAACCGGCCGTTCGGTGCCACATGCGCAACACCGACTGCAGGCTGAAACATACGCCGAAACTCTAGTTCGGTTCTACGCGCCGCCCCGTTGGTTCCGTTTGCGTCCATCATCTCTTCGTGAGACATCTTCATCTCGCTCATCTCGGTATTAATCCCGACGGTCTGACCCCGAGGTGATTCTGGAGTATGCGATTAACATCTCTCAGTGACAGGGGCTTCTCCAGATACTCGACTGCGCCCAGTTCCATAACTCGTAGGTAACAATTTACGTCTGTGCTGCGACTCATCACGATGCAAGGAGTGGATGGCTGACATTGGTTCAAATATCGCAGCACCAACTGTGCCTCGAGAGTGGAGGGCCCTTGATCCGCAACAACGAGATCAAACTTCTCTCTTTCAATGGAGCGGATTGCTTTGTCATATAACTCGCACTTAGAAACGGTAAACCCTCTGGCTTCAAAGAGTTCCGCCTGAGAGTCGAGGTCTCGAGTGTCTTCGTCAACGATAAGCACCTTGCCGAAAGCAAACGAACGGTGGCTTTCTTGCGTAGTTTGGTGGACCTGTTGGACCATTTGTGCCTCCTGCTGTCTCAGTAAGTCTTGGCGCTATTGTGGCCGTTGCTTCCAGCCGCAAGCCTGTTTTACGTCCGCTCGTGCTCTCACAGTACAGTCGATTGCGCGAGCGCATCGGTTTTCAGTGCGCCCGGAACCGTAGCCGTATAGCAGCAGAGGCTGTTGCGCACGCCACGGCGCTTGTACGAGCTTCGCCCCCCACGCAAAAGAGACCTGACAGGCAGAAGATAGGACAACTAAGATCAGACCTGTTCCAATCAACGATGCAAATAGGGCGGAAAAAATGATCAAACCAGCCACCAGTTCTTGTACATAATAGAGTGGCGCCGCCATTGGCTGGAGCAAGAACAAGTCGGAATCTCCGACGAAGCCTCCCGACGTATACAGCAGTTGGCGTAAGAGATATAACTGGCACAAGTAACAGCGTCTAATCCGCGAATCCTGGAAGCCAGCCCTTGAGTGGTGAGCGCAAATGCCAGTGGTTATTGCGATCACCGTTGTGTCGACCAAACTGCAGCGGAGTGGTCATGACCTCAATTTCCTTGTTTCGACACGGTCAGCCTGTAAGACTAGGGGAAATTACAAATAGGTGAAGTCTTGGCCCGTTATCCTGTCCTGGTAGGTTCGGGTGAGGGCATTCCGATTAAGAACGAAGAGAGCTATGCGAGTCTCATGCGGTGGGAAGCAATTACGCTTTTTGCATCGTCGTAGCCTTTCATGCCGCTGCTCACAAATTGCCTTCCCGCAAGAACTGCCTCGATAGCGGGCCATAGTTCGGTCTGAGCACGCGACTTATGGACATAACCGAGCGCACCCAAGGCCAGCGCCTCCCGTACTACGTCGGAGTCAGATTCCTGGCTAATGAAGAGGATTTTGGAGGACGGGGCAACCGTGCGGATCCGCTTTGCGGTTTCTAGTCCATTCAGACTCGGCAGACTGACATCCAGCAGGATCAAATCCGGTTGTAGCTCCTGGGTTTTTCGAACCGCTTCCAATCCATCCGACGCTTGGCCGATGACTTGGAATTCGGCCCTCTGCAGCATTGCTCGGATCAACTGACAGAACGGCGCGTAGTCATCCACCACAAGCATCCTGACTAGAGACATAGAAAGTCGATACGCCTCTGCTTCAAGCAGGTCAAGAAGAGTTTCCATCAATCCCTGTGCAACACTGTGAAGAGCTGTGCAAATCCCAGTACGAGACCCTACTCCAGGACGCAGGACACCTTAGATACGTAACCTAACGCCCCAGATCAATCCAGGAAGTTCGTGCTCATCGTGAGGAGTAACGCGACTGTGACGCTGGCTGTTTTCTGGTCCTCCAATCCTCAATTGCCTGTCCGGCGACTAGTCGATGATTCTGCCGATTCCCGAGAAATAAACACATCCAAACCACACGACCTGCCGCCTGTCAGTTTTGGCAGTTCCGCGGGCACGAATACGTTGGCTATAAAGTCGCATCAGAACCGTTACATATCCTCGGATGTCTGTCTGACCTTGGATTAGATTGGGAAGCTGGCGACTTGCCAAGCACAAGGGGAAAAGTCCATGAGCAACGGCAGAAAAACTATCGAACTAAGCTTGGCCTTCCTGACGGCATTATTCTCTATGATGCCGACGACCGGTACCGCTCAATCCGCCAAGGATTCTGAGACCGTCTCAGCGTTACTTGTGCAGGCTAAGACGGTTGCCTTCGAGTTGAAGCAAGATGCAGGGGAAATGAACACCTTTGTGCGATCGAAGAGCAGTTGGCAAACCCACGCGGTGAAACTCGACCAAATCAAACGACACGTCAATACACTCGGCGAATTGCTGGCCAGGATGGACAGGACGAAGCCCACAGCTGCTCCCTGGCAACAGCAGCTAATTGACCGGGTTACGCCGTTGCTAAGGGACTTGGCGACAAGCGTCACAGCCACAATCAAGCATCTGAGTGACAACCAGGACCGTTTGCTACATCCTCCGTATCCGGCATATGCCGCGGCAAATGCCGATTATGCCTCGGACATCTCACAGCTGATCTCGGACAGCATCGCCTACGGCGAAGACAAGCACAAGGCAGAAGATCTCGGGCGAGAAAGCGAAATAGCCGGCCAATAATCTGCGCTTCGCTTAAGGATGCTTCCGTTTCTTCTGGGGGCGTAGCCAACCAACTGTCGCACTTGACAGCTGCCAGATCTCTCAGTTCCGAGGCCGTCACACCAAGCGCAGGATGGCTGCCGACGCCTTTGGAGGAGAGTTTGAATACTTTCAAACGCATTAGAGCATTACTGGCACCGTCGTCGCGCGCGGTCGCTACGCGAGGCATGGCCTCCAAAATTTACAACCTTATCCTAGGAAGCATGCTGGTGTCCGGATTGATAATCGCCGGGAAGCTCCCAGCTTTGTCGCAAGACCGGCCACAGACCGAGATCATCCAAGCCACCGCAAGGGGTACGAGCACCCAACTCGGAAAAATGTTCCACGTAAAGATGTTCATTAATGAATATTCCAATGATGAAGACAGACAGATCCTCATCGAGTCCTTCCAAAAGGAGGGGAACGAAGGCCTTGTGAACGCGCTGGAAAAGATGAGAGCGGTCGGTCGTATTGCGATTGAAGGTACGCTGGGTTATGACCTCAGCTTCATTCGTGTGATCCCCACCCCGACCGGCCGAAAGATTCGGTTTGTGACCAATCGCCTGCTTCGCTTCGGTGAAACGTACTACAACCCCCGCACAGCCGACTACAACCTGACTGCCGGAGAGTTCGACTTAAACGACAAGGATAAGAGCAAGAGCACGGGCGTCCTGTATCCCGCCGCCATGTTGAAACTGGATAAGAACAACGAACTAACGTTCGAGCTTTACCAGAACCCCTGGCAATTGGTCAACGTCCTCTGGGGACGCTAGATGGACTCGTAGCGGTTAGGAAGGCCAAAGAATTAAACCCGGACTTGACTCAATAAGAGTCAACACCGAGTCATCCGTAGCAATTCATAGCAGTCGTGTCCCTTGCAAATGCTTAGCTCCAGATCATTTGGTGCGGTAGCGTCCGGTTGTTACAAGCACGCCCAATTCGTCTTCCGGCATCGCAAATTCCGCTATGCAGCAATTCAAGCAGACAAAGAGCTGGGGAGACAGCACGACAGCGTCTTGTCAATATTTCCAATCCGGGGACGTATGCTCATGTTCCCGACGAACTTACGCTGGTTGAGTGACCCACAGAACCTGCATTGCATAAATTCTTCACCATGACTTCCCCTTTCTGGTGCTAACCGGAACCCTTCGCCCTTCGATTGCACTCTCGCCCAAGGCCGAAACAGAAGCTGTAACCAGGGTCACGCATTTTCGTGACGTCATCGCGTTCGTGATTTGGCGCTATGAGAAGGGAATTTGGGGCAAGTGATGCGGGGCAGGCATTAGATTACTCAGGCATTCTCACGATTTCAGGCGCCTGCCGACTTCACCTGTTCCCCTTGTGCCTTAGCCGGCACGGGGACGCTTACGCTTAACTCAGTGCCAGACTGCGGTCTCGATTTGATTGAAAACGTGCCGTTCACTATCTTCACTCGCTCCTGCATGCTGATCAGTCCCAGTCCTTTGGCGTCCCTTGCCAATTCGGGGTCAAATCCCACTCCTGAATCCCGAATGGCGAGACGAACCTCACTGGGTGATCCATTCAGTTTCACTTCGAAGCGCCGCACCCCACTATGCTTAAATGCATTATGTAATCCCTCCTGCATGACCCGGAATAGACACAGGGAAATTTCTGGCGGGACGGCTTGATCGACCCCCTCGCTCTCAAAAGCAATCTCCACCTTGTGCTTGTCGCTGAAATCTCTGCAGAAGCCTCTCATAGCTGAGACAAGACCCAGATATTCCAGCTTGGACGAGTGTAATTCATGCGATAGGTCCTGGACGTCCTTCGCGATTTCCAGTGTCTGCTTGTGGATTTCGTCCACCGGGTCCCGCACGCCAGGCATTTGATAGGGGACGTCATCTTTGAGCTTTTCGATCCCGACGGCCAGCAGTGCGATACGCTGGCTGATGTTGTCATGAAGCTCTCTTGCGATCCGTTTGCGCTCCTGCTCCTGCGCCTCGAGTAGCTTCCGGGTCATGCTTGCGAGAGCCTCTTCCGACAGTTTCCGCTCGGTTATGTCTTGAGCCGTGCCACGCAACCGGACGATATTACCTGTGGCATCGGGCACCGCTTCGCCATGAGTCCTGACCCACCTTGTGGTGCCATCCGGCCGGACGACCTCCAGGTCGACTTCGTATGATGTCGCATTTCGCAACGCCTCTTTAACATTAGCGTCCAGTTCCTGCCAACTCTTAGCAGTGAGGAAGCGAGGGTGCTCTTTGTAGCTAGGCGCGGGCAACGTAGGATCACGGCCGACGATCCGGTAAAGTTCTTCCGACCAGGTCACAACGTCATCCCGTACATCCCAGTGCCAGCTCCCGACTCCGGCCAAACGCTGTGCTTCTGAGAGTTCCCTGTCTTTCTGACGTAGTTCATCCTCCGCCCGCACGCGATCCGTTATGTCCGCGAGCATGCCCAGAATCCGGAGCATCTTGCCGTGCTCATCGAAGTATGCGCGGCTGCTTCGATCCACCCAAATCACCGCACCGTCGGAACGCACCATACGATACCTGATGTGAAAAAACGGCCTCTCGGGTGTCAGTCGAGCCACGGCGGCATGAAGCCTTTCTCGGTCGTCTGCGGGAATCATGGACAGTATGTGCTGACCCGTAGTGTACGGCCCTTCATTTTCGCCGAGAATCTGGGCGACCCCACCCGTACGCACGACCTGATCGGTGGCAGCATCCCACTCGTAGGCAAGCATCCTTCCGGCCTGGGCCGCCATGCGCAAGAGCTCCCCGCTCTCTCGTAGTATTTTTTCCACCTGGATACGCTCGCTGATGTCGTGGGCAAGTGCCGACGCCCCAATGATGTGGCCCTTCGAATCGATGATCGGAGAAGCCGTCAGCGACACGTGCACCCGCGTCCCGTCTTTCTTCCGTCGTTCGGTCTTGAAATGTCTGATGACCTGGCCGCTCCTGATCTTGCTCATAATATCTACAAACTCGTCAGCCCGATCGTGCGGCATCAGAATAGAAATTGATTTCCCAATCACCTCGTTTGCGGAGTAGCCGTAAAGGCGCTCTGCCCCATTGTTCCAATCCGTAATAATTCCATTGATGTCTTTGCCGACGATCGCTTCGTCAGTCGATTGGACAATGGCTGCTAGACGAAGCTGCGCCTGTGTCCTCACCTGCTCACGCGTATGCTCTTTTTTCCTCTTAGCTTGTTTCCGTGATTTAGGCATGGGCTCTCGTCCCTCACGGGAGGTGTGCGTCGCCAAACGTAGACCCTTCCGCCGAAGAAAGATAGTGGCTGCCAAATACTAGCAGAGAGAAAAATCTAGCCACTGTCAAAATTGACAGTGGCAGTTTCTCTCTTATTTGATATCACGTATCACTGAGGGCAGTCCCTATCCTGAAAAGATGTAGAAATCGCAGAAGAGCACGGCTGCGCTGCGAGTGCGCGTCTCAATCTGCCATCGCCATCTTGAGCAACGTTCCTTCATATATCGACCGCACTTGCAGATCGACTTCTGCATGTCCCTCAGGTGGGTAAAAACCACCAGCTCGTGGTGGATTACGGCCAAGCTGCGATGCGTCTCTATTCGGATCCCGTGAGGGACTCTAGCGTATGCGGTTGTTTCTACGAGACTTCGTCTCAGTATGTTACGTTCGAGTTTGGCGTCAATCTTGCTCGATACAAGTGTATGAACATTCGCATTCTCCTGGTAGATGATTTCGAAGATTGGCGAAATCAGGTTCGCTTGCTCCTTGGCGCCCGCCCGGAATGGCAGGTTATCTGCGAGGCATCGGACGGGTTGGAAGCCGTCAGGAGGGCGGAGGCGCTGAAACCGGACTTGGTTTTGCTCGATATCGGTCTTCCCAAATTGAATGGACTCGAAGCCGCTCGGCAAATCCGCAAACTCGTCCCTGAGTCCAAAATACTCACCCTGAGTCAGGAATCCGATGCCGGTGTGAAACAAGAGCTCTTTGATCTGGGAGTATCGGGCTACGTCGTTAAGGCGCGGGCTCGCAAGGAGCTCCTAACTGCCGTCGAAACCGTTCTGCAGGGTAAACAATTCATCGGTAGCGGTTTGCAGGATCTTGACCCCTCCCTGGAAGAAGCGAAGGCCAATATATCCTTCCACTTTGAGTTCGATTTCGAGAACAGGATTTTTCAGACCAGGTTCAGCGGACGGGTCACCGACGAATCGATTCGACACTGTTATCGGATTTTCAACACTCTGGCCTCCCGGGTGGGTCTTGACGACCTTCGAGCCAGTATCGCCGATTTCTCGGGTGTCACCTCCGTTCACCTGACAAGGGCGGCGATCCGGGAATTGGCGACGTCACCACTGGCGGATCCATTGGCTGGCCGCCCAAGCGTGATCGTGGCACCGAATACTCAGATTTATGGCTTGGCGCGGATGTTTCAGGGGGTTGGAAAATCGACGCGACCCAATGTTCACGTTGTCCGGAGAGCACCCGATGCATTTACTTTGCTGGGAGTCACCAACCCTCACTTTCGACCGTTTGAACCCAACGGGAGCTTGTAAGACACCGGCTGGCCAAGATGTTTTACTGTTCAAGCCTTCCGGCGATCTCTCTATAACGAAAACGCTGGGAACCTGTCATTTTAGTCAGTAGGTCGTTGGGCGACTGAGCTTGTACAAGTACAAGACAAACGAAGCCACGGTACACACCTCAGGGCCGGACTAACCCGCCGGCCCTTCTCTGTGAAACGGCAGGACCCACAAGGGTTGTGGGTAGCGAGAGCGCGCGAACAAACCACTAGAACGCCTCGCCTACGCCTATGCCAACCGTGTGGCCGTCCTCACCCTCGGCGGCATCGACGCGAAGGTTTACGTGGTATTTCTTGCTTAGTTGGAACCTGAGTCCTCCGCCGGCGCTGGGTAAGAAGTTCTTCGTCCTAAACGGCTGATTGCCGCCAGGCCTGACTCCTCCCAGGCCGCCGAATGCCACAACACCGAACCTTTTGGGCAGTGCCAGGCGATACTCCAATTGGGTCGTGACCATATACCGATCGAGGTAGCGACCCGCAATGTACCCCCGCAATTCGTTCCTCATCCCGTAAATGCAGTTTCCGTAGAACGGAGGCTGTCCGCCAGTGGCACAGACGAACAAGTTGTAGGTAAGTGCCTGGTTCTTTGCCAGACTCCCGTACTTGCTGAAGGTAAAGTTGTAACTCTGAAAAGAATACTTGCTGCCCAAACCTTGCGAGTAGAAATCAGATGTGAGGTCCAGGAAAGTTCCGGTCGTCGGATAGAAATGATCGGGGCGAGTATCGCGGTCCAGCCGAAACCCGAGGGCCGCCAAAGATGTCTGCAGTCCAAGGTCCGGCGGCAACGGGACGGCCCCAAGGTCCGCGATTCTTGGCGTTATGAGTGAGCTTCCTCCGAAAAAGCGAGGACCCGCAAAGAATTTCCAACCGACTCGGCGCAGAAACTCTCCGAAAAATGCCTGGCCGGATTGTTTGAGAGGCAACTTGAATTGCGCACTGCCCGTTCCGAGGCCAAATAGATCGTAGTTTAGATTCCCTCGTGCGTAGACCACCGTAGTACGATAAGTGTTCTCCCCAAAATAGAGCTGGCCAGCTAGAACGATCCCCCTGCTGCCGTTGTCTGTGGCGAGGCCTGCCACGGCGACTATGGAAGGCGGAGAACTCTTATCGTTTGTGCTGAAGGGGAAGATGTAGCCAAGAACCGGTGTGAATCCTGCACCTAGAGCTGGGCTCGAAATCGGTAGAGGAGCGACGATAACCGCTCCCCGCGATTCGTGTTTGTTCTTGGAAGCGTCATGTTGGGTGGTTGCCTGTAGAAGATTCGCCTGTTCCGAGCGAACCTGTGCCCCCTCGACCTGCGCCATTGTAGGCGCGGCCCCGCACAGTCCGCTGACGACGATCAGGCAGAGAAGGCGCCAAGATCGCAGCAAGTCTATGGACACAGGCTTCGGATGTTGCGGGGCGGTCTGTCAGATGAACAACTGTCACTAATTGCAGTTCAAATGTGCCGGAGTTGATTTTGAGCCGCCTGGTCGGTTGCTGCTTCTTCGGGTTCCGGTTAGACGCAGCGCCGCAGTGCCACAACCGCCGGCAGGTCATCCGGAGCCATGGGTCTTACGACTAGGCCGTCTGTATTAGTGACATGCTTCATTGGGCAAACCTTGGGCTGAGACGCCTAAGCGTTCATCTCCGCGATTTCGGCTTCTACCTTACGAAACGTTCGTATCACTTCGTACACGGTAGGATACATACGAATCTTACGTTCCCACGGCGCATGCTGTCGCGTTTTGGCCCAAGTGTTCCACTCCGTTTGCCGGCCGGCCGCCGCCAGAACTACACCCCGCTCTCTTAGCGTGTCCGCAACCTCGTCCAGCGTGTAGAGCCCGGTCGCATCGATCATGGTAATCGGTAGCATGTCGAGCGCGAGCCACCTTAAAGAGGGCCCTGCGGCTTGTGCGGCCGCCATAACTTCACGTCTAAAATAAGGCGCATTGAAAAACACAATCGGAGAGTTGAAGCGCAGCAGCAGTAGGCCGGGTATCGTCACCGCTTCGGGATGGCGTTCGATCGAATGAAAGCCCGAGAAACCTTTGACTTTTCCAAGGATCTCGACCTTTGGGCGCGACACAAGCCTTATGAACCGCAGGATCGCCAGCGCGACGGCAATCAGGATCGCGTGGATGGTGCCGACCGCGACGACCCCCAACGTGGACACGATCGACAGAGCTAATTCGCGCCGGTCGATCTGATAAATGCTTCGCAGTGCTTTCAGGTCCACTAAAGAAGATGCCGTTTTCACCAGCACGGCACCGAGGGCCGCAGTGGGGACATACCGCAGAGGCCCGGTGAAGAACAAGAGCACAATAAAGATCATTCCAGATGCAACGAGCCCGGTGAGTTGGGTACGGCCGCCCGCTGTATCGCTCATAGCCGTTCGAGAATCGGCGCCGCTTACGGCAAAGCCCTGAGAGAGCGCGGACGCAAGATTAGCGGCGCCCAAGGCCGCGATCTCCCGGTCAGCGTCTATGTCGTATCGATTCTTGGAAGCGAAACTGCGCGACGTTAACATCATGCTCGAAAACGTGACCAGCGCTAGCCCTGCCGCGTCCCCTAGAAGACTCGGCACCACAGACATCGGAAGATGAGGAATGTGCAAAGAAGGAAGCCCCACCGGTACCTCACCAACAATCGCGACTCCATACGCTTCCAAGCCCACGAGTCTCACGGTGGCCGCAGAAAGAATCATGCCCACGAGCGCTGCCGGGACGCCCCTAAACAATCTGGGAATCACCAAAAGGACCAGAAATGTGCCTACCCCTACGGCCAGCGTCGGCCAATGCACAAGGCCAACTTTCTGGGCGAATTCCAAAAGTCGAGGGACAATGCCACCAGCAGTAATCGGGAATCCAAAGATCTTCCCGAGTTGCCCGAGCATAATACTCAGAGCGATCCGCAAGAGCGCCTAATCTCAAGAAACTGGCCCCGATGCAAAGTACGCCGGCGAGCAAGGCTAGTGTCACCGACAGCGACTCGTAAAGTCGTTGGTCGCCCGAGGCCAAGGGCGCCACGATTGCGGCGACAAGTGCACATGTGGCGCCGTCGGGGCCGATGATCAATTGCCTTGAGGTTCCAAATACCGCGTATGCAACCAATGGCAAGATGCTAGAGTACAGTCCTACGGCAGGATTGAATCCTGCCAGTTGCGCATACGCTACGCCTACAGGTATCGCTACCGCAGCTACAGACAAACCTGCAAGCAAATCATGTGGCAAGTCGCTTTTCTGATATCGCAGCAGTCTTGCGAGCCCCGGTGCCGCCTTCGCGATGTGTGTTTCCCAAGAGCTTTTGTGCGAACTAATGCTCTCGCTCATCGACGCCATTTGTGTGGCCCGGACTCGGGGTGGAGGAACCGCGTTTCGATCTATACGTTCGTGTAGCGGTTCAATTCTTGTGATTTCTTGAAGCGATCCGGCCGAACAGAGCCCCAGCTCCGAAGGCCAGACCAAAGATGAGAACGACAGTTTGCAGAGGACGCTGCTTGACGCTGTGCGCCGCTTCGTCCAACAAGTCCTCGGCAGCGAAGCGACCACGCTTGACGGCACGCCGGGCAGCACTCACCCAGTCTTCTACGGCGCTGCCGATGGCCTGTCGGTTTGAGTCGCGATGGGGAATCTCAGTTTCGAGGTCCACGTTCTTTCTCACAGCATTGTCGGCCATGTCGCCTTTCCAATCCTGCCGCCGTTGATAGATCGACGGGACGATGATCTACGGTTCCATCTCTTTGTAATGCGTCGAGAGTAGTAATCCGACTGTCAATACTTCTAGCTTAGATGAGTATTCCTGCGAACAACCGGTCACAGGATAACGTGGGAAAACCGATACCGGATAAGTCCCCGCCATTATTCGGTGGACAATCTGGAGGTGCATTCACGCCAACAAATTGGACGTTTTCACCAAAACGGAGTATTCCCTGTGGTCACAAGAGAGTTGACAATACCTGAAAGGCGTGGCCGGTGGTGGGCGGGTCGCCGGGGGCTCTGCACGGGGAGCTTTCTTATCAAACACAGTTTGTTTTGGACTGATCGAATGACTTGACTCGGCGATAAAACGCCTGACTCCTTTTTTACAGATCTTCAAGGTCATGCGATAACTCGGCAGATGAACATCTCTGCGGCTTGCTTGGTGGTCACTAACAATACTTCAGGAAGTGCAGCAGGAACTTCAGATGCGGGCACTGCGGTGGATTTATGTTTGCGATTCGACATGGACAGCACCTGTATTGCTAGTGCCATCCACTGTGAGCATCACCGCTTGTGCGAGGTCTTGCTCGTGGTAGAGCGGCCAATCTCGCGCCGCCCTCTAGCCCGATGGGTTCGGGTTGCTGCCAGCGGCGCGAGAACGCGGTTCACCTATCTCACCTTTGCGATCATCGGCGAGATGAACTGGCTTAGCGCAGACGCCGGCCTGAGTCGACTTGTTTTTTGTTATCCTATTTGGTCGGCGGGCTCCTAGCTCAATGGTTAGAGCAAGCGGCTCATAATCGCTTGGTTCCCGGTTCGAGTCCGGGGGAGCCCACCAAAAAGCAAAAACCCCGAATTTCTTCGGGTCCTGTCTTGCG
>Ga0207021_1109_pt1 | contig 17096 bp, 18 predicted proteins | sample Alteio_BWMinCont_49_FD_153496 | JGI IMG/M metagenome (GOLD analysis project Ga0207021, IMG submission 153496) | Enriched cells from forest soil in Barre Woods Harvard Forest LTER site, Petersham, Massachusetts, United States -... | ecosystem: Environmental > Terrestrial > Soil > Temperate forest >... | reverse complement strand
TGTAGCGCCAATTTTCGAAGAAGGCGGTGACGCTCAGGTAATCCTCCTCACGGCGACAATGATCCAGCGACCCCGGCGAGCGGATTAACAGGCGTCCTCCCGGCTTGAGCATCCGCCAGCACCGCGCTAGCCAGGCGTCCAGGTCTTTGGTGTAGCCTATCGATTCGAGCGCGTAGATGGCATCAAAATGCTCGCTCGGGAGATCGAGGCTGTCGAAGTCGGTGACGATCACGTGTCCACGCCCAGCAAGCTTCGCAAATTTACGCCGGCAAATGTCGGCTTGCACTGATGAATTCGTCACGCACACAATTTCGATATTGCGCCGGCTGGCGAGGTAATCGGCCGCCGCGCCGGATCCGCACCCGAGATCCAGCAGCCGCATCCCATCCTTCGGCTTCAGAAGAACGAATTCGGCTTCGTAAGGGCACGAAAATGCCGCTCGGGGGAACACGCAAGTGCTGTAGTTCGCTTGCTCATCCCGATACGTTCCGAAAACGTCATCATATGTACGCTTCTCGTCATCGTGCTTGAGAAAGTCGTTCGGCTGCGGTGCCCACTCGACCAGTTGGCGCTGCTCGAATTGATTCAGCTGGTGGCCGATCTTGCTCGCGTCCCTCGGTTGGGTCACCAGGAGAAAAAGTACATAATGAAAAAAGTTGTAAACTACGAACAGCGCGATGGCGATCGCCGCTACCAACTGAAATATCAGAACAATGTCCAAGGTTACTCCGCTGAAATGTTCTAAAAGCGATAGGCATGCTCACCTCTGGTCATGACGTTCTCCCTAGATTGGCAAGCCAGGCTATCAGGATCAACGCAGTTTATCACCGCCGCAACGATTGCGCATCCTGCTCGAAACCGTGCTCTGCCTGCCGGTAATGCCGTTTCATGGCTTGGTCCCGAGGCATTACGCGTGTTTTCCACACACGCTAATTTTTGCGGATTTCGTCTGCGGCCCGCTCCCAGTTTCCTTCCAGCTTCTGGTCAAGAATTTGAGCAGCAGCGCCCTGCCGGGCCCTTGCAAAGTTGTCGAGGGGCAGCGAAGCAATGACGGTAATTACATTGGAATTGACAACTGCCAACGAAAGCGTTCTCCCGGTTTCAAGTTCGCCCAGGAAGGTCGGTTCTGGGACGGTTGCGGCCACACATCCGTTTGCCAGGCAAATCGTGTAAGGGACCAGCAGCGAGGCGCCTTTGTCTACGGTCAGGTTGATACCGGGCTGCAGAAAGTTTCCTACCGGAGCGAAGATCTGCAACCGTACGGCAGGGGCATCTTCGCGTTCGATGAGATCAATTCTGAGCATGGTTTGGCCCAGGTCGGATTTCCCTTCGATGGTTGTGCGGCAGACCATTTTAATGTCCGCACCCTGCGCACCGCGGAAGCACAGTTTTTTCCAGGTCGAATAGGTAAGGTTGGGAGGTTTCTGCTGTCCGCGCGAAGCGATCTCGGCCTCGGAAAAATCGCCCATTGCGGGAACGTCACCAAACGGGATGACCTGTTGGCTGCTGGCAACTGTCGCGGTCATCAAAATGCCCAGCGCAATGAAGGCAGCTGCGGCTGATCGCAAGGGTTTCCGACTGTCGATCAACAGGACAATCATTGAAAAACACCTCCCCAAAACGGGCGGACTCTTTTATCGATGGCTTTTCAGAAATTCGGACACCAGCGGCGCCCATAGTTGTACAGCATCGGCTGAGTCGATCATGAAATGACCATCCGGCCCAAAGTCCGGCAGCAGGTGATATTCGACGCTACCGCCGGCGGCCTGAAAAGCTGCCACCAATCGTCTCGAAAGATCTGGCCCGAAGTAGCTGTCGTTGTGAGTGTAAATCCAAAGCATCGGTATCCTGGCCGTTCGCCCAAACTGTGCCGCTGCTTCGATCAGATTGTCCGGGGCGCAATTGTTGTTGGGTTTGCCGTTAAGGTGGCCGCCGCGCCCGGCCGCGAAGCCGATAATGGCATGCACTGATGTCGGGTTCTGGCTGGCAAGCGCGATCGCACCCCAGCCGCCGCCCGATTGACCGACGACAACGATTTCATTCCGTTTGATGAACGGCTGACTCGACATGTAGTCGATGATCCATGTGTTGATCGAGGCGATCGCCAGGCCAGCATCCCGAAAGTTGGCGTCTGTGCAATTGCCGACACCCGAGAAAAAGAGCCCGAACAGGCCTCGCTCGGGGATTTCGATGGCGGTGAAACCATATCCCGGACGCACAGGCGCAACCACCAGGTACCCTTGCCTGGCGAACCAAAGCGCTGCGTCGCGAAACTCGATTACGGGAAAGTAGCTTCGTTCCTTCGGATCAAGCGAAACTCCATGGTTGATGATCAGAAGTGGAAATGGTCCTTCCGCTGTGGGACGAATCACGTAGGCCAACATCGGGATGATCGAAGGGATTGCCCATATCTCTTCGCGGAGCTGGGGAGCGGAGGTATTTTGGACGGTTTCACCGGCTCCGGCGGCAGCCTGAGATAGCAGCAGGACGACGGCGATGAGTTGTATCAAGCGCTTCATAGACCGCCCACGACTTTCCTGCACCGCGATCGGTAATTGATCCCGCAGCTCCGTCCAACGGCAGAGACCAGGCAAGAGGTCCACAACCGGTAACAAATGCGTCGATCGGGCAGACTGCCTCGCCGAAGATCAGGCGGCAATGTTCAATAATAGACGATACTGGCAAGACATGAAGCTCTGTTGTTGCCCAGGCAATGGGCTCCGATCTGGAATTAGGTCAGTAGCTGCGACAAATATCTGCGAGCATCACAAAAAGAGTTCTGTCTTGATCGCATCGCACGCCGCCATTGGTTGGGAATGCCTTCGTTCGCCGCGAAGGTATAGCGAGCGCCAAGACCAGCCACCAGGAACCCCTCACCGTCTGCGATGCGCGGTTCGTCGATATCAATCAGCAACGACTCGTGCGTTCGCGGAAAGCGAGCCGCCGGCAATCGAGCAAATGCGGTTCAACCAGCCGTATTTTTCTGAACTGGTCTCGAAGTAAGGCGCGGCGCGGAAATAGTAGGCTCCAGATTTGAACCGTCGGTTTGCCTCATCGGCGAATCAAGACTACGCCTGCGACGAGTAGCGCAACGCCGAGCAAGCGCGGAAGATCAACAGTTCTTTGGACGAGTCCGAACATGCCAAAGTGATCGAAGATGATGGAAGCAAGCATCTGACCTGAAACCAGCAAGGCAATAAAGGTTGCGGCTCCGAGTTGTGGAACGAGAAAGATGGCCAGTCCGATAAAAATCGCGCCGAAAATGCCTCCGCTCCACGCCCACCACGGTATGCGCGAGGCGACGGTCGCCGACGGAAACGCATCGCCCACGGCAAGCGCGAACACAGTCATGCAAATGAGGCCTACCAAGTAACTAACGAACCCTGACCATGCGGCGGAGTCCAGCGCGCCGCGCAGGTTTGCATTCAACACCTGTTGCAACACTACGCTGGCCCCAGCCAGAGCTGCGAGTGCCGATGAGAGGATGATGTAGAATATTGGCTGTCGGCTCATCAGCTATTTCTCGTTGAAGGGAAACACACCTTGGCGTCGGCGGAGGGTTGCCGACGCGGGGGTTTCCTCATACCACTGCAGTTCGGCTACCTTCCTGATTGCCGACTTCCTCGCTACCATAATGATCATCCAATGGAGAAGCCCCATGCCCCAAGGCAAACGTATCGTTCTGGCGTCGCGGCCCGTTGGCGAGCCGAAGCCCTCCGATTTCCGCAGTGAGGAATACACCCTACCGCAGCCTGGAGACGGTCAGGTGCTATTGCGAACCATTTGGTTGTCGCTCGACCCATATATGCGCGGGCGCATGAGTGACGCTGCGTCCTACGCTGCTCCAGTCCCGGTCGGCGGAGTGATGGAAGGCGGTACCGTGTCCGAGGTGGTCGCCTCCAACAATGCCGGGTTTAAGAGAGGCGATATCGTGCTGTCGCGTGCAGGCTGGCAGACACATGCGCTTTCTGATGGCAAAGGGCTCAGCAAAATCGATCCGAAACTCGCGCCGATCTCGACGGCGGTTGGGGTCCTCGGCATGCCCGGCATGACGGCCTATTTTGGTTTACTGGAGATTGGCAAACCGCAACCCGGCGAAACCGTGGTGGTGGCTGCGGCGTCTGGCGCGGTCGGCTCGGCTGTGGGCCAAATTGCGAAGATCAAGGGCGCTCGCGCGGTCGGGATCGCTGGCGGCAAAGAGAAATGCGACTACGTCAAGAACGAACTCGGCTTTGACGATTGCCTTGATCATCGCGATCCCAATCTCGCAGCCAGGCTGAAAGACGCCTGTCCGAAGGGGATCGATGTATATTTCGAGAATGTCGGAGGCCCGGTATTCGATGCGGTATTTCCGCTTCTCAACAGCTTCGCGCGCGTACCGGTCTGCGGCCTGATCGCGCACTATAACGACACCGAGGCGAAGCCGCCAAAATGGGCATCTTTGTTCATGCGCACGATCCTCACCAAGCGGCTGATGTTTCGAGGGTTCATTGTCACCGATTTCGCCGCCCAGCACGCCGACTTCCTGCGCGACATGTCGCAGTGGGTGCGCGAGGGCAATGTGAACTACAAGGAATTTGTCACGGAAGGTCTCGATGGCGCACCGGCCGCGTTCATGGGTCTGCTAAAGGGTGCAAATTTCGGCAAGCAACTCGTGCGCGTTGGACCCGACCACGAATGATCCGAAAGCACGAAGCCCAAGGGCTCCATCAACGATGAGGGTGCGCGGCGACGACCGCGGCGTGCGCCAGTTTGCGCTCTGGTGGCAGGCTCAGGTCGCATGGTTTCAGCCGGAAGAGACGATGTCGCCGGCGCGGCGAACGCCGGAAAATGATGTAGGCCGGTATCGCCAAATTGAGAGCAAACCAAATCGCCAAAACCTTCAGAGAGATGGTCATAAACCGATAATCGCGCAAGGGTCCGAAGTTCTATCCTTCGCATGAAGGCCCCGCCCCTGGCGCTCCCGGGCGGGGCCGCTTCGCGCAAAGCTCTCGCCAACTCGCAGAACTTCACCCCCGGCACTCCCCCTCGAGCGGGTGGCGACGCAGTTACGGTGCGGCAGCGAAATGACTTGAGGGGCCATTATCGGAAATCGTCGAAAATCACAAACCAAGGACGGCCAGAACGGCCTTCGCTTGCTTCAGGTCCGGCGTCTCGAATCCTTCAGTGAACCCGCCGTATATAGGTGCGAGAAGATCGTGGGCCTCGGTATGCTTTCCCTGATCGCGCCAGAGGCGAGCCAAACTCGTGCAAGCACGCAGTTCAAAGGAACGAGCTGATTGGCGACGCGCAACCTCGATGGCGCGTGCCAGGTCCGCCTCTCCTGTCGCGCTCGACCGCCGCCCGTGATTCAGTAATTCACCCCGTTGCCGATACAACTCCGCCGTAAAATGATGTTGACCGCTCATTTCGGCCTCAGCGAGCGCATCATCCAGATTGGCCAAAGCGACATCAGTGTGTCCCGAAGCCGCCTCGATCGCGGCCAACACGCCGCCGCAAAGTGGTGCGGCAAACCGGATGCGCTGCTCGTTAAAGAGGGTCATTCCATCGCGCATCGCGTTCTTTCCAACATGGCGATCACCGGCGTGCCAGCGTGCCCAGCCCTGCGCAAACGTGCCGATCGCAAACCACTGCGGCATCGCATGCCCCCTCGCCAGCGCGAGTAACGTATCCGCGAGCCCACGTTCCTCCAGGACATTCCCACGCATCATCTCAAAGAGCGCCTTGTATCCGTAAGCAAAGGCAAGTGTTGCGACGTGCTTGGTTTCAACGGCTCGCGCAATGGCCTGCTTAGCGCATTGGACCGCTCGACCGATTTCGCCGAGCGGCCACAGCGTCATCGCAAGAACAACAAGAGCGGAAACGCCTGTGTCCTGGGCGAAGCGCAGCGCAAGATCGTGGTCGCGCTCACCGTCGTAGATTGAAAGTGATCGCTCAAGATAGGTTCGAGCGGAGCGGAAATCGCCCTCAAGCCAGAACGTCGCACCCAGCAGTCGTTGAGCAATTCCAGCCTCCGCCGACCTTGGTTGATTTGCTGTACCATTGACAAAGCTTCCGCACTCTCCCGCGCCTGGTCAAGCTCGCCTCGAACCCAGCTACCGGCCCACAAGCCGTAATATGCGGGGAAAGATTCGGCCACGTTTTCAACTCGAGCCGCGAGCTCGCGTGCACTAGAGAACGCAGCTGTCGTTTCAGCGGCGGCGTAACCCTTTGCGTGAATTAGCGCCTGCCCTTGAGCGATGCGAAGTCGCACTCGAAGCACCCGCAGCATTGGACTCTCGACCAGGCTGTCCGCGACCGCCAGGGCCTTTTCGAAATGCACGATTGCCTCTTGATAAGCAGCTCCACTCAGCGCGCGCTCGCCGGCACGTTGCCAATATCCCAAAGCGCGTTCATTCAAGGCGGCTTCCGTAAAATGGTGGGCAATCAGTTCTGGCTGGGCCTCGACCGTCTCGGGCCACCGCTCCTCCAGTGCTCCAGCAATGATTGCGTGCAATGCCTGCCGCGGTCCGCGCAATAAAGTGCCGTAAGCGGTATCCCGCACCAGCGCATGTTTGAAGAGGAAGACCGCTCGTGGGATCGTCCCTCGGCAAAACACCAGGCCGGCATCGGTCAACCTGCTGAGCGAAGTCGTGACCTCTTCATGGCCCCTTTGAGCAACCACGGTCAGTAGTTCGTAAGAGAATTCCCTGCCTATCGCTGCTGCAATTTGCGCTATCTCCTTCGTCGTGGTCCCCAGCCGGTCGAGGCGAGCCATCAGAGATGCATGAAGGGTTGCCGGAACCGCAAGTGCGGAACGCGGCATTCCCGAAAGTGTTTTCGTTTCACTGTCCGCGTGGACATCGGCCTCCAATACGGCCTTGGTCAGCTCTTCAACGAACAGGGGGATTCCATCGGTGCGCTCGACGATTTCCGCCGTGACGGCTTTTGAGAGTATGTTCCTTCCGGCCAATCGTTCGACCAGGACCGCACCCTCGCGCCGATCGAGGCGAGTGAGTGTGAGCGTCGTCACATGCGCCTGACCTGACCACGGTGGTACGAACTCGGGGCGGAAGGTGGCCAGAAGCAGCACCGGTAGCCGCGCCACATATTCCACGGCCATGTCCAGCAGTTCGCGCGAGCTGGGATCGATCCAGTGGACATCCTCAAATACAAGCAGCACGGGTCGCCGGCGCGAGAGCGCCTCGAGCTGCCGGATCAAAGCCTCGAGCGTCCTTTCCTTCTTTTGCTGAGGGCTCCGGTTGATGGAGATGTCGAGGCTGTCTGTTGTGACTGAAAGCAACTCGGCCAGCAGCTGAACACCGACGTCCCGGGTTACCGAAGCGCCGAGAAGCCTTGTCAATTTTTCCAGCTTTACGTTTGGCGCATCTTGCCGTTCGAGGCCTGCGGCTCTTTCGAGCTGTGCGATCACCGGGTGAAAGGCGCTGTCGGTATGCTGTGGTGAACAGAAATAGCGCACGCGCGCGTGTTTCTCGCGTCCAAGTTCGTCCGACAGCGCTACCGTCAGCCGCGATTTGCCGATGCCTGCTTCGCCAGAGATCAGCACTACCTGCCCTTCGCCATTTTTGACCCGCGACCATCGGCGAAGGAGCGATTCAAGTTCTTCCTCCCGTCCAACAAGCGCGGTCAGGGCGCTCTCATGCAGCGCCTCAAACCGGCTGTCCACTGAACTAGGCCGCAGCGCTGTCCACGCTCGCACCGTCCCGGCGATACCCTTCAGACCGTGTCGCCCGAGGTCCTGCAGCTCGAACAGATTTCCGACAAGCCTGCGGGTATCTTCAGCGATCACCACCGTGTTGGGCGCGGCGATACTCTGTAACCGAGACGCCAGGTTGGGAGTTTCGCCGATAATGCCGCGTTCCTGCGCCTCGCCCAGTCCGACCAGATCGCCAACCACGACAACCCCGGTGGCCAAGCCTACCCGGCTCTGTAGCGAGACCTGTGTCTTAAGCCCGGCTACTCTGGCGGAAAGGTCCAGCCCGGCGTGAATGGCGCGCTCTGGATCATCTTCGTGAGCTTCCGGATAGCCGAAATACGCAAGCACACCATCTCCCATGTATTTTGCCACGAACCCGTCGAAGCGTTGGATCGTCTCAGACACGCATTTCTGATACTCGGCAATGATATCTCGCAAGTCCTCCGGGTCCATGCGCATCGAGAGTTCCGTCCAGCCGACGAGATCGGCAAACAAGACTGTGATTTGTCGGCGCTCTGCGGTGGTCGTTGGTTCGGATGACACGGTGCGCGTGGGAGTTCCTGCCGCCGTGGCAGCAAGCTCTCCGGCGGCTGCGAGGATCTTGCGACGATGCCCCAGCGGAATGCCAATGTCTTTCAAGTCCTGGTCACTGAGATGGCGAAGTACGGCGATGTCAATTTCATTTTCGGCAAAACGCGGCGCGTATTGCCCGAGACCCAACCGCCGAAGCCATTCTGCAATTTCCTGCACCAAGCCTCCTGGCCCGCGAGCCACTCAACAAATCTCGGCAGGATCAACAGCCTATTCTCTTTGCGAGGTAACTCTATCGGCAAGTGCTACGATGAAGTCTCGCCGCCCCATACCCGGCCCAACGCAAGCACGGCACAAACTAGCACATCGGAAACCGCCGACTTGCGACATGATGTCCGCTTCGGGTCCAAAAGCATCGCCGTCTGCAACAGACGGCTCTTCGTCGACCTCCGCAATGCTCCGTTACCGACCGAATTGCTGCGGCGGCACAGATCTTCGGCGTGGAGGGCGGCTGCGCTCCCGTTGCGGATGCGTCCCCCACGAGGAACGTCAGCCAGCCCTGAGGGTAAGGTCAACAATCGCCGCGCCGCCATTCCGCCCTGTTTCGGTCCCTTATGATCACGAGGCCACTCATTCGGAGGATTGCCCCATGCGATTGTCATCCGCCATTCGTGCCGTGCTGATTACTTTGACTTTGACCGTGACCGTCGGGTTCGGGACCGCTGTCTACGCCGACTACGGCCGAATCCGGTTCAACGTAGTCAAGGCCGGCTTTATCGTTGGCGGCTCGGGCGGGAGCGGCACGTTGCTGTTTCACGGGCGGTATTACCCGCTAGCGATCGGCGGGGTGAGCTATGGTTTCACTTTTGGCGCCTCGGCAACCGATTTCTTCGGGACCGTCAGCAACATCCGTTGGCCGTCCGATGTCAATGGTGTCTATGTCGCAGCCGGCGCCGGCGCCGCGGTTGGCCCCGGTGGGGGCGCGATCCTGCTGACCAACCAGAACGGCGCGTTGCTTACCGTGTCGGGCCGCCAAGTCGGACTGATCGTTGCCGCGGACCTCAACGGACTGGTGATCACGATTCGGTAGCGGAGGGCCTTCTTGCCGCGATCGGGCGCAGTCATCGGCTGCCCGCCGCGCCGCTTCCGCAACGAATCCCACGCGGGAACGTCTCGCACTTAGCGACGTAGGCTGAGGACTGCGCCTTGTCCCTCCGGCCAGCGCCGAAAGCCAGGTTCGATTCAGCCGCCCCTCTGGAGCATTTTAATACAATGTGGCGGATCAAGCCTAATCTGCGAGTTTAGTTGCGGCGACGTTTCGAAACCCTATGGTGAGTCGTGCCGCTTGGTCCGACGAGCCTCACCCGAGGAGATGGCATCGAACCTTTCCAGCCCGGAGCACTATGAGTTCCATGCCGAATCCGGACCAAGCTGTTCCAGTCGATGTCATGATCAAGCGCCTCGAGGAGGCGAACGCCCGCGCTCACGAACGGGCCGCACGCGCAGGCGAACGATTTTCCGAACCAGAACGGGTTGCCGCGTCCCATCCTTCGGACCGGCAGAAGACTTCTTCCGTGCTGGACCGCCGGTCACCGCGTGTTTGGCCGACGTCAGGCCTTTTCGTGCTGCTGTTGGCAGGGACCATCGGTGTTGCCGCGTTCGTTCGGCAGTCGTCCTACTTCGATGCGGCCAAGCTGATTGTCGCCCGATGGGCACTGCCTCTAGCTCGGACCACACCGCAAGACGTTGCTCCGATAGCCGCCCCGATGCCTCCCGAACTCGCACAGCGCCTTCAGACGATGGCGCGCGATCTCGCAAATGTGGCGCAAGGGATCGGTCAGCTGCAGACCAGCCAGGAACAAATGGTTCGCGGCAATGCGGCAGTCGCCGAGCAGCTTAAGACGGCGCTGTCGCAAATGACTCGCGATACTGCGGCAGTCGTCGAGCAGCTTAAGGCAACCCAGGAGCAAGCGGTTCGCCTTACGACAACCAGAGCACGACGAAAGCCCGTCCCGACGCTGCCGCAAGACGGCGAGGCCGTGACCCTTGGGCGCTGACGAAACGGCGGTAATCCGGGATAGAGTGCAGGGGTTGGATATCCATGCCATCCCACATCAACTGAGCATCAGCAGTGGCAAGCGGCTCGTTGGCGCCCCATCTGTGAAGGGTAACCTGCCGCCCTTTTTGAGAATTCGAAATGCTTCAGCGATGGCTTTCTGACGCTGACTTTTTGTTGTTATGCGGTCAGGATAACATTCTGGTTAATCGACGATCCCTGCCCGGAGGACGGAACTGATTTCGCTTCGCACGCCGCTGGCGCTTCTCCTGATATCCCTGGGTGCGATCGCCGCAGCGTGGTGGTGGCTGGCTATACCGATCAATTTGGCGAGCGCGCCGATCGATCCGAAGGCCAAGCTTCAGTGCGTATCCTACGCCCCCTTCCGCAGCCACCAGACATCACTTTCGCCGGCGACGCAGGTGTCGCGGGAACAAGTCGCGGAAGATCTCGCCCAGCTTGCCGAAATATCCGACTGCATCCGTACCTATGCGACCGATCTGGGTCTCGATCAGATTCCCGAACTTGCGGCCAAGGTGGGACTGAAAGTCATTCAGGGAATTTGGCTCGGTAGGGACCGGCAGAAGAATTTGACACAGATAGCGACGGGCATACGCCTCGCCAGGGAATATCCAGGAACCGTTACCGCGCTCGTGGTCGGCAACGAGGTTTTGTTGCACGGAGATATGACAGCTTCCGACCTTGCCGCGACGATCCGCTCGATCAAGGCGCAGGTCACCGTTCCCGTCACCTATTCCGATGTCTGGGAGTTCTGGTTGCGCAACCGCGAACTTGATGACGCCGTCGATTTCATCACCGTTCATATCCTGCCATTTTGGGAAGATTTTCCGGTCCGGGCGAAATTTGCCGCCGCTCACGTCGACGCCATTCGCCGCCAGATGGCGGCGGCATTTCCGGGCAAGGAAATCCTGATCGGGGAAACAGGATGGCCGAGCGAGGGACGGATGCGCGACGCAGCGCTACCGTCACGCACCAATCAGGCGCGGGTGGTCTCGGAGATTCTCGATCTCGCCCGGCGCGAGAATTTCCGCGTCAACCTGTTCGAGGCCTATGATGAACCGTGGAAGCAACAGCTCGAGGGCACGGTCGGCGGATATTGGGGGCTATTCGATTCCGTCCGGCGTTCGCTGAAATATCCACCTGGCGTCCCCATCAGCAATTTTCCGCTCTGGAAGCTGCAGATGAGCAGCGGAATGGTTCTCGCGATCCTGGTATTTGGCACGGCGTGGCTGACTTTGCGCCGCAAGCCATGGCAGCCCCGGCGTGTCTCGTGGTTTGCAGTCGGAATATCGGCAACTACGGCCGGAATTCTGTTCGGGGTGGCTGCCCAAAAGATGTTCTATGAAAGTTACGGAGCGGGTGGCGGGCTGCTGTGGGGCTCGCTGCTCCTCGCCGCGACCGCTGCTCCAATTGTTGGCGCCAACGCCCTGATGTCAGGACGCGCGCTGCCGACATTTCTGGAACTGCTGGGTCCGAAGAACTATCAGACCCAATCGATGCCGGCAATCATGCACGGACTGACTTTGATGGTAACCGTCGTGATCGGCACCGAGACCGCGCTCGGCTTTGTGTTCGACCCCCGCGAAAAGGATTTTCCCTATGCTGCGCTGACCATGGCGGCGGTGCCTTTTGCGGTCCTGACGTTGCTCGATCGCCCGAAGAAAGGAATCCGCCCGATGGCGGAATCATTATTTGCCGCCGTGTTTTTTGTGGCGGCGATCTATACGGGGTTTAACGAAGGGCCGGCCAACTGGCAGTCGCTGTGGACTTGCGCTGCCTATATAATGCTTGCGCTTACGCTGTGGCAGGCGCGTGCTTGAGACCACTTTCAACCAGTGGAGAACAACTGTGCCACCGCCTTCATGAATAGGTGGAAAGCGCGCTCGACTTCCGGATGGATCATTTGCGACTGACCCAGCCGGTCCTGCCTGCCATCCGACGTCCGTTTTGGACCCCGAAAGCGATTTGGTATCCAAGCGCACGCGAAATGACGCGAAGGGCCAAAAGGCGATATGGCGATTTCGACCGCTGTTGGCGCCGAGTCGACCTTTTGCGGAATCAAGGCATCGCTCAAAGACCTGCCCTGTTCCAAAATGGCCGGTGAGGTTAAACTTAATCAGCAAGCTTAATTAGCGGTTTTTTTTGCGGGGCACCGTTGCCGCGCTATCGTCATCTCGCCGGTCACTGAAACTGGAGGTGATCTATGAGCGACAAAATAAGGAAGGACCTCGCATTCAAACAGCGAGAAGCGGGAAGGAGTTTTCAGCGCACCAGTAAACAGAAGGCGACAACGGAATACGACGAAGCGCAGGAAGCCTTCTGGAAAAATTATGAACGATTGAAGGCCGAGCGGCTGGCGAGGGAAGCAGCGAAGTCGAAAGAAAAATAGTGGCGAAATGACAAAACCTTCCACACCGACCAAGGCCGAGCTGCATGAGATGCTTGCCGAGGCGGTCCGCAACACGCAACCCCAGCCGCAAGCCGAGCCCATCCCTGACAAGCAACCCCGCAAGAGGCGATCCGCGCCGAAGCGCAAAGCCAAGATCAAGAGCGCTCGCCGAAAGCAGCGGCCTCGATAAAGCCCACCACGCGGCTGCCGGTCAGCTTTTCGGCGTCGGCCCGGCTTTGCCCACCGCCTCGGACCGCAATCCCCGTAACCCATGTGTCCGGAATGGACCGAGCAACCATCTGCCTGGTAGCGGCGGCGAGCGCCGCTACCATGATCGCCGGCGGGAAAACCCAGCCATCGGTAGAACGGTGATGACCGTTGCTCCCCGATCGTCCCGTTCTCAAATCCTGAAAATGACTGCTGCAAGCTCCCGGCGCAATCGGGACCCGAAGATCATCGCGGACATGCATCACCAGAGTCGGAGTGCGCACCTTCGGCAACAGGTGCCGCACATCGAACTCAGCAACCGTGTCAAGGTAGCGCACCGCGCAATCAGGCAGCGGCCAATTCGATGCTGTCTTGTGAAGCTGCTCACATTAATCAGCCCCAGACTGTTCTATTCATCGATTGTCGCGGGTTAGCGTGCAGCATGGAAAGCAATTTCGACATTGTGACAACAAGCTGCGTAGTCGGCGTGGCAGCGTATGTGGCGAACGCGACGGGGTATGTGGCTGACCATCATCCAGAATTTTCCCTTCAAGGAGTTCGCGGTGGGCGGTGGCCATTGCGGTCGTAGCGGCCCTGCTTGTCATCGAATTCTTCGGCAAAAAGCTGGGCAAAGCCAAATGAGCTGCAGGGACCGTGAATCCCGCTCCTCGGCCTGGGGCCGCCAGTTTGTACTTTAAAGGAACTGTGGTAATGCGCTGCCTTACTTCAAAAAGGGAAAGATTATGGCAACAGGTACGGTCAAGTGGTTTAACGGCCAAAAGGGATTTGGCTTCATTCAGCCAGATGATGGCGGCAACGATGTATTCGTTCATATCAGCGCCGTAGAACGCGCCGGATTGTCCAACCTGGCTGAGGGCCAGAAGCTGTCTTTTGAGGTCAAGGTCGATCCCAAACGCGGCAAAAGCAGCGCCGAAAATCTGCAGGTTCGATGACCGGCAGAACGGACGATCAATCTTCCAGAGCAAATCGCCAGGGCCAACAGGCTGCGCCTTGCAAAAGAGGAAGGCGTACGAGCGATGAAAGACGCGCAACGAGAGGGTATCAGCGTCCGCAAGAACATGGCTCGTCTGAGGGAGCTAAGACTTGCGAAAGAAGCGGATGCAGTTCGGCACCAGCTCGCGACCGGAACGGCCGCAAAGGCGTAACCGAAAAAGCGATGGAAATGAAACAGGCCGCCTCATTTGGCGGCTTCAAGGTTTACGCCGCCTTGCATCGGCATCCTGAGCTGGCTTAGCCACTCTCCGGCAAGTCGCAGCCAGGTCTCTTTATCCAACGGCTAATCGTGCTCTCCGCCCGCCGGCGGCACTCTTCCGCTTCGTCGCGGAAGCGTTCTGCATTGTCGGTTTCGGCCATGTCAACCAAGATAATACGTAAAGGTCAACTAAGGTTTCGGGTCGCCCGGTTTGGTTCCATCGTTGCCCAGCTTCGACAGCCCTGTTCAACCAATCTACCTGAGCAAGGTTTCCGAATTGGCGTCGAACATTCCCCAAACTCAATCAGGAGATCATTAAAACCAAGCATTCAAACTTTGGCTCGGGCAGGAGACGTGACATGGTCGACCTCAACTGCCTCGACAAAAGCAACCATCCGAAAAGGTTTTAACAAGCGCTTCCGTGTGAAGTCTTTTCGACCAGCCCGCTTGGAACGTTCCCTTTCGACAATTTCCAAGGGCGAACGAAAAGCCGCATTGGCGAATGCGGAAGGGCGTCGAGATGCAAAAGATCAGGAGCAGGCCATGAAGTTAAACGAAGCCCAGATAAGCAAGATCCTGTCTCAGTTTCGAGCACAGGTGCTTGCCGAGGATCATCCGGCCGCCGCACATTTCTGCGAATTGTTTGGGCAGCATACTTTCTTTCTCAACGCCACGGGGCTCCACGTGTTGGAGATGCTTGAAGTTCCCGGGATGGAAGCTGAGGACGGTGAGGTAATAAGCCTTGCTGATTGGAGTGATGCAGACTTTACAAAGTTGACCACACATCAGCCTGAACCGACCGGCCTCGTCATTCGTTTAAAGGAGGTTCGTCACTGAAACTGCTGCCCGGCCCGGGAACGGGATGGACGCCCTGGGGTCATTTTTCGACCGATTAGCGGGGTTTGTCGGCCATTTAATGTCAGCTTTGCACCCATGATGGGCACCCTAGCCTCGCGAGGGGTCGCCTCTTCTGGTATGGTGATCTGTCTGTGCCCCGGATGAAGAGAAATGGCTGAGTTCAAGTCGGTATCCGCACCGCGATTCGTCGCGGAGATCGCCAGCTATCATGCCCATATCTACTATGACCCTGCCGCCACGCGAGAGATTGCGGAGCAGCTGCGCGAGTGGATCGGCGAGCGTTTCGTGGTCCGGCTGGGCAGCTGGCACGACGCAAAGGTCGGCCCTCATGATCGTGCGATGTTTCAGGTCTCCTTTGCCAAGGATGTCTTCCCGTCGCTGGTACCTTGGCTGATGCTCAATCATCGCGGCCTCAGCATATTGATTCACCCCAATACGACCAATCCGCGCCAAGACCATCTCGCCGACCCCGTCTGGATCGGCGAGCCTCTTCTGATCCATGGCGAAACTCTGCCAGAACAGGCCGAAGCAGAGCACGCTCTCGAGCCGAATACGACCCCGCACCTACCGGCCTAGAGGATACGGATCGATCTTCTTTGCCTCTGGTGCAGGGCCCAACGGCAAGATCAGCTGGCGCGTCGAACGGCTCCCGGTAGTGACGCTCATGCAACACTACGTCGAGATCCGTAACACGCCGGAAGGCGGCCATAATCAAGCCGGCATTGCGCCAAACTTTCCAATACTGTCGAGGTCCTAATAACATTGGCGAATTAGTCATGTCGAACAGCATTCTTCTGAACCCGAAGCACTGGCACGATCGGGCAGAGAAGACGCGGGCCAAGGCGGACGTAATTTTGCGCGACGATCTCAAGAAAAAGCTGTTGCGCGTCGCCGAGGAGTACGACCGCTTGGCCCAGCGCGCAGAGCACGGGTCTCGGGAGCAGGCCAAAAATGACCACGGTGAAATGCGATGATTCCGCACCCGTCAATGCAGCGTTAGGACAGCAGCACTGCTTGATCAGCGTTATCGCTGGTGAGAGCATTTTTGTATCGGGGATCGTTGGCCCCGACATACTGGCAACGCACTGGCGCTGGGCTGTGTATCCAGGGGCGAGGCAGGCGCGGCTGCGTCCGAGACGCAGAAAACATCCGAGTAAACGCAATGCAACGGCAAGAGCCGTCGAGGGAAACCTTGGCGGCTTTTGCGTGAGTGGGTCCAGGTTGGTGACGCAGTGGACGACCTGTGCTGATCAGGGCTTGATGAGCGAATAGAATCGGCGCAGGGTCCAGATGTATATATTGCTGGAACACCGATCGGTTCGGCCCCTTCGCTATGACCGCTATTTCAACAGCCAAGATAATTGCGTCCGCGTCCGTGTTTGTTGCGGCGTGTAGTGTAGCACTCGTTTTCGTTGTTGCGCGGGTACAGCATGAGGAGCCGCTTGAAACGGGTATCGTCACTAATTCGACCAGCCCTTCACAACCTGCACCGGTCTTTAGCGGTGAGGTTTCGGCTGTACCCGCAGCGACCGCGGCCGACGTAGCGGCTATTGCAAGTGAACTTGCCCGACCGCCAAGCGGACTCGCCAATGAACAATCCGTTCCTTATTTTGACGTTGTCCGCACCGAACGAACAGGCGAGGCGGTCATCGCCGGAAGAGCAGCCCCGGGTGCGATTGTCGACTTGATGCGCGAAGGCGAGCGCCTCGACCGAGTCGTTGCAGATGAATCTGGAGATTTCGTTATGGTCCCTCCCCGCCTTCCCGCCGGGAGCTATGAGTTGACATTGAACGCAAGATTGTCAGACGGCACCGTGGCATCGTCCAACCAGGGCGTAACAGTCACGATAAACGAGATAGGAACCAGCTCTGGCGCGGCGCAATCGCGTACCGAGTATGTTCCCGAGACCGCATCTCCAGCAGCCCCGCCGCCGCGACCTCCCTTAAAGGCTGCGAGGCTGCAGGAGAATGCCGCACAACAGCCAACCCAGCTGGCAGCCGCGCCCAAGATGAAGGTCGTATCCCGTGGCGACAGCCTGTGGCGAATCAGCCGCATCACTTATGGGGACGGCACACGATACGCGGTTTTGTACCGGGCGAACCGAGATCGGATTCGGGATCCGAAT
>Ga0207021_1135_pt2 | contig 17122 bp, 20 predicted proteins | sample Alteio_BWMinCont_49_FD_153496 | JGI IMG/M metagenome (GOLD analysis project Ga0207021, IMG submission 153496) | Enriched cells from forest soil in Barre Woods Harvard Forest LTER site, Petersham, Massachusetts, United States -... | ecosystem: Environmental > Terrestrial > Soil > Temperate forest >... | reverse complement strand
AGCTCACGCAGGTAGCGATCGATATCGGCCTTCGCCTGCTTCGGATCGCGCTCATCGCACTTCGTCATCACGATGGCCCTGTCGCGCCCCACTTGTTTCAGCGCCGCGGCTACCTCCGGATGACTCCCGTACGAATCCGCTGTATCGAAGAAGACCAGCCCGCTGTCATACCCGCTCACCAGCAGTTGCACCAACTGGCCCGTTCGCGTCTGGTTCGACCCACCCCCAAACCCAACCGTACCGGTGCCCATGGCCAGGCGGCTGGTCTTGATCCCAGTCTTGCCCAGCACGACCGTGTCGATCGCCTGCACTTTTTTCTGTTGAGCTGGAATATCGACAACCGATCCGAATGCGGACGGCTTGAGGTAAGCATTACCTAGTCCAGCGGCTGCTGCGGTGAGGAATTCCCGGCGATTCATGCGATCGTCCCTCCTGCTTTTCGATTGTGTAGAAATTCTACCTCCGGTGGGACGTGCTGGCCCGCCGGCGGTCAATCACTCGTCACAAATACGTCCGGAAATCGAGCAATCGGCGAGGAAAATGACTCCAACATTTCAGCCGCAAAATGCAACGGAAGCCCCAGCCCCCACGCTAAATGACTACCCGCCCTTTACCAGCCCGCTTTTTTTTGCGATCCGATTCTCAGCCGACCGCCGCATAGCTGATATACTCCTCTGTTTATGCGGGTATTTGTGATCCTTCCTGCCGCCGGTCTTGGCACCCGGATGACGGCAGGCCACTCACCGTCCATAGCCCCCAAGCAGTTCCTCGAACTGGCTGGCGTCCCGATTCTCATCCATACTTTGCGTGCATTTGCCGAAGTGCCACGGGTCGCTGCCATGTATGTGGCCGTGCGCGCGAGCGAAATGGACCGTCTCACGGCGCAGGTCCGTGACTACGGATTCGCCGGCAGGGTCCATGTCGTTGAAGGCGGTGACAATCGCCAGGAGAGCGTAGCGAATGCGCTCAATGCCATTGAATGCGACCCCGACGAGATCATCCTCGTTCACGACGCTGTCCGTCCTCTCATCGACGCAGCCACCATCGAACGCACCATCCGCGCCGTCGAAAAGCACGACGCTGCCATCGTCGGCCTGCCCGCCGTCGACACCATCAAGCAGGTCGAGCGCACCGCCGACGGAGCCATCATCACCTCCACCATTCCCCGCGAATACATCGTGCAGGCACAGACTCCCCAGGGTTTCCGCTGCCATCTCCTCAGGCGCGCCTTTGCCGAGGCCGCAGCCGATGAATTCGTCGGCACCGACGAGGCCAGCCTGGTGGAGCGTGCCGGAGCGCAGGTGGCCGTCGTACTGGGCTCTCCCGCAAATTTCAAGATCACGCAGCCGGGCGATCTGGAACTGGCCGAGTTCTATTTGCAGCGCCAGCCTGCGCATCATTGATTCGCGCAGCGCGGCGATCACGGTAAGCTGAGGCAGACAGAAAGACCATGAACATCAGAATTGGATTTGGCTGGGATTCACACGCGTTCAAGCCGGGTGTACCGCTCAAGATCGGCGGCCTGACCATCGATCATCCCGAGGGCCTCGCCGGCCACTCCGATGGCGATGTGTTGCTACACGCCATTACCGACGCGCTGCTCGGCGCAGTCTCCGCCGGAGACATCGGCAGCTTTTTCCCCCCGGGCGATCCACGCTGGAAAGATGCCGACTCCTCCATCTTCCTCAACCTGGCTCTCGAAGAAATTCGGAACGCCGGCTATCGCATTCTGAATATTGACACCACGCTGGTCCTGTCCGCGCCGAAGATAGGCCCCATCGCCGCCGAACTTCGCGAGCACGTTGCCGACTTGTTGAACATTGATCCATCCGACGTCGGCATCAAGGCCAAGACTCCTGAAGGTCTCAACGTCGATCACGTCGCGCAGGCCCACGCCGTTGTCCTGCTCGAAAAAGTCGACGATCCGGAAGCCAGGTCCACGGCGTCGAGCCGCCCCGCGTTCGCAAGCCGGTCTTCGATACGGAAGACATCACGTAGTCATTCAGCAGGAACCGTGAGGGCACTCCCTTCATGGCCTGCCTCTTCCGCTGTCCTTGATTGGCCCGCTCTTTTTCCGTAGTGTGAATGACATGGACACACTCACCCATGATGAGCTTGTACGGCTAACGCCGCCTGAGCGCCTTGCGCTTATCGCGCAGCTTTGGGACAGTCTGGAAGAAGAGCAGATTCCTTTGACCGTCGCGCAGCAGACGGAGCTTGACGGTCGCCTTGCCAGGCTCGACCAGGACAGGCGCGAGGGCATCCCGTGGACCGCGTTGAAAGCCGAACTTGAGCAGCGCTGCCCGTAGTGCATCCGGTTATCTTTACCTCAGCCGCGCGTGCGGAGCTGAGCGACGCGCGCAAGGCTGGTACGAAAATGAGGCTCCCGGCACGCCCAGGCGTTTTCGCACGTCGGTTGACGCCACAATCGAGCGCATAACCGCCAACCCGCGGCAATTCCCCATGATTTACAAAAATGTGCGCCGGGCCCTCCTCGCCGCTTCCCCTACGCGCTGAAGTTCGTCATCGAAGCAGACGAAACGTTGACGGTCATCGCCTGTTTCCACGGCAGCCGCGATCCGACGCACTGGCAGAAGCGAACCTGAAGATCCGAAGGCATGAACGAAGCGCGGCGCTTTCCTTTCCCTGTTCGAATCAGTTACAAGTAAACAGTCTTCTTTGTGAGATCCCGCACATGTTCAAAGGTATTTCAGTACTGTCCCTTGTCATAGTGTCTCTATTTGTCGCCAGCGTCGCTTTCGCTCTTGGTCAAACACCCGACTGGCAGACGCCCACCGAGAAATCCGGTTACCGCACCACGCCCGACTACGCCGAGACCATGGCTTATCTCAACCGCGTTGCCGCCGCCGCTCCCGGACAGGTAAAGATCGAGCCTTTCGGCCAGACAGGCGAGGGCAGGGAACTCGATATCGTGATTGCCTCGAAGGATGGCGTCTTCGATCCCGCTGCGATTCACGCTTCGCATCGCCCCATCGTTCTGGTCCAGAACTCCATCCACGCCGGCGAGATGGATGGCAAGGATTCCTGCGTTGCCCTGCTGCGTGACATGGTTATCACCAGGACGCAGGCAGCGCTGCTCGACAACGCCGTCTTCGTCTTCATCCCCATGTACAACGCCGATGGACACGAGCGCCGCTCCGCCTATAACCGCATCAACCAGAACGGCCCCGACGAAATGGGCTGGCGCGGCAACGGCACCAACCTGAATCTGAACCGCGACTACCTCAAGGCCGACACACCCGAAACCCGCGCCTTCATGAAAATGTTTCACTTGTGGCTGCCCGACTTTTTTGTCGACGACCACGTCACCGACGGCGCCGACTACCAGTACGACGTCACCTTCACCATCGATGACGGCCCCAACGTCTACGGCCCCACCGCGCGCTGGATCGACGATATCGTCACGCCTACCCTCGTGAAGCAGGTTGACGCCGTGCCCGGCCATCTTGCCTCTCCCACCTACATCACCCTCAACGACGACTCCGATCCTGCCAAGGGTCTGGGCTTCAACGACGATCCCCCGCGCTTCTCCACCGGCTACATGATTCTCGAGAACCGTCCCGGCATGCTCGTCGAGCTGCACATGCTCAAGGACTACAAGACCCGCGTCACCGGCAACTACGAGATTCTCCGCGCGCTGATGGAGGTCGTCAACCACGATGCCGCGAAATTGATCAAGCTGAATGCCGACGCTGACGCTGCAGCCGCACGCCTTGGCGCGCACCCGCTCGGCAACCAGCAGTTCCCGCTGCGCCTTTCATGGAGCGGCGATACCACCCCATTCCTCTTTCGCGGATATCACTACACGCGCCACTTAAGCGAAGTCTCCGGCACCATGTGGGTCAAGTACAACCATGAACCATGGGACGTCTCCCTGCCGCTCGCCACTGGATTCAAGGTGACGGCATCGACCGTACCTCCAGCCGCCTACATCATCCCGCGCCAGTGGACGCACGTCATCGATGTGCTCACTGCGCATCAGGTCGAGATGCAGCGCACCTCCGCGCCGTGGACCGGCCAGGTTGAGACCTACCGCTGCAACGATATGCAGTGGAACCGCGCGCCCTTCGAAGGTCGCCATCCCATCCTCCCCGGCGAGGGAGCATTTGAGCCGGGCAAATTCGGCCACTGCGATCTCGTCACCGAGACAGTTACATATCCAGTGGGGTCGGTTGTGATCCAGATCAATCAGCGACTCTCGAAGGTCGCCCTGCAGTGGCTTGAGCCCGAAGGACCGGACTCCGCCATGGCCTGGGGCTTCTTCGATAGCATCTTCGAGCAGAAAGAATACGGCGAAGCCTATGTTCTCGAAAAGCTGGCCCGCGAAATGATGGAGAAAGACCCGAAACTCAAGGAAGAATTCGAGCGCAAGATCGAGAACGATCCCAAGTTCGCGGCGAATCCCTACGCGCGCCTGTCCTTCTTCTACGAGCATTCGCCTTGGTACGCCGCCAACCGTGTCGGAGAGTATCCGGTTGGAAGGCTGACGAAGCTGGATGGCGTGCCCCTGGAGAAGTAGTTGCCCCTTATTGCCAAATCCGTGATCATCGATCAGACCTGCAATATCTTTAGGTCGTAGCTTGCAAGTCGGCTGTCTGCCGTGACCAGAGTGACCCCCTCTTCCATCGCCTGTGCAACGATCATGCGATCGAATGGATCTTTGTGATGCAAAGGCAATACAGCTGCAGTTTCCGCATAACGGGCCGTGACGGGAAGCTCGAGAAAGCCGAAGCGCTCCGCAAGAACGGCGAGAGGGCGGGCAATGGAAAGTTTGCCGAGGCTGGATTTGATAGCGATCTCCCATGCGGAGGCTGCGCTGAAGTAAATCTCTGATCCGGCATCCAGCGAAGCCTGCAGTCGACGGCTGATTTTTTCAGGCTTTCCATCCATCCACAGCAATATCTGGGTATCCAGCAGGTAGCTCTCGTTGCTCAATGGGAATCCTTGTTCTCCCCCAGAAACATCTCAATTGGAAGGTCATCCTCAAAATCAGGCGCGATGTAGGTTACTCCGAGCAGATTCTTTCCCATCACTGTCGAAAGCCGTGGACGTTTCTGCGCCGGAATCGCAACCAGGCGGGCCTTTGGCTTGCCGGCCTTGGCAATAATGATCTCTTCGCCGCTGGCCGCCCTTTCCACTAGCTCCGATAAATGTGACTTCGCCTCGTATAAATTGATTGATTTTGACATGGCCATTAGATTGACACAAGGACACATGTTGGTCAAGTTGGTCAATCAACAACGACTCTGTGAGGCCCCTTCAGCTTGACTCCCCCATCAACCCCCTACGGCGTTTTTCGGAAACTTAGCGTCCTTTTTCATATCGTGCAAGGCCACCGTTTCCTGTCGGTCGCGTTGACTTTAGGTTGCTGCTTCGGATTACAGCAATTCCGAAAATGTTTTAGCATCAAAAGTTGATCCCACCCAACGAAATGTCACCTGAAAGCACTCCTCGCGTCCGTTTTGCGCCCTCTCCTACCGGCTATCTTCACGTCGGAGGAGCACGCACCGCCCTCTTCAACTGGCTCTTCGCTCGGCATTTTTCCGGGACCCTCATTCTCCGCATCGAAGACACCGACTTCGAGCGCTCGTCCGAAGAAATGGTCGAGGGCATCCTTGAAGGCATGCGCTGGCTCGGACTCGACTGGGACGAGGGCCCGTTCTTCCAATCTCAGCGCCTCGATCTTTACCGCCAAACTGCCGAAAAGCTTCTTGCCAGCGGACATGCCTACCCGTGCTTCTGCACCAAGGCAGAGCTGGAGCAGCGCCGCGCTGCGGGAACCGCCGCCGGTCGCCCTCCCATGTACGATCGCCGCTGCCGAACCATCGATCCAGTTATGGCCGCGCAGCGCAAGGCCGCCGGAGAGCCATTCACCGTGCGCTTCGCTGTTCCCGACGGAGGATCCACGGGCTTCGACGACGCCGTCTTTGACCGCGTCGAATTTGCCAACGCCGAGATTGAAGACTTCGTCCTCCTTCGCTCCGACGGCATCCCCACCTATCACCTCAGTGTTGTCGCCGACGACATCGACATGCGCCTCACGCACATCATCCGAGGCGCGGACCACATTTCGAACACTCCCAAACAGGTGCTGCAGTATGAGGCCCTGGGCGTGACACTACCCACGTTCGCCCACGTCCCGCTCATCCTCGGTCCGGATAAGACCCGCCTCTCCAAACGTCACGGGGCGACCTCGGTCATCTCATACAAAGAGATGGGAATCGTCCCCGAAGCCTTCCGAAACTTCCTCGCACTCCTCGGATGGACACCCGGCACCGCGCATAAAGACCGTGAGATTTTCAGCTTTGACGATCTCATCCAGCTCTTTTCACTAGAAGGCATCTCGAAGTCGAACGCTGTTTTTGACAAAGACAAACTCGCCTGGTTCAACACCGAATGCATCCGCGCCTACGATGCAGAAAAGCTGCTCCCGTTGATCGAAGAAGAGTGGGCCAGGGCCGAATTCACCCCCACCCGCTCGCGAGAAGAGATCCTCGCCGCCATCGATCTGCTCAAGCCGCGAGCTCACAACCTCAAGGACTTCGCCACAACCTTCCGCGCTTACTTCGGCGATACCTTTGACTACGATCCTGCCGCGGTCACAAAGTTCCTGAGCGACGGGGCAGTCCGCGCGTTCCTTGTCCAGCTATCGCAACGCTACGCTGCCGCGACTGACTTCACCGAGGCCTCGACCGAAGTCATCCTTCGCGCCTTCGCCGACGAAAGCCAGATCAAAGCCGGGCCGCTCATCAACGGCTCCCGCGTGGCCCTTACCGGCCATGCCGTCGCGCCCAGTCTCTTTGCCGTTATGGCTGCCTTGGGGAAAGACCGCGTCGTGCAGCGCCTTGCCTCGGCGGAAAGCATCAGGACTCAAAGTAGCAATGCAGACTGAGCCGGATCTCTCCGGCTCAATCCTGCGCTTCAGTTGTGGGGTTGCCGCGCTTTCGTTTCTCCACTGCCTGACGAAGGATGTACTCGATCTGGCCGTTCACGCTGCGCAACTCAGCCTGTGCCCAGCCCTCAAGCTCGGCCCAAAGCGCCGGATCGATCCGCAATAGAAATGGTTTGCGCTCTGCCATCTTTTGCCGTTAGTGGTACAGCGTGCCTGTGTTGACGACGGGATGCACCTCAGACTCGCTGCACAACACCACCATCAGATTGCTCACCATGGCTGCGCGTCGCTCATCGTCAAGCTGCACTACATCCTTCTCGGCGAGTTGCTTCAGCGCCATCTCGACCATGCTGACTGCGCCGTGCACAATCTTCTGCCGCGCGGATATCACAGCTTCGGCCTGCTGGCTGCGCAGCATCACCTGGGCGATTTCCGGCGCATAAGCCAGATGCGTAAGCCGGGCCTCATCGACAACGACGCCAGCTTTGCCCAGCCGTTCCTGTAACTCCCCGCGCAGTGCCCCAGAAACCTCGTCCACATTGGTGCGCAGCGTAATTTCACCGGTGTCGCCGTCGTATGCGTAGAGACTCGCCAGGTGGCGCAGCGCCGATTCGCTCTGCGTCGGCACATAGTTCTCGTAATCGTCCACATCGAACATCGCCTGCGCCGTATCCTGCACGCGCCACACGACCACCGCCGCAATCTCGATTGGATTGCCGCGCTTGTCGTTTACCTTCAGCGTGTCGCCGTTCAATGTGCGCGCCCGCAGGGAGATCTTGTTCCTCCTTGCTGCCTTGCCGTCTGCCGCGCTTCCACCGAAGCTCAGTCCTTTATTTACCGCCGCACTCATTCCCCACGAAAGTTGTCCAGGTCCGTTTGTGTAAAACGGATTCCCCCAATGAAAGCCGCTTGCCCTCACTGTCCCTTTGTATGAGCCGAAGAGCACCAGCACCCGTGCTTCATTCGGCTGCAGAGTGAAAAACCCTTTCATTGAGACGATCAGCGCGATCAGCACCAGAACGCTGCAAAACCTTTCCCATACGAGCTCATTCTCGACCACCGAGAAAACCAGCAGGCCGGCATCGGCCAGCAGCAACACGATCCACAGAGCCAGCACCGCTCCGCCATTCCAAACCTTTACTACCCGCTCCTGATTGACAGCTTGATTCTGTGACATAGCACTTTCCTCCAGCACCCGAAACCTCGATGCTATTGAAATGATATCATATCAATATCAAAAAGACAGACGACTCTGCGGCCCTGGAGGAGCATCTTTTGTTTTCAGTTAGTTAGGAGGGAGAATGCGCCTACCGCGCAATCACATCCACGGCTACCGGAGCCTTCCGGGGCGGAAAGCACGACGTCGCATCGCACGCCTGGTAACGAAGCTCTGCCTGAATCAGGTGCTCGCCGGTCTTCGCCTTCACGTGCGCACGTACGACAAATTCACCGGTATACACACTCAGTTTTTCGCTCGGTTCGAAGGCGAGCGAGAAATCTTCACCGGCAGGAAAATCAACCGGACCCACGGTTACTCCGGCTGGCTCCGCAACCAGCAGTTGCGTCGGAATGAAGCTCTTTTCGTGCGGCGTGTGCGAGTTGATGTGCAGGCCCGGATTCACCTTGAAGTGCAGCTCAACGATGCTGTCTTGATTCGCGGCGACAGACACCTGCTCCGGATAGAGGAACTTCACGAACTGCTTTGCGTCGCTCTGCCCGGGGTTCGTCTCCCAGGGCAGTTTCTGCGCGGCCGCCAGACCAGCCGCCAAGGCCAGAATCGCCCACAAGATGTTCCGCCGCACAGTCACTACGACTGGCCCTTCTGGGCCTGCTCCCCACTGCCGAGAGCCTTCTTGATATTGGCCTCGATTTCGTCGCGATCGACCAGCCCGATCGTCGCCGCCACTACCTTCCCATTCCGATCCACATAGAACGTCGTTGGTAGTGCGTCGATACCGCCGTAGGGCTTCGAGACCTCCTTGTCATCGAACAGCACCGGATAGTTGATTCCAAGTTTGGTCGCCGAGTCCGCTATCTCCTGCTTCTCCTTTAGGAGCGCTGCCCTGTCATCCTGGTCGAGATCGTCTTCGGAAATGCCCAGGATCACCAGCCCCTGGCTCGCATACTGGTCGTGCAGCTTCGTCAGCCACGGAATTTCCACCTTGCAAGGCGCGCACCACGTCGCCCAGAAATCTAACACGACCGCCTTGCCCTTGTAGTCGGAGAGCGAGATCTTCTTGCCCGTCGTGTCATTCAGCGTGAAGGCCGGAGCCTGTTTGTCTGCCAGCGGATTCTTGAACGGAACATCTTCGGGCCCCGCAGGAGCAGGTGCCGGTGACGCCTGCACCAGCATGGCCTGCATCGCCTTCAGCTTCGCCTGTTCCTGCTTTCGCTTCCGGTAATTCGTCACACCAGCCCAAGTCATCAAGCCCAGGGCAATCAGCACCACTACAATTACCAGATGATTCCGCTTCACTCCGTCCCAACCTTTCCCTTCTTCATTCTAGTAGATGCCGCTCCACCGAATACGTCTCTGATAGCATCGACTGTTTGACGGCACACACTCCATCGCGGCTGGTTCGCATTGAGGCACAGGCTCTGCTAGCCCTCGCCGAGCGCCTCGAAGGCCCTATGTCTGCCGCGTTTGACCACGCCGTTGATTGCATTCTTCAATGCGGACAGGCCCGTGGCCGCGTCGTCGTCACTGGAATGGGCAAGAGCGGCATCATCGCGCAGAAGATCGCCGCCACGCTCAGCTCCACGGGCAGCCCCGCGCTCTTCCTCCACCCAGCGGAAGCCGTCCACGGCGATCTCGGCATGCTCGCCCGCGGAGACGTCGTCATCGCTCTCTCCGCCAGTGGCGAAACCGAAGAGATCCTCCGTCTGCTCGCCAACATCAAGCGCATCGGCGACGCGCTTATCAGCTTCTGCTGCAACACCCAATCCACGCTTGCGCAGGCCAGCGATATCTGCCTCGATGTGAGCGTATCCGAGGAGGCCTGCGGCATGGGCCTTGCTCCTACCGCCTCGACTACGGCGATGCTTGCTCTTGGCGACGCCCTCGCTATCGCCGTCTCGCTCAAAAAAGGCTTCCGCGCCGAGGACTTCGCCGATCTGCATCCCGGCGGCAAGCTCGGTAAGAGGCTTTCCCGTGTCCGCGATCTCATGCACGCGGGCGACGCCGTTCCGCGCGTGACCCGAGCCACGCCAATGTCGGACGTGATCTACGAAATGTCTCGTAAAAAGCTGGGCATGACCACCGTCGAAGACAACGGCAGGCTGATCGGCATCATCAGCGATGGCGATCTGCGCCGTTTACTCGAGCGCGAGGGTCCAGAAGCCCTGAAAAAGACAGCCGGCGATGCAATGAATCCCCACCCTCGAACGATAGCCGCTGAAGAACTTGCCGTTCGCGCGCTCAGCATTATGGAGGAAATGAAGATCACGTCGCTCGTGGTGGTCACCCCATCCGGCATGATCGAAGGGGTCGTCCACCTGCACGATCTCTGGGAAACCGAACTGATCTGAGACCCATCTTGAATCGAAGAAGCGGCAGCCTTTAGAGGCGCTCCGCTTCTTCGGCCGTCGCCGCCATCGGAATCAGGGAATCCACGTGCGTCAGCTTGAACAGCTCGATAACGCGGAAGTTAAGTCCTGCCGCGATCAGCTTGTGTCCTCGCTTCTGGGCTGAGACGTAATAGTTGATAATCGCGCCCATGCCTGCCGAGTCCATATATTCCACCTCGGAGAGGTCAAGGATCGTTACCGGGGGGTTTTCCTTCTCCAATTCCGCCTTGAGCGCGAAGAAATTGCTCAGAAGAATCGGCCCGGTTACACGCACTACCCGAGTCCCCTCTGACTTGCCAGCAGCCACTTCAATACCGAGAGTCACTTGTTGCATAACGATTTACAGTGTATGTACTCCTGACGGCTACCAATATTACAGGAGCGTGAATACCTCGTCACCAGTGCCCCGCGGCCTTATCATTGGGTGAAAGATTGCTGCGCCCGGAGGATTTTTGCTTTACTGGCTCCTTTATCAAAAACTTTTCCCTTACTTCAGACCCTTCCGTATCTTCCGGTATCTGACGTTCCGCACCGCATTCGCCACGCTCACGGCGCTGCTCATCGCCTTGTTCGTCGGACCCTACGTTATTCAAAAATTGCGCGAATTTCAAATCGGCCAGTACATCCGCGAAGAAGGTCCCAAGGAGCACCAGAAGAAGGCCGGCACTCCGACGATGGGTGGCGTTCTCATCTGCATCGCCATCCTTCTGCCCACGCTTTTGTGGTCCGATCTGTCTAATCCCTTCGTCTGGCTGGTCATGGGTTCGACTGTGGCATTTGGAGCCATCGGGTTCGCCGACGACTACATCAAGGTCGTTCATCGTCGCAATCTTGGGCTCACTGCCCGCGCGAAGCTCGGCTACCAGGCCCTTGCGTCGACAGCAATCGCCGTGGTCTTTGTCGCCATGCAGAGCCTGGGCATTTATTCAACCCAGCTTACAGTGCCGTTCCTCAAGAACTTTCATCCTCATCTCTCGCTCGGCCCTCTTACTCATATTCCGCACATTACCCTCCTGGCATTTTTGCCCTTTGTCGTCTTTATCGTGCTGTTGATTGTTTTTTCCAGCAACGCCGTAAACCTCACTGACGGACTCGACGGACTGGCCATTGGCTGCACCATCATCGCCGCCGGAGCCCTCACCGTTCTCACCTATGTCAGCGGCCACGTGGTCTTCTCCGACTACCTTGAACTCCAGCGCATGCCGATGGTCGGCGAAGTGACGGTCTTCTGCGGTTGCATGGTCGGCGCCAGCATCGGTTTCCTCTGGTACAATGCCCATCCCGCCGAGGTGTTCATGGGCGACGTAGGATCCCTCGCCCTGGGTGGCGCGATTGGCACCGTGGCTGTCGTCATCCGGCAGGAGCTGCTGCTGCCCTTCATCGGAGGCATCTTCGTCCTCGAAGCCTTCTCCGTCATTCTGCAGGTCGGCAGTTACAAGCTCCGCAAGAAGCGCATTTTCAAAATGGCGCCGCTCCACCACCATTTCGAGCTGATGGGCTGGTCCGAATCCAAGGTCATCGTCCGGTTCTGGATCGGGGCCCTGGTGTTTGCACTCTTTGCACTCACCACCCTCAAGCTGCGATAAACACAGCGTCGAACGTGCAACAATGGCCTGTCTGGCTGGATAGCCGGCATGGCAGCGCCATGCCTCGCTTCCCGTCAGCTGCATACACCTTCTAAACTCGTGGGCATGGAACTCAAAAGCAAAAAGGTACTTGTCGTCGGACTCGGCAAATCCGGCCTTGCCGCTGCGCTCTTTCTCCGGCGCAAGGGCGCGCAGGTGACCGTATCCGACGTCCGCAGCGCCGCCGCGCTCGCCCATGATATTCCCGCGCTGCTCGATCAAGGCATTATGGTGGAAGCCGGAGGCCACGGCCTGCTTACCTTCCGCCGTCAGGATCTCATCGTTGTCAGCCCAGGTGTTCCTCTCGACACCCCAGAGCTCGTCCAGGTACGCAACTTCGGCCTGCCTGTCATCGGAGAGCTGGAACTGGCCGCGCGTTTCCTCGTCGGCAAGACTCTTGCAATCACCGGCTCGAACGGCAAGACCACCACCACCAGCCTCTGCGGAGACATCCTCGCCGCCGCGCATCTCAAAGTGCAGGTTGGCGGAAATATCGGCGTGCCGGTCATCGCTCTGGTTGACGAATCCCGCGACCATGGCTGGTCGGTGCTCGAGGTTTCCAGCTTCCAGCTTGAGACCACGTACCAGTTCCGTCCCAATATCGCGGTCATCCTGAACATCACGCCCGACCATCTCGACCGCCACGGCAGTATGGAAAATTACATTGCCGCCAAGGCGCGCATCTTCGCAAATCAGGAACCTGAAGACGCACTTATCCTGAATGCCGACGACGATGCCGCGGCGCGCGCCGCAGCCCGCACGAAATCACGACTCTTCTGGTTCAGCCGAACGCGCGTCATCCGTCAGGGAGCCTTCGTTTACGACGGAGCCGTCTACTTCCGCGCTACTGAGCAGTCCGCGCCTGAGTTCATCCTCAAAGTTGAATCCATCCCTCTCAAGGGCCAGCACAACGTCGAGAATGTTCTGGCCGCTGTCTGCGCCGCCCGCCTCGCCGAGGTTGCTCCCGAGGCCATCCGACGCGCTGTCGAGGCCTTCCGCGCCGTTGAACACCGCCTTGAGTTCGTCGCTACCGTCAACGGAGTCGACTACTATAACGACTCTAAGGCCACGAACGTCGACGCCGCCATGAAGGCCATCGCGGCCTTCCCCTCGGGCATTCACCTCATCCTTGGCGGCAAGGACAAGAACTCCGACTACCGCCTCATGCGTCCGCTCATACAGGAGCGCGTAAAGGCCATCTACACCATTGGTGCCGCCGCCGAAAAAATCATCACGCACGTCGAGGGCTCCGCGCCCATCGTCAACTCCGGCGCTCTCGACGTAGCGGTGACCAAAGCCGCCGACGCCGCGCAGCCGGGCGAGATCATTCTGCTCGCGCCTGCCTGCTCCAGCTTCGATCAGTTCCAGAACTATGAACAGCGCGGGCAGGTCTTCAAGGACCTGGTCTTCGCCCGCCGTGGACTCCCCGAATGGCAAAGCGCATAGGAGCCGAATGGCAAAACGCGTAGGAGTGGACAAGTGGCTTTTCGGCGCCACACTGGTGCTCGTCGTCATCGGATTGCTGATGGTCTTCAGCGCTTCGGCCGTCATGGCCAAGGAGCGCTTCGGATCGCCCTACGCCTTCGTCATTCGTCAGTCACTGTGGGCCGTTTTCGGACTCACTGCCATGACCATCCTTATGCAGGTCGACTACCGGCGCTTTAACAAGCCGAATGTCGTCTTCCCGGCTGTCGCTGTTTCAGTCCTGCTGCTGCTGGTGGCTTTCCTCATGCAAGATTCGCACGCCACGCACCGCTGGATTCGTTTCGGTGCACTCTCCTTCCAACCATCCGAGATCGCCAAGCCCGCGCTCGTGCTCTTTCTCGCATGGTTTCTGCAAAACCGTATGCACTCGATTGAGGATTTCCGCGGCACTATCCTGCCCGCCGCGTTGCCGAGCCTCATCTTCATCGCGCTGATCCTCAAAGAGCCTGATCTCGGCACCGCTCTCGTCTGCGCGGGAGTGACCGCGCTTATGCTCTATCTCGCCGGCATGAACGTGCGCTATCTCGGCATCGCCGCTCTCGCCGCCGCGCCAGTCCTCTATTTCATGCTCTTTCGCGTCAAATGGCGTCGCGACCGCATCCTCGCCTTCCTCAATCCGGAGTCCGACCCGCTTGGCAAGGGTTTCCACATCATTCAGTCGCTCATCGCCGTCGGAACTGGTGGCCTTCGCGGCCTCGGCTACATGGACGGCCGCCAGAAGCTCTTCTATCTGCCCGAGCCGCATACCGATTACATCTTCGCCAACATCGCAGAAGAACTTGGCCTCATCGGAGCCATCGCGGTCGTCGGACTCTTCGTCGTCCTCGGCTACCGCGGCATGCGCGCCGCCATCCTGTCGAAAGACCCCTTCGCTCGCTTCCTGGCTTTCGGGATTACAGCGACCCTGCTCATCCAGGCGTTTTTCAACATCAGCGTGGTGCTCGCTTTGGTTCCAACCAAGGGCATCACCCTGCCCTTCATCTCCTATGGTGGAACCTCGCTCTTCATCATGCTCGCGTCCATCGGCGTGCTGCTGAACATCACCCGCGAGGTGGATTAGCGTCATGAAAGATGGCAACGAAAAGCTCGCACATCTATCCGCCGGATACCATAGGCGTCAAAAGTGCGTTCATGGCTGATGAGCGCGACGTTTTCCGCCTGCGCCTGGGCAATCAGCATACGATCGAAAGGATCTTTGTGCGCGCCCGGCAGTAATCCCGCGCGTTGGCCATGTTCCAGCGTGACTGGCAGCCCATGAAAGCCCAGGCGCTCGACTCGCGCGACAAAATCTGCCGCGAAAGCCCCCGAGCCTGCCGATGCGGAACTTTGTTGCGATCTCCCACGCCGAGGCCGCGCTGACGAATACCTCCGTCTTGAGCGACGAGAGCAGCGATCTCGTTTGAACAGAGAGCTTCGCAGGCTCGAGCGCAGCCCACAGCAGCGCGTGCGTATGGACCAGTACCCTCACTCCCAGCCTTCCGGCTCTTCAGGCGGAAACGGCTCGAAGAACCCGGGACCAACTTTGAATTCGCCTTTGAAAATCCCGAGTTCCCGCTTTTTCGGGTGTTTCTTGACTGGGACCAGGCGCACGACCGGCTCTTTGCCGCGAGCGATCAGCACTTCCTCCCCCCGCTCTGCACGTGCGATCAGCCGGGAAAGTTGTGTCTTAGCCTCATGAATTGTGCTGACAGCCATCGCCATCCTCCAGTTAGCTAATTAAAGATTAGGGCGTGTTCACACTAATGACATCTATCTCGGGCAGAGTAGTTATGAATGGAACTGACGCGGCAGCAGTACGAAAAGATCAAGGTCAGTCTGCCTTTGCAGCGCGGGAATGTGCGTCTGAGCAATATGGAGGTGCTGAACGCAATCCTGTATGTTGCCGAGCGGGGCTGCAAATGGCGCGGCCTGCCCAGCCGGTTCGGCAACTGGCACACCATCTATGTGCGGATGAACCGTTGGGCCAAGAACGGCGTGCTCGACACGGTGTTCGAGAAGCTGCAGCTAGAGCAGATCGTGCGTATCAAGATCGAGGCCTTCGCGCTCGACTCGACCTCGGTGAAGGTGCACCCGGACGGCACCGGGGCGTTAAAAAAAACGGACCGCAGGCGATCGGCAAGTCCAGGGGCGGATGGAACACCAAGATTCATGTGGTTGCCGCGAATGCTCGAACGGCCATAACTTTCGCCCCCTCGCCGGGCAACGCGCACGACGCGCCGGAGGGACGGGCGTTGCTCTCGGAGCTGGTGCCGATGCCGGAAAAGCTCTGCCTGCTGATGGACCGCGCATACGAGGGCGACGAAACCCGCCAGCTGGTGCTCGACCCGGGCATGGTTCCGGTGGTGCCGCCCAAGTCCAACCGGATCCAGTCGTGGGAATACGACCGCGCCCTTTACAAGAAACGCAACGAAATCGAGCGACTCTTCCGCAGACTCAAAGGCTTCCGCCGCATCTTCTCGCGATTTGAGAAACTCGACGTCGTCTTCGTCGCTTTTCTCTACTTCGCACTTATTATCGAAGCGCTGAGATTAGTGTGAACACGCCCTAGCTAACTGAGCGGACCGTGTCCATCCTGTATGCGGCTATTTGCGAAACGTGACAGCCCGCGCATCTACCGTACAACCGCTATGCCGAAACGATATGCTGACAAAAATGAGCAAATTGAAAGTCGCCATTGCCGGAGGAGGCACGGGCGGCCACATCATTCCCGCCCTGGCCATTGCCGACGAGCTAAAATCCGCTCACGCGGCCGAAATCCTTTTCATCGGAACCCCGCGTGGACTCGAGTCGCGCCTCGTGCCCCAGGCTGGATATCCGCTCTCGCTCATCGAAGTGGGCCAGCTTAAAAATGTTTCGCTCTTGACTCAGGCGCGCACTCTGCTCGACCTGCCTCTCAGCCTCATCCGCTGCCGCAAACTGCTGCGTGATTTCCGCCCCAACGTAGTCATTGGAGTCGGCGGCTATGCCTCAGGACCGGCTATGGGTGCAGCGATTCTAGCGGGCATTCCTACCCTTGCTTTCGAGCCGAATGCCTTCCCCGGCCTCGCCAACCGCCTTGTCGGCAAGCGCGTAAATGCCGCGGCAGTCAACTTTGCCGCCGCTGCGAAATATTTCCGCAATCCGCAGATCACCGGAATCCCCGTCCGCGACGAATTCTTCCGCCTTGCGCCTCGTCCCGCCGCAGCGCCGCCACGCCTGCTCGTCTTTGGAGGTAGCCAGGGCGCCCGCGTTCTCAACACGCTTCTGCCGCAGATCGCATCTTCTCTGCTCGCCGCCGTACCCGGCCTCACCATCCTGCACCAGGCCGGAGCCCGTCACGCCGACGCCACCCTCGCCGCTTACCAGGCCAGTAATGCTCCCCCCGAACGCTGGCAGGTCCACGCCTTCCTCGACGACATGCCCCGCCGCTTTGAAGCTGCCGATCTGGTCCTGTCCAGGAGCGGCGCCAGCACTGTCGCCGAACTGGCCGCGGCAGGGAAGCCGTCGCTGCTTATCCCCTTTCCCCAGGCCGCCGACGACCACCAACGGAAGA
>Ga0207021_1041_pt1 | contig 17257 bp, 10 predicted proteins | sample Alteio_BWMinCont_49_FD_153496 | JGI IMG/M metagenome (GOLD analysis project Ga0207021, IMG submission 153496) | Enriched cells from forest soil in Barre Woods Harvard Forest LTER site, Petersham, Massachusetts, United States -... | ecosystem: Environmental > Terrestrial > Soil > Temperate forest >... | reverse complement strand
CGACATCGATGATCGCAAAGTGGCTGAGCAGCGCCTCCGAGACGAGAACGTTGCGTTGCGTGAAGAAATTGATCGCTCCTCAATGTTTGAGGAAATTGTCGGCTCTTGCGAATCCATGCGCCAGGTGTTGAAACAGGTAGCAAAAGTTGCGCCGTCGGATGCGACCGTTCTCATCCTCGGCGAAACCGGAACGGGTAAAGAGCTGATTGCTCGCGCGCTCCATCGGAGATCTAACCGCGCGGCGAGAGCCTTCGTCCGCGTGAACTGCGCCGCCATCCCTCAATCGCTGATTGCCTCTGAACTTTTCGGGCACGAGAAGGGGGCCTTCACGGGCGCCCTGCAGCGACGCGCGGGGAGGTTCGAGTCCGCCGACGGCGGGACACTTTTCCTGGATGAAATCGGCGATCTCCCGATGGAGACGCAGATCGCGCTCCTGCGCGTGCTACAGGAGCGCGAGTTTGAGCGAGTGGGAAGCAATCAACCGATTTCTGTAGACGTCCGGCTAATAGCAGCCACGAATCGGGATCTGGCTGCTGCCGTTGCTGGCGGAACCTTCCGTCAGGATCTTTTCTACAGGCTGAATGTTGTTCCGATTGCCGTTCCACCGCTCCGCGAGCGAGCGGCGGATATTCCATTGCTCGTCGAATATCTCGTAGGGCGTTACGCGAAGGCGTCCGGCAAGACAATCCGACATATCAATAAGCAAACCTTGGAGCAATTAACAGCCTACGACTGGCCGGGTAATATCCGTGAACTGCAGAACGTCGTGGAAAGGGCGGTCATCCTGAGTGAAACGGACACCTTCTTTGTTGATCAGAGCTGGCTAAAACGTGAATCGGCAGAGTCTCGGCAGTCGAGCGAAGGTCTCTTGGCGTTGGCAGATCGTGAAGTAGAAATGATCGAATCTGCTCTGGCTGACAGCCATGGCCGCATTTCCGGACCTTCAGGCGCGGCCGCGAAACTCGGAGTGCCGCGACAGACGCTTGAATCGAAAATCAGACGTTTGGGAATCAACAAGTACGGTCGGAAACGTCAATCCTCCTAATCGGGACGGCTCTTGCTTCCGACGAGCAGCTTCTGCCATCAGATTCTCATTCCCCTCCTTGGACCAAACTACTTCGAAATGTAAGTCCATCTTTCGCCGGTCTCGCCGTAGACCTCTTTCAGGATTAGATAAGCATGAATTCACTATATTGGAGACCGGTGGTTCATTGTTCGCAAAACGGTATAATACGGCATGCGCAGAGGTCCTATGCTCGAAATTACCTGCTCGTAGGACCACCCTATGGATGCGATTAGTGGCCAAAGCCGTCTGACGCTGAAAGACGCTTTCGATGCCCCAAAGGGGGCGGGGGCTCAACTTCGCACTTTCATCGATACGCTTCCAGCCCTTATCTGGTGTCTTCTGCCGGATGGTTCGATAGAATTCTTCAACGAACAATGGCATACGTACACCGGTCTTTCTCTCGAGGACATGTGTGGATCGGGGTGGAAAGCGGCCGTTCACGCGGATGACATCGGACGCCTGGAAAGCTGGTGGCGGAGTCTCGTGCAGTCTGGAGAACCCGGCGACACGGACGCCCGGTTCCGGCGTCTCGACGGGCAATATCGCTGGTTCCAGATGAGCGCGGTACCTGTGTGTGATGAACAGGGCAACGTTGTCCGTTGGTATGGGGTCAATATCGACAGGTCTAGCATCGCGCGCAACATCACTGATGCCATTCGCCAATCCATCGTAGTCCTTGCGCCGGATGGAACTATCACCTACGCGAATCGCGTGGCTCTCGAGCAGACCGGACTAACGATCCAAGAGATGAACGAGGAAGGCGTCCGTGCGCGCGCCTTCCATCCTGACGACATAGACCGATTCAGAGCCGAGCGTCACGAGGGACTTTTACGTGGAGCCCCTTTCGAACACGAGACGCGTGTTCTGCAACAGGGCGGACAGTATCGCTGGTACCTCGTTCAGTACAACCCGCTGAAAGACGAACAAGGCCGGCTTACCCGCTGGTACGCAACCGCAACCGACATCGACGACCGGAAGCGAAGTGAAGAGAGGCTCCGGCAAAGCGAGCGGGAAGCGCGACAACTCCTCGATCTCTCTCCGATACACATCGCGGAACTTGGGCCTGATGGAGTTCCTCTCTATCAAAACCAGGCCGCGCTCGATTATTACGGAATTACTCTTGAGGAGTGGCGGACCACGGATAAGAATATGAGGGTTCACCCACAAGACGCGGAACGTGCGTTGAAAGAACTTCCAAGCAAATTCCGAAACGGTTTCCCGTTCGAGGCCGAAGTTCGGTTAAAGAGAAGAGACGGCCAATATCGCTGGTTTCATTTCCGGCTCAATCCCATGCGGGACGACCAAGGACGCATTAAACGGTGGTATGCCGCGGGGACCGACATCGATGATCGCAAAGTGGCTGAGCAGCGCCTCCGAGACGAGAACGTTGCGTTGCGTGAAGAAATTGATCGCTCCTCAATGTTTGAGGAAATTGTCGGCTCTTGCGAATCCATGCGCCAGGTGTTGAAACAGGTAGCAAAAGTTGCGCCGTCGGATGCGACCGTTCTCATCCTCGGCGAAACCGGAACGGGTAAAGAGCTGATTGCTCGCGCGCTCCATCGGAGATCTAACCGCGCGGCGAGAGCCTTCGTCCGCGTGAACTGCGCCGCCATCCCTCAATCGCTGATTGCCTCTGAACTTTTCGGGCACGAGAAGGGGGCCTTCACGGGCGCCCTGCAGCGACGCGCGGGGAGGTTCGAGTCCGCCGACGGCGGGACACTTTTCCTGGATGAAATCGGCGATCTCCCGATGGAGACGCAGATCGCGCTCCTGCGCGTGCTACAGGAGCGCGAGTTTGAGCGAGTGGGAAGCAATCAACCGATTTCTGTAGACGTCCGGCTAATAGCAGCCACGAATCGGGATCTGGCTGCTGCCGTTGCTGGCGGAACCTTCCGTCAGGATCTTTTCTACAGGCTGAATGTTGTTCCGATTGCCGTTCCACCGCTCCGCGAGCGAGCGGCGGATATTCCATTGCTCGTCGAATATCTCGTAGGGCGTTACGCGAAGGCGTCCGGCAAGACAATCCGACATATCAATAAGCAAACCTTGGAGCAATTAACAGCCTACGACTGGCCGGGTAATATCCGTGAACTGCAGAACGTCGTGGAAAGGGCGGTCATCCTGAGTGAAACGGACACCTTCTTTGTTGATCAGAGCTGGCTAAAACGTGAATCGGCAGAGTCTCGGCAGTCGAGCGAAGGTCTCTTGGCGTTGGCAGATCGTGAAGTAGAAATGATCGAATCTGCTCTGGCTGACAGCCATGGCCGCATTTCCGGACCTTCAGGCGCGGCCGCGAAACTCGGAGTGCCGCGACAGACGCTTGAATCGAAAATCAGACGTTTGGGAATCAACAAGTACGGTCGGAAACGTCAATCCTCCTAATCGGGACGGCTCTTGCTTCCGACGAGCAGCTTCTGCCATCAGATTCTCATTCCCCTCCTTGGACCAAACTACTTCGAAATGTAAGTCCATCTTTCGCCGGCCAATCTTCGATCCCAGCATCTTCTGCTGAGTGCTCGTCATTTTGCTGAGCGCACAGCATGAACTGATGATGGCGCGCTGTCTCTTTTCAGCACCCTAGCAATTGGCATCATACCTGCTGATCTAATTCCGAAATGGCAGAAGTTCGCGAGAACGTCAAAGGGCTTGAGAGTGGCGATGCAAGCATCCACGTCTGCCACTCGGAGAGGCAGTGCATTCTAGCCGATCTACAATAGGTTTACAGGTAACAATTTCTCTAAAGGAGTCTGCGTGCTTCATTCGGCTGCAGGAACGAGCATCCGAATTGCTCAGCAAGAGGATTCCGCAGCAATCGCCGCGGTCCACGCTGCTAGCTGGCGAAGCTCCTATCGCGGAATACTTTCTGATGAGTACCTCAATGAAAAGCTCGAATCAGAACGACTTTCCATCTGGAAACGACGTCTCGGATTTCCAAAAAAGAATCAGTACGTTACTCTTGCGAAGCAAGAAAGTCATATTGTCGGCTTTGCATGCGCTTTTGGCCACGAAGATGAGCTGTTGGGAACAATGCTCGACAATCTCCATGTCTTACCGTCTCAAAAGGGCAAAGGCATAGGACGTAAGCTGGTCCGCGATATAGCCTGCTGGTGTGATAGAGATTACCCGAACAAGGGTCTATACCTTTGGGTTTTTGAGCAAAATCTTCCCGCAAGGCGTTTCTATGATCGTCTAGGAGGCGTTGTTGTTGGAGAAGCAAACTGGAATGCTCCGGATGGTACCGCCGTCAAGGAAATTCGTTATGCGTGGAAGAACAGCGCTGAGTTAATTGCTGCGACTTAATAATAACGTACCATCGCCGCACGCGGCCGCCGTCGGTGAGCCAGCGGAAAGCACGTGTTGTTGCCCTAATTCCATATAGCGTACAAAGTCAGCCCCGTATGCCTATGCGCCGCAGCAGCAAAGTGCCCAAGCGCAACTCATCAATGGCGACCTTTGAAGCCCCGGCAAGAGCAGACGGTTGGATCCGGGGACCCAGAACTGGAAACCGCGCTACGAATTTCATCCCTAATTCGGCCGGCACTACGACTGGTATTGGGACGGCTCTCGCTTCCAACGAGCCGGTTTCTGCCATCAGATTCTCTTTTCGTCCTTGGACCATACCACTTCGAGATGTTAGTCCATCCGTCGCCAATCGATCTTCGATTCCACCGCTTTGCTGAGTGCTCGTCATTTCGCCGAGCGTGCAGCATGAATCTGATGCTGGCCCTGTCTCTTTTCAACACCTTGGCAATTGGCATGATACCTGCATATCTAATTTCGAAGCTGGAGCAGACAGATCTCCAAAAATGAGGAACGATTCAAATGGCAATTACTTCAGACAGTGTTCGTTCAGATCCTCAAAGGGCCTAAGAACGGCAATGTGCTGCATTCTGCGAACGGGTAAGGCAGCACAAAGGCAACAGCCGGATGAGAGCCTCAGCAGCAGTGACGATCTGGGGCCTTGAAATAAACCAAAGGACGCTGAAGATAGGTGTGGGTGAATCGGCAAGACCGTCCGTAGCCAAGGAGCGACAGATAAATGATCGAAACTGATGTTCTTATTGTAGGCAGTGGACCCGCAGGCTCGACTGCTGCACTCGCATTGAGTACTTATGGGATTTCTAACGTCCTTGTGACAAAGCACCGATGGCTCGCTGATACTCCAAGAGCCCATGTTACAAACCAGCGCACGTTCGAGATCCTACGCGATTTGGGTGTTGAAGCAGAGGCGAGAACCTTTGCTGTCCCCGAGGAGGCGATCAAAAATATCGTGTTTTGTTCTTCTCTTGCTGGAGAAGAGTGGGCACGCATGTTTGGCATGGGAAATCACCCCATGCGCCGAGCCGACTATTCTCTTTCGAGTCCATGCGGAATGGCTGACCTCCCGCAAAATCTACTTGAGCCAGTGCTTCTCGGCAACGCTGCCGGGCGGGGTACACGGGCGCGTTTTGATACGGAATACGTTTCGCTCGTGCAGGATGAGGACGGCGTTACCGCAACCCTGCAAGACCGTCTCAGCGGGGATACTTACCAGATTCGAGCAAAATATCTGATTGGAGCGGACGGAGGGCGCAGCAAAGTAGCGGAAGATATTCGCTTGCCCATGGAGGGTTCCATGGCGTTGGCCGGCAGCATGAATATTGTGTTTGAGGCGGATCTAACCAGGTACGTCTCATATAGGCCAGGAGTGCTCTATATGATCCTTCAGCCGGAGCTGGAAAAAGATGGCGTCGGCATTGGCGTAGTTCGCATGATACGGCCCTGGAAAGAATGGATGCTCATCAAGGGATACGATCTCAACCGAGGTGAACCAAAGTTGACCGACGTGGAGGCAATAAAGATCGTCCAGGATTTGGTGGGTGATCAGAATATACGGGTACATATCAAATCCACATCATTGTGGACGATAAACAACTTGTACGCCACACGCTATAGCTCCAGACGCGTCTTCTGCATGGGCGACGCCGTGCACCGGCATCCTCCGAACAACGGCCTGGGTTCAAACACATCCATTCAGGATGCCTACAATCTGGCTTGGAAACTGGCATTTGTCATACAAGGCAAAGCCAGCCCAGCGCTACTTGAAAGCTACAATCCCGAACGGGTGCCCGTGGGACGACAGGTCGTCCTGCGCGCCAACAAGAGCATCGAATCCTATGGACCGATCTTTCAAGCACTAGGCCTTATTGATTCTGCCGATCCAATTCGGTCGCGCGCTAATATGGAATCGCTTAAACTGGCGACACCGGAGGCGGCTGCGCAACGTGTGCAGCTCCGGAAGGCTGTTGCGGCGAAGGACTATGAATTCAACGCTCATGGCGTTGAGATGAACCAGCATTATGTCTCCACGGCAGTGATATCGGAAGAAACCCAGCCGGTGTTTGAACTCGACCCGGAACTCTATTACCATCGGACGACTTTGCCTGGAGCGCGCCTCCCTCACATCTGGTTGCAGCGAAATGGTAAGCCCGTATCCACCCTCGATATCGTCGGTAAGGGAAGATTCTCGGTGATCACGGGAATAGGCGGCGAGGCTTGGATTACTGCAGCAGCCGCGGCCGAAAGGCAGTTTGGGATACCGGTTGAATCCTGTGTCATCGGCCCGGGTCGCGATCTCACAGATCTCTATGGTGAATGGGCGCAGGCCCGTGAAGTAGACGAAGCCGGCTGTTTGCTTGTACGCCCCGACGGTCATGTCGCGTGGCGAGCCCATGAGGGCGCAAATTACGTCAGAAGTGCCGAGACGCACCTACTAAATGCACTTGGAAAGATTCTTGGATGGCCCCCGAAAGACTCGGAACACAAGAGTGGAGAGTTGGAGAGTACCGAAGCAGCGACTCATTGAGCTTCTGTGCGAAATGCGTATGCGAAGGCTACGCGTGGCAACGTGTCTGTAGGACCCGTCCTCGGCTGAACTCACTCTGCATAGAGAAAACAAATGCAACAAATTCCATGTCAATTCGCAAATCGTCGTGAATGTACGCATGTTTATTAAACCGCAACCGAAGCTATGACGCCGTTCATTGCTTTGACATCGTGAGGACCATTCATCTATGACATCAGTCGGAAAAGACAGCCTGAAGACGCAGCGCACGCTGCCGGTCGGGAATAGAGACTATGAATATTTCTCGCTACCCGTGGCGGCACAGAGGCTCGGTGATATCTCGCGCCTGCCGATCAGTCTCAAGATACTCCTAGAGAACATTCTGCGATTCGAGGACGGGCGCGTCTACACGGTAGAGCATGCGCAGGCGATCGTGGATTGGCAGAAAAAGCGCACCTCTACCCAAGAGGTGGCGTTTAGCCCCACGCGCATCCTGATGCAGGACTTCACTGGCGTGCCGGCGATTGTCGACCTCGCGGCGATGCGCGATGGCATTGCGCGCCTCGATGGCAATCCCGAGACGATCAACCCGCACGTGCCGGTGGACCTGGTGATCGATCACTCGGTCACGGTGGATTTCTACGCTAGCCCCGACGCGTTATTCAAGAACGTGGATGTCGAATTCGAGCGCAATGAAGAGCGCTACGCGTTTTTGCGCTGGGGTCAGCACGCCTTCGACAATTTCCGTGTGGTTCCGCCCGGCACGGGAATCTGCCACCAGGTCAACCTCGAGTACCTCGCGCAAGTTGTCTGGGCCTCAGATTTCGGTGGCCGTAGCTTTGCCTACCCGGACACGCTGTTTGGTACCGACAGCCACACGACGATGGTCAACGGTCTCGGCGTGTTGGGCTGGGGTGTAGGAGGCATCGAGGCAGAAGCGGTCATGTTGGGCCAACCGGTCGCGATGCTGATCCCCGATGTCATCGGCTTTCGGTTGAGCGGCAGATTGCCTGAAGGCGCAACCGCAACCGACCTTGTGCTGACCATCACGCAGATGCTCCGCCGTCACGGAGTGGTGGGCAAGTTCGTCGAATTCTTCGGACCGGGACTCGATCAATTGCCCCTTGCGGACCGCGCCACCATAGGCAACATGGCGCCCGACTACGGAGCCACCTGCGGCTTCTTCCCGATCGACCAACTCGCGCTCGATTATATGCAGCTCACCGGGCGCGATTCGCAGCGGATCTCGCTGGTCGAAGCCTATTGCAAAGCGCAGGGTCTGTTTCGCGATTCAAACATCTCCGAGCCCGTCTTTACCGACACCCTGGAACTCGATCTCTCGACCGTCGAGCCGAGCCTTGCAGGACCTAAGCGGCCGCAGGACCGCGTATCGCTGAGAGGCGCTTCCGCCGCATTCAAGGCGGAGCTCGCCCAAGACATCGGTGCGCCTGCAGCCGAACTCGGCAGGAAGGTGCCGGTTGCGGGCCGCAGCTACCAGATCGGTCACGGCGACGTCGTGATTGCCGCGATCACTTCTTGTGCAAACACCTCCAACCCGTCGGTGATGCTTGCCGCCGCACTGCTGGCGCGCAAAGCCAACCAGGCGGGCCTCAAGCCGAAGCCGTGGGTGAAGACCTCCCTGGCCCCGGGCTCCCAGGTAGTAACCGAATACCTGCAAGCCTCTGGCCTGCAGACAGATCTCGATGCCCTTGGCTTCGAGCTCGTTGGTTACGGCTGCACCACCTGCATTGGCAATTCCGGTCCGCTGGAGGAGCCGATCGCCGAGGCGATCGAAAGCAACCATCTTGTCGCCGTTTCGGTGCTGTCCGGTAACCGCAACTTCGAGGGCCGTGTGAATCCGAATGTGCGCGCAAATTATCTGGCCAGTCCTCCGCTCGTCGTCGCGTACGCGCTGCTCGGTACGATGAACGAGGACATTACATCTGTGCCACTCGGCACGAGCGCCGAGGGCAAGCCCGTCTATCTGCGCGACCTGTGGCCTTCCGATCAAGAAATCGCCGATGCGGCTCGCAGATATCTCTCCCGTGAGCAGTTCGTCGGGCGTTACCGCAACGTCTTCGACGGCCCCCCGCAATGGAGCGCGATGCAGTTGGACCCGGGCAGCAAGACCTATCGATGGAAGGACACGTCCACCTACGTGCGCAACCCGCCCTATTTCGAGGGTATGACATTAGAGCTCCCGCTCGTTGGCAACCTCCATGGCGCGCGCGTCCTCGCCGTGTTCGGTGACAACATCACGACTGACCACATCAGCCCAGGCGGCTCGATCGGGCGCAATTCGCCTGCTGGTGAGTACCTAATCCAGCATCAGGTTCAGCCGAAGGATTTCAACAGCTACGGCTCGCGGCGCGGCAACCACGAAGTTATGATGCGTGGCACTTTCGCCAACATCCGCATCCGCAACGAGATGGTGCCGGGCGTCGAGGGAGGTGTCACGAAGCACTATCCTTCCGGTGAGCAGATGCCGATCTATGACGCCGCCATGCGGTATAGGACTGAAAGCGTCCCATTGGTCGTATTCGGCGGCAAGGGATATGGCATGGGCTCCTCGCGCGACTGGGCCGCCAAAGGAAGCGCATTGCTCGGTGTCAAAGCGGTCATCGCCGAAGGCTTCGAGCGCATCCACCGATCCAACCTCGTTGGCATGGGCGTATTGCCGCTGACCTTCCAGGCCGGAATGGACCGCACGAAGCTCGGTATCACCGGTGAGGAAGCGATCGACATCCTTGGGCTCGATCGGGAACTGCAGCCGCGCATGGAATTGACTTTGGTCGTTCGTCGGACGACGGGTAGCGATCTTCACGTGCCGCTGGAGTGCCGTATCGACACCCTGGAAGAAGTCACCCACTACCGCAACGGCGGCATCCTGAACTATGTGCTGCGTGGGATCGCAAAGAACGCGCGGCGACCTGCAGTTAATGAAAAGGAGCGATGAGAATGACTAACAAACATCAAAGCAGCCGCGTGGAAGCGACTTTGATTCCAGGTGACGGTATCGGGCCCGAGATCGTCGCAGCCGTGCAGATTGTGTTGGCTGCGCTGGGCTCGCCCTTTGTCTGGGATATACGGCAGGCTGGGATGGCAGGGATCGAGAAATTCGGTGACCCTTTGCCGGCTGAAACACTCGAGAGCATCCGGCGTACAAAGCTGGCCTTGAAGGCCCCCTTGACCACGCCGATCGGCGGTGGATTCCGGTCGGCGAACGTGCGGCTGCGCGAGGAATTCGGACTGTACGCCAACGTTCGCCCGGTGCTGACCCTCATTCCCGGGCAGCGCTACGAGAATATCGATCTGGTGCTGGTCCGCGAAAATCTCGAAGGCCTGTATGTTGGCTTCGAGCACTCCGTTCCCATCGACGATGACCCGCACGCCGTGGCGATCGCCTCTGCTGTGAACACGCGGGCGGGTGCGCGACGCATCCTCAAGTTCGCGTTCGAGTATGCGCTGCGCAAGGGGCGCAAGAAGGTCACGGTCGTCCACAAAGCGAATGTGCTCAAAGTGTCGACGGGCCTCTTCCTCGAGACGGGCCGCGAAGTAGCCAAGGAGTACGCAGGCCGCGTCGAGATGGACGACCGCATCGTCGATGCCTGCGCTATGCAACTCGTGACCGATCCGTGGCGGTTCGACGTAATCGTCTCGACCAACCTGTTCGGAGACATCCTCTCTGATGAAATGTCAGGACTGGTCGGCGGGCTCGGCTTCGCGCCCGGCGCGAATATCGGCGAGCACGCAGCGATTTTCGAGGCGGTGCACGGGTCCGCGCCGGACATTGCCGGAAAAGGAATTGCCAATCCAGTCTCGTTGCTGCTGGCCACCGGCTTGATGTTCGAACACGTCGGGCGGTCGGAGGCGGCGGATCGTCTGCGCGCTGCCATCAAGACCACACTCAACCAGGACAACATAAGAACACCCGACATCGGTGGCCGCGCATCCACGCGCGAGTTCGCCGAAGCAGTTACCCGACGCCTCCAGGCGCCCGCTGTTTCCGCCACTATGGGCTCGCCCGTCGATGAGGAGGTGTCTGATGAACGGGGCTGAACTGCTCGTCTCCGCGCTGGAGAACGAGGGTGTCGAGCAAGTCTTCGGGATCCCCGGAGAAGAGAATCTCGACATCGTCGAAGCGCTGCGTCACTCCCGCATCAAGTTGGTATTGACTCGTCACGAGCAGGCCGCCGCCTTCATGGCAGCCACACACGGCCGACTAACGGGCAGAGCGGGCGTCTGCCTGACAACCCTCGGCCCGGGCGCGCTCAATCTGACGACGGGTGCAGCCCATGCCCTTCTCGGCGCGATGCCCATGGTGATGATAACGGGTCAGAAAGGCATCCTGAGCCGCAAGCAGGCAAGTTTTCAAGTCGTGGATATCGTGTCTACGATGAAGCCGCTGACCAAGATGGCCCATCAGATTCTCAGCCCGGCGACGATCCCCTCGATCGTGCGCGAGGCTTTCCGAGTCGCACAACAGGAGAGGCCTGGTCCGGTCCATCTCGAGTTGCCGGAGGACATCGCGGCGGAAGAAGCCTCCCGGATGCCGCTCGTTCCGCCGCACCCGATAACGCTGCCGGTCGCGCATCACGCGGCGCTTGATCACGCGGCTAAACTTATTTTCGAAGCCGAGCGCCCGCTGATCATGCTCGGCGCGGCAGCAAGCCGTCCGCGTCTCGCGGAGGCTTTGTCAGACTTCGTGAACCGCCTGCAAGTCCCATTCTTCAACACGCAGATGGGGAAGGGCGCCGTCGCCGACGGATCTGAGCTCTACATGGGTACCGCGGCGCTCTCCGAGCACGACCATGTTCACCAGGCGATCGATCGCGCCGATCTGATCATCTCGATCGGCCACGACACCGTCGAGAAGCCGCCCTTCATCATGGGCCCGCGTGGGCCGAAGGTCCTGCACGTGGGCTATCTTCCCGCCAGGGTGGAGGAGGTGTACTTCCCGCACTCGGAGCTCATTGGTGATATAGGCCCGAGCCTCGCGCTACTGGCGGACCGTATCGAAGCCAAGCTGCCGCAGGCGGGTGCTCTCTTGCCGCTGCGCCAACTGATCCTCGCGCGAATTGCCGAACGGGCGGAGGAAAGCTGTTATCCGCTGACGCCGCAGCGCATCGTGCACGACGTGCGCCAGATCATGCCGGAAGACGGAATTGTCTGCCTCGACAACGGCATGTATAAGATCTGGTTCGCCCGGAACTACCGCACTCGCATTGCCAACACACTCCTCCTCGACAACGCCCTCGCAACGATGGGGGCCGGCCTGCCCTCGGCCATTATGGCTGCGATGCTCTATCCAGCGCGACGCGTACTCGCTGTCTGTGGCGACGGCGGCTTCATGATGAACTCTCAGGAACTGGAGACTGCGGTGCGTGTTGGGGTAAATCTCGTGGTGTTGATCTTGCAGGACAACGCCTACGGGATGATCCGCTGGAAGCAGGCGGCGGACGGCTTTGTCGATTTCGGCATGAGCTTCGGCAACCCCGACTTCATCACCTATGCATTGGCGTACGGCATCAAGGCCAGCCGTGTGGAGAGCAGCAATGGTCTGGCGTCGGCTCTCGAGAAGGCCTTTGCCAGCGGGGGACTCCATCTCATCACCGTACCCGTCGACTATTCCGAAAACACGCGCGTGTTGATCGATGAGCTGTGCGAATACGCATCCGGAAAGGGAGAACAACCATGATCCAAGTAGTTCAAGCTTTCGATCGGACGCCGATCACGGAGCTCAAAGGCGACGACGCGGCGGCGCTCGAACGCAAGATCGAGACCGCCCGAAGGCTCAACTGCGACCGCGCTTCGTGGCTCAAACCTCATCGACGCTTGGAGATCCTGAGGAAGCTGGCTGAACTGATGGAGGGCAAGCGCGAGCATCTCGGCCGGCAGATTACGCGCGAAGGCGGCAAGCCACTGACCGATGCGTTGATTGAAGCAGACCGTGCGATCGACGGCGTACGCTGCGCAGCCGATGAGCTGCGTGTCATGGCTGGTCGAGAAATCCCCATGGGGCTGACTCCCGCGAGCATCAATCGGCGGGCCTTTACGATTCTTGAACCGATCGGGATCGTCGGCGCCATCTCGGCGTTCAATCACCCGTTGAATCTGATCGTGCATCAAGTGGTGCCGGCCATCGCCGTCGGTTGTCCGGTAATCGTCAAGCCAGCGCTCACAACGCCGCTGTCCTGCATCGATTTCGTAGCTCTGCTTCACGAGGCTGGTCTGCCGGCTGGGTGGTGTCAGGTCTTCCTTCCCGAAACCGACGAGCTGGCTGAGACGTTTGCGACGGATCCCCGCATAGCCTTCCTGAGCTTCATTGGCTCGAGCCGGGTCGGTTGGTATCTGCGGTCCAAGCTGCCGCCCGGGACGCGTTGCGCGTTGGAACACGGTGGAGCAGCTCCAGTGATCATCGACCGCAGTGCCGACCTTGACCGCCTGATCGAACCTCTGACCACGGGCGGTTACTACCATGCCGGCCAGGTCTGTGTGTCAGTTCAACGGATCTATGTGCATGCCGACCTCGAGCGCGCGTTCCTCGATCGCTTCGCCGCGAGTGTAGCGGCATTGAAGGTCGGTGACCCCATCCTGCCCGAAACCGAAGTCGGTCCGCTCATCCGTCCACGCGAGACCGATCGGGTGTTGGCCTGGATCGAAGAAGCTGTTGCGGCTGGCGCCGGGCTGATCGGCGGCGGACGCACCAACAGCACGACCCTGCTTCCGTCGATCATCGTAAATCCACCACGCGAGGCCAAAGTGTCGACCCTCGAAGTGTTCGGCCCCGTCACATGCGTCTATCCGTTCACGCGGCTCGACGAGGCGCTCGCCGCCGCGAACTCGTTACCGATGGCATTTCAGGCCAGTATCTTTACGGAAGACCTTCGGACCGCGTTCGATGTCGCTGAGCGTCTCGCCGCCTCGGCCGTGATGATCAACGACCATACGGCCTTCCGCGCTGACTGGATGCCCTTTGCCGGGCGTCGCCAGTCCGGTTACGGCATCGGCGGCATTCCCTGGACGATGCGGGAGATGAGCGAGCAGAAGATGATCGTGTTCAGGATGTAGCGTGAATTACGCTTGCCCGCAGTCGCCGTAACGAGCTGTCAGTTCACGAGAAACTCTGTCGCGACAGCTAGAGGAAGACCAGGAACTCTCGGATCTTCTGCAACGGTCGCGGTCCGTCCAACACGCCACCACCCAAGTGACGCCAACTAGGCTCAGCACATCTGTCAAGACGGCAATCGTGCTGCAAGACTAGAGAGGCTTTTATTCAGACCATGACCCGGCAGACCTCCCACGAACTATCAATTTCGGAAGTTCGCATCCTATCGCTCGCTTATCGGCGAGCATTGGAATTCTAGGACTTCGTCGCTGGTCAGTCTTCGATTCCAGCATGTTCTGCTGAGCCCTCGTCATTTTGCTGAACGTACAGCATGAATCTCATGATGACGCTGTTTCCTTTCAGCACCTAGGCAATTGGCATGATGCCTGCATATCTAATTGCGAAAGTATTCAGTCCAGAAAAGAACCGACCGATTGGAGAAAGACATGGATACAAGAATCGAACGGCATCGGAAACTCCGGAGCGATGGTCGATCGTGTTGTGGCCGGAAGAGGAGACTGAAATGGCCATCCTAAGTACGATCCTGAGCGCACTTCTACCAATGGTCGTCACCTTCTTGCTTGGATTTGTGGCCGCGTGGCGACACGATTTTGAGTCAAAGGATGCTTCGACCCTGAATCGAATGGTGCTGCAATACGCCGTGCCGTTGGCTCTGTTTGCAGGAACTGTCATGACGTCGCGCGCAGCCCTCAATCAAGACATTCCGCTCGTAATCACCCTGTGCGTCGCTATCGTTGGCTTCTACTGTGTGGTATTCCTGTTCTCCCGCTTTGTTCTTCGCATGCAAGTGAACACTAGCGCACTGGCGGCTTTAACGGCGTCGGCGCCAGCAGTGCCTTTCGTAGGCCCAGCCGTCCTCGGCGATCTGTTCGGAGAGCTTAGCGCCATTCCAATCGCGATCGCGAGCCTCGTCATCAACCTTACGGTTGTACCAATCACGATTCTGCTTCTTGCTTTGGATTCGACCGGCGGGGCCTCACAGGAAGGTGAGCCTTCGGCCTCCAAGTCGTACGCCGCGGTTTTCGCCAGCAAACTCGTGGAAACCGTCAAAGAACCGATCGTTTGGGCTCCGGTTCTTGCTTTCATTATCGTGTTGAGTGGCGTTCGTATTCCTCAACTCATCGTCCACTCTCTTGTACTGCTGGGCCACGCATCCGGGGGCGTGGCGCTCTTTGCCTGCGGGATCGTGCTTGCATCCGGCAAGATCAAAGTCAACCGGTATGTCCTGTTCTTCGTGGCCCTGAAAAACATCATCCAGCCCGCGTTGGTTCTGTGTGGTTTGCGATGGATCGGCTATCGCAATCCTGTTGTCAGTGAGGCTGTACTGACAACGGCCATTCCGGCCATGCCGATTGTCCTCATGTTTGCTTTACAGTACCGCGTCGCACAGGAGGAGGCAGCATCCTCCGTGTTCCTCAGCGTGATGGGCTCAGTCGCTACGATGGGGGTTTTCATTGCCCTAACGCACTAAGAATTTATTTATCTACCAGAAACGGAGAATCCAAAGCATGACTCAAGTTGAAGCAATCGCAAAGTATGCCGCCCGCGCCTCCTTCGAGGACCTTTCGGCTGAATCACGTAGGCAGTTGCCGATCCACATTCTGGATTCCCTCGGCTGCTCAATTGCGGCTTTGGGCGCTGGCCCAGTTGAGGCTTGTCGCGAACAGGTCGCGGAGTTCGGCGGTAGCGGCCCAAGTGCGCTGATCGGAGGCGGAAAGGCGAGTCCGATCTACGCAGCGTTCTGGCACACCGCACTCCTGCGCTACGTCGATTTCATGGACAACATTCTGGCCCAAACTGAAACCGCTCACACCGCAGATAACTTCGGCGTGGCGCTGACCATCGCCGATTACGTTGGTGGCAGCGGCCGCGATCTGATGCTCGCAGTGGCATTGGGCTACACGGTCCAGTCACGGTTTGTCGATCATGCCAACTTTATGACACGGGGTCTCGATCACACGGCGCAACTTGCCTTTTCGCATAACGCTGCTGCTGGGCGGTTGCTGGGCCTGAGTGAGCGGCAGATTGGCCACGCAATGGCGATGGCCGCTGTCAGCGATGCGTCATTCGCCGTCGTTCGCGCAAAGCCGCTGTCGGAGTGGAAAGGTCTTGCCTCGGCGCAGTCGGCGCTCGGTGCCATGAACGCTTTGTTCCTCGCTCGTCGCGGAGTACAGGGACCGCTCCAAGTTATCGAAGGTCCGCTCGGGATTGATCATCTCCTGGGAATGAGGATCAACATCGATTGGGATAAAGAGGGGTACGAAGGCGTCGTGGGGAGCACGATTAAGAAATACAACTCGATGATCCACACGCAGGCCGCGGTCCATTGCATGGTCGAACTCGCACGTCAGAACAAAATCGACCCGACCAAGGTTGTCTCGATTGAGGCATTGGTTTTCCAACTCGCCTATGACTTCGCCGGCGGCGGCCTTTACGGCGTGGACAAGGGCATTCGTACAAAGGAACAGGCGGATCACAGCCTTCCGTATCTGCTTGCGGTAGCCCTGCTTGACGGCGACGTGATGCCGGCACAATTCAACACAGACCGGATCATCAAGCCTGACGTTCAGGGCTTGCTAAAGAAGGTTTCGGTTCGGCCAAACCATGAATACACGGAGCAATATCCGAAGAAGATGCCTGCCAAGATCACCGTCCGTCTGCAGGACGGAAAAGTGATTCAGCATGAGGTCCAGGACTACCCGGGCCTTGCTTCGCATCCATTCACATGGGAAGACGCAGTCCAGAAGTTCGACGCGCTCGTGGCCGGTCGCATCGATAACAGTCTGTCCGGCGAGATCAAGAATGCAGTTCGTTCGGTGGAAAACATCCGCGTCAGGGACCTGATGAATCTGCTCGGTCACGTCGGGCAGGCAAGCGGCATAGTCAGAAGCGAACCGAGCAGGCTGGCGACTTCCAATGTCACAGCAACTGCAACTGCAGACTAATTTGATTTCGATTGCCTAAGACCGCTCAAGGTGGCGCTCAGCAACCCCTGGCCATGAATATTGGTACGCTAAGCGGGTTCGTAGCCAATACAGCGGGAAGGTAGTGCGGATGGTTTCATTGCGAAGTTCAGGATCAGGACTGATAGGGTAAAGAGTCCATGCCAATCACAGTGACAAATCCGTTCAAGAGCCGCCAGTATCCCGGCGATGTAATTCTGCAAGCCGTACGGTGGTATCCGCGATATCCGTTGGCCTACGAGCATGTCGCCGAGCTATTGGCAGAGCGGGGCCTG
>Ga0207021_1099_pt2 | contig 17279 bp, 25 predicted proteins | sample Alteio_BWMinCont_49_FD_153496 | JGI IMG/M metagenome (GOLD analysis project Ga0207021, IMG submission 153496) | Enriched cells from forest soil in Barre Woods Harvard Forest LTER site, Petersham, Massachusetts, United States -... | ecosystem: Environmental > Terrestrial > Soil > Temperate forest >... | reverse complement strand
TACAAGCGTGATGACCCACTCATCTTTTCCGCGAACTGTGTATCTCCAGACCCAGTGCAGTTATTCCGGATAACCTCCGCAAACATGCTGGTCGAAAATCTCCCGAGCAGATTCCTTAATGTCCTGTTCGATGGCTTCACGATTCCGTAAAAGGCCGATACTGAAGCACCACGCGCAATCCGTACAGCGCCAGCCGTCGACATACCCGCCTACTGGTGAGGGAATTTCTATCATCTGCCTTGTCATGCTGGTGGCAATCGCCGATGTACGCGAGCTTGGAACTCACGGGGACTGAATGGCTTTGCCATATAATCGTCGGCCCCAAGGTTAAGTAATAGACTCACGTCTGCCCGATCATTAGTAGCAGCCAGCACAAAGAGTGGGACAGTTCTGAACTCATTCTTGATCCGACGACAGAGGTCTTGACCAGATTTCGTCGGCAGGCTATCGAGAACAACAAGGTTAGGCTGTGTGGTATGCAAGAAGTCTATACCGAAGGAATCATGGAGGATGCCAATCACTTCGTAGTTAACGGTTCCTAAGATGCGACTAACTGCCCGCTCTGATCCTGTATCGTCATGGATGACGAGAATTCTCTGCACGTTGCGCCACCGTTTTCATCCGAGCCCGTTCAGAACCTAACAGTACGCTTCGCTTAAAAAGCGATGTCATGCCAAAGTCTCTAATTTGTAATATCTTCGGCTCTCGTGCGACGGAGAAAATGTCACGGTTCGTTTCTCTGGTCAAACTAAACAGGCGTCTGCACGACTTCGGATAATGCTCGATGGCTAGAGCGTGGCCATGTCGGAGTTGGCTATCGTTCTGAGGTACGTGCGGAATGCACAGCAATACTTCGTTCGACGTACAGGGAGACAACGGGTGGACCTCGCGGGTGATCCACGATTAGGACGATCAACGCCAACGAAGGCGGATCGCCTGATTACTCGTATCCAATCCGCGTTAAAGGTCAATGAAGAGAACATTGACCTCACCACTGCATCTGTCGCAGTCCTATTGCACCGCGTTCTTTTCCAACTCCGCGTTCAAGTGAATGCTGCCACCTGTGACATTCAACTTGCGGGTCCATGTCGTAAAACCGTTCTTCTTGACGGTGACCTCGTGGCTACCGGGCGTGACGCTGACAAAGGACGGTGTGTTACCGACGAACCCGCCATCGATCTCGATATCTGCTCCGGGCGGTGAGGACTCGATGATGAGGTTGGCCTGAACGGGTGTAGTTTGCTCAGGAGTCGCTGGGGGTAACACGCCGAATCGCACCATGTTCAAATGCATATCGCCTTCCACGAAGGCGGTAATCTCGGCCCCTTGGGGAATCGTAACGTCTTTCCCATGTACAAACAGGAAGAGAGGCGCAGCGGGAAAGAACACAATCGCTGTCGCAACCATCGCGCCGGTCATTGCACCGACGTGCCCGCCCCCTTTGGTGTCTTTTACGGCTCGCAGCGCGACCTTCTCTTGATCGGCCAAGCGGGCATAACTGATGCTGATGTTCAGTTTGCCGGCACGCCCCATGGTCCTTTTATGTCCCGCATCCGTCACATTCGCAATAGCAGGCGCGCCTTTGGGAAGGACAACCACTTCGTCAACCTTGACTTCCTCTACCACTTCAAACGGAATTTCCTGACCGACCCTTGCATCTGCTGAGGAGAGGGTCTGGCTTAGACGCAGCTTGACAGGCGTTCCGTCGAGCAGAGTGTGTGGCAGGGGGAATTGAGACGGAGCCGCAGCCGGGGGTGCAGTTGTCTTTAAGCTGCTGAGTCAACGGGAGCGGGCGCTTGTTGTGCTACGAGAGCAGGAGACAGCTCAAAATAAGGGCAGCTTTGCGAAGCATGGTTTACATTCATTGTTATAACTTGTGGTCATCGGGGATGGTGATGTGGTATCACCGAGATTTGTTCCCCGCCAACTGTTTATAGCGCAGTCTGGTCCTCATGGGGATACCTCTTTCGTTCGCACTGTCCGGTCTTTGATCGCAGATATCGGGCTGGCGCGAAAGAAGCAGGGTGACGTTCGAGTAATACCTACGAGCCAAGCTATTAACCAGTCTGTAGACCTCGCGCACGAGATATTCAATCGCGTGTTCAGGAAGGTACCGGAGCGGATGAATGGATGATGACATGTTGGGCTCGAGTTGATCCAACATACTGGTAATATGCACTCACACTTCAACATCAGGAGATCACGATGAGCATTCTCGATCCCACAAGACTACCGCCAAATTTGGGACCATTGGACCCGAGCGTTCTGTCGGAGCTACAGACCCGCACGACCACGGCGGAACAAGCCATTGCGAAGCTGACCACGCAGCTTGAGCAGTTGAATGCGAACTTTGCCAGCCACGCACACCAGTACGCCAATCCCGTTAGCGGAATGTCCAATTACGAATCGTTTCTGGCCACGCCGGACAACTACAAGGATTTACTCGTCCACTACACCGTGCCGAACACTCCAACCGAAGTTCAGAGCACCACTGAAACGTTTGTCATTCCGGTTCCGGGTCCGACCCCAATCGAGGGCTGACCTGCGGGGCAAGCCTCAAATAATGTAGCTGACTGAGGGTTACGATATCTGCCATGGACAGCAGAGAACTTCGCCGTCAACAACGTGCGACAGCCGGTGAACTGCCAGACATCGAAGAGTGGGACAAACTCGTCAGAAAGGCCACGGACGAAGAGTCACGCGACCTTGAAGCCCACGCTCACGAGGTGTTGCGCATGACCCGCGTTGGAGTCGATACATCGCTTCGTGTCTAGAAGAGTGGACGCGACGCCATGGCACTCGTCAAGATTGAATCCGACGTGCCAGACAATGCTTGCAGCCCGGCGCGATAAACTTCTCTGGTGTGGTGGCCGCTACCAACTCCGATCCGACAAACAGGTCAAAGGAGTGCCGGCAATGCAAAGAAACCGCACAATGGACAGCGCAGGACGACCTCGCGAAACATCTCTTGAAGGATTTGCGTCCACCTGCAGCATCCTCGCAGTCGGACTCTTTGAGCTCACCTTCGTGTTTCAGAACTTCGTCATTCCATCATCCTCAATGGCGAGCACGCTTCTGGTCGGGGACCACGTGCCAGTCGACCGCTTGACGCTCGCGCCGCCCCCGCCTTGGGCACCGTTCATGCACTACCGCGATGTCCATCGAGGCGACATCGTCGTGTTCTACAAACCGGCTGCGGAGCCAAATGGAAACCATATTTTCTGGTAAAGCATGTCATCGGAGTGCCGGGGGACCGCATCCGCCTCCGTGGCGGCGTGGTGTATCTGAACGGGGACGCACAGAACGAGCCGGAGGCAGCCAAACCCTCATTTGGGGAATACAACCCCTATCGCGACGACTTTCCTTCCATACCGCCATCAGAAGACTCTGAGGTGACTGCAGAATGGTCCGTCGATCTGCCCAATCACATTCAGGGTGAGGACCTCGTCGTACCCACGGGAAGTTATTTCGTCATGGGTGACAACCGCGCCAACAGCCTCGATGGACGCTACTGGGGATTTGTCCCACGACGCAACATCGTAGGGCGGCCACTCTTCGTCTACTGGTCGATTGCTATGCCTGAATCCGGCATAGAAGAGGCACCGCTGTCAGAACGAGCGGAGTCCACTTTTCACGAGTTCGTGCACTTCTTTGATGACACCCGGTGGGACAGGACATTCCACAGAGTTAAGTAAACAGACCCCGCGTTCCAAGGGTCATACTGGTGCCGCACGGTAAACTTCTCGGGTGTGCGGACGCTACCAGCGCCGATCTGACAAACAGAAGATCGCCGAGGCATTCCACCTCGGCAACGTGGATGGACTCGCGCTCGAACTCGCACCTGATTACAATGTTGCTCCGCAGACGATGCAGCCCGTCGTCATCTGGGATGAAGCATACGGGACGCGCACGCTGCACATGATGTTCTGGAAATTCCTACCGCCGTTCGTCACCGATTCGAAGAACTACAAGCTCGCCACGATCAACGCCCAGAGTGAGAAGCTCATGGAGAGCAGCGTCTGGCAGGACTCCTTCCTCAAGAGACGTTGCCTCATCCCGGCTGACAACTTCATCGAGTGGAGGCGCATAGATGCCAAGACCAAGCTGCCCTATGCCTTCGCTATGAAGGACGATCAACCCTTCGCACTCGGTGGTGTCTGGCGTCACTGGCGATCACCAGATCGCAAGACCGAGATGGATACGTTCGCCATCATCACCGTTGAGCCGAACGAACTGCTCGTAGAGAAGACCGGTCATGATCGAATGCCGCTCATCGTAGAGCGCAAGGACTACCAGAGATGGCTGGAACCCGGCAGCCCTGAGCGGCCACCTGTTGATCTTCTGCGGCCATTCGACTCCGCAAAGATGAAGGCTTGGCGCTTGGATCGGCGGGTGAACAACGTCAAGAACAATGATCCCTTGTTGTCTGAGCCTGTGACGGATGAGGAGAGCGGACAGTTGGGGATGTTCTGATGTCCTGCCAGGCATCCAAGCGATCAAGGCGGAGGGAAACAGTTCTCTGCGTGAGATCGCAGCCGCACTGAACGAGCGTGGCATCACTACGGCTCGCGGCGGCGAGTGGTCGGCGGTTCAAGTGAAGCGCATCCTCGACAGCGCCTTCTGAGCATTCACCTGTAAACCCCAAAAAACCTGCTCGTCAGACTTCGATTGGCGTATACTTCAATCCTAATTTTGCTGTTGCAATAAACAGAGCATTCATGAAAATCGTGGTCATCATCGCCCGCATCTTGTTGGGTGCCATCTTTGTCGCCTTCGGCCTGAATGCCTTCCTGCACTTTCTCCCGAAGTGGTTACCTCCGGGCCTTGCAGGTCAGTTCGTGGGCGCAATGTTCCACTCCCACTACATCCTCTTCGTGAGCACAATCGAGTTGATCTGCGGCGCCTTGTTGCTGGTAAACCGCTATGTTCCGTTCGCCTTGACCATCCTCGCGCCGATCATTGTCAATATCCTCATGTTCCACATTTTGTTGCCGCCCGTAGGATGGCAACCCGGAGTTCTCGCGGCGATCTTGTGGATCATCCTGTTCATCCACTACCGCAAGTATTTCTCGTGCATATTCGTGCAGCGGGCATCCTGATCGGCAATCGCCGCGCCGAAATTTCGCCTGATTCTGGCGGCTACCTGACCTTAAGCTGATTAAGATCGCCGACGCGAACCCGTTTTCGAATGATTGCGCCCGTTAAACAGCGGGCGCTTTTTGTGTCTGCGGCATCCAGCGTCTTTCAGGAGTGGATACAGGTTTCTTCCCGGCCATCGAGTCGAATTCCTGTTTGCAGGGAGGGCACCGCATCGTGCTCCATCCCGTGCGGAGAATTTCGGCGGGAGGGATTTTATATCCGCAAAGGGGGCATGGGATAGTCAGGTCAAAGGATCGAGGATCGGTGCGGCGGGAGCGGGGCGACATGGCGAGATGATTATTATTATCTGCCCGCAGTGCTCGATTCAGTTCTGGGTCAAAAAGCTGCGCCTGCGACCGCACTAGAGCCGCTCTGAGGGCCGCGCAGGCTTCGCAGGATGTTCCGGGGCCACTGCACTGCCGGCGGGCGTCCTACGATACGCAGCGCCGGGGAGTGCGGAGGTTTATCGAAGCCCTGATGGCAAACTGCACGGAGGTTGCGCCTGTAAGGCGGTGCCAGAAAAAATTGCGAATCGCGAAAAAATGACTTTCTGCATCGACTTGATTCCGCATGAGCGTCCGAATATACGGGCTGGGGCGTCTGACTGGCGCTTGCTGGCTGGCGAGGTAAGCCCTTGCTGGCTGTCGTGCGATTGCAGGCGGGCGCGGCAGATCGTAGCGCGTGGGATCACCCCACGCAAGATGCGACTGCTGCTGTTCCCAAAAACTGTTGCCCGCTGTGCGGATGATGTCGGCCACCTCGAGGGTGGGCCGGCTCATCGCTTGATCAGCCTCCGGGAGCGCTTCACCTCATCTGGACTAGATACCTTGATAGCTTCGAGCGGACTCGGAACCGCCTGTCACCGCGTATGTTACGCAGGTACCAAAGGATGAGCCAGACAATCAGATGGGGATGAATCTGTAGCGTGGCTGCGCACCTCAACCGCCTGTCACTTGATGAGGTTGATTCGCCGATCGTTTTCTAGCTGCACTAGGAAATCGTCGAGCCAGGTTTTTAATTTTCCCGGCGCCACGGCGATTGCGAGCTTTATTTCTCTGATCGCTGTATCGAGGTCGTTCACCCCGAGGGCGACCCGGGCGGCCTTCGTGTGCGGGATCCAGATATCAGGATCCCGGATATCGTCGCGTACAGCTTCTACCAAATCCTTAAGATTGCGGCTAGGCTGCTGTTGGGCCCGGGAATCCTCGCTATAGTCTTGCTTCTGGTTGTCCATAACGAGCGCTTCGTCATTTCTATTAAACGTTTCGAGCTGCCTGCCAATGTTAGTTTGAGCAAGAGTTTCCCTGACTACCTTTTCCCACTCCCCCCAGGGACCTTTGCCTTCACTCGCGTTGACCAGATGTGGTGCCGCTTCCGGGCTGCGAATGAGTGGTGCTTTATCCCGATCGACAGAAGTGCCACTTTCGACGATAAAGGGAACGCTCTCAAGACCTCCGGTTTTGCTCTCGCTAAGAATTCCGCTCAAGAGGCACTCCTGAAATGTGAGGGCGTTATCCACCGTCTTCATCGCGCCGGGTGCGTCAGGATTCACACTTTCAATGGGCTGATATCGCCACATTGCGATACCTAAATACAGAAGCCCGCAGAGAAATCCAGTCAGAGGCACAGGCCACGACAAATTGCTTCTGTTGAGACTTGCCAACCGGACCAACCTGAACGGATTCTCCAATGACTGACCAGCCGGATTCCCTGAAACGGGGAGGGGTGCTTGTTGCGGGTGAGATAGAGAAACAGTCTCCACTGTTGCGTCACTAACTCGCACCGAGGGCGTGGTCTCTTTTCTCGGTATTACCTCTCTCCGTTCCTCGGTTGCGATCGCCTGCATCAACCGCAGTCGGTCCCGACGCAGTTGACTTGACTCCGCAGCGCCTGTATCAGCCGCCTTTGGGTTGGCAATCAGCACTGGCTCGTTGCTCACGGGCGGGAGTGACGCGAGTTCTCGCTGAATTTCAGCTATGTTTTCTTTTGTTGTTTCTACATCTGGATATTCATCCGTGTACCGCACGCGCAGATCCGCCAACCTCTTCTCCGCCGCACTCAGCTGGGCCTGCAGCAGCCGTCGGTGTTCGCTTTCGGCATTTGATGGCTGTAAATCTGCGTTTGCCTTGTGTGACACAATCGCCCGCTCAGCGCTGAGCGAGGCGAGTTTCTGGTCGCTAGCTGACAATCGCGTCTCTAATTCACGCAGAGAATTAGACGGAGGTGGTGAGGCGTGGTGTCGACGCCGATCCAACTCATGCGGCCTAACCGGTGACGCGGCCTGCTTTGTGAGAGCAACAGGCGGAGGTTCAACAACGGGAAACGGCGTCCAGGCTACCAATATGATTGCTACCGTGTTGACAGCTGTTGCCGATTTTTTCTGATCCGCGTCGTGATAACTCACCCGCAACGTTTTGGCCGCGGGTTGCATCATTTCTAGGTGTGAACGAAACTCTGTGACATCATTCTTCGCTGCCGAGAAAGAGACCCCGGCTTGTTTCGAAACCGCCTTTACCACGTCATCGCTTAGAATCGACCGCGCCAATGCAACAGCTGGCTCTTTCTCATCCAGGACACCAGGCTCAATCTGTCGTGCTACGTCAGGATTGAAGGAGAGCGACGCCGTGGTTGCAGACTTCGTCGTGCTGCGCTTCGACAAGACATAAACTCCGCCTACAATTGCAACTGCAACCCCGGCCGCAATGATCTTATGTCGGAGCGGCACAGCACGAAAATGCAGGAGAAAAGTGCTCACGTGAATAAGCTCCTCGATCTAGTTGACGATCAAGACAGATTTTTTTTATCGAAGTGAAGCACGCGCTGAGGTAGCTTCCGTAGTCCTGCCTGGACTCCACCACAGTGTAAAAACTGCTATCGTCCGGTCGTTTGTTGGCGTGCCTGCGACCTTATATTGACGAATTTCTAGCTCTTGCGAGAATCCCCATGCTATCCAATAATGCAGGCTACCATCGACAAACATCCCGTGGTATGACTGCTTGGTCGTCGGATCCACACCCTGAATCCCATTCAAACTCACACGCGTATCCGCAATGTGACCGAAAGAGTGCCGAATGCCGGCAGCACCCGTATTCAGAAATACAGAGTGCTCAAAAACACCATCACTCAGGTCTCGGCCCCCTGATAAATACATATCAGTCGATCGTGTAAAGCGCGTGTAAAAAGCCGCCGTGCCTGTGAATTGCACACGCTTTCCGCAGGATGCGCTGGCTCCGTTCAGTCCGCTGGAAATATTGAGGCTGGTGCGTGTTCCCCAGGCAGCCAGCCAGCGCAGTCCTGCCCCTCCCAGGCTGCAATTCAGCGGATCCGTCTGATGCTCACCATTACCATACACTCCAACTCCCATCGTCGGCGTCAGCGCATGGAGATACTCCACCCGTCCGCGCGCCGTCTGGTCAAAAAAGTTGGCGGCATTGTATTGCGTATATGCATGGGTCCCGCTGAAATCCCAATAAGACCGTCGAGACTCCGCGAAGCGCAGCTTGAGGCCCTCCTCGCCGGTCATCACTCTTCCGGGATACAGCCCGTACACGACCGTATCGGCGGCAGGTGCTTCCGCCTCGCCTACCTGCCTGAAATCCAGCGGAGCCACCACCCGGGCTGCATCTGTTCCATAGGTATTGGTTGCGGTGCCTTGCCATGACCAGCGCGAACTGATCTCGCCTGTCGCGCGCAACGCACCGCGGTTAAGCCCAACGAGATGAGCTCCGTTGAGTTGGAAATCCGCGAGACCTCCGCCGTCTTCTACCATGAATTGCCAGCGCCGTCGTTGTATAAATCCGGCCCCGGCTCCTAGTCCACCGTAAGCCTTGCCCTGGCTGGCGTCGGGAAAGCTGAAGCCGCTTAGTCCGCCCATCGTGAACTTGAACGTGGACGGCGCATACTTGGGCAGGCTGACGCTCACATCGCTTCCCGGCTGCAAACTCGACACGACGGCGGCCGTATTCCATCGCTCCACGGTGCGGATATTCGCCCAGCAGGGAAATTCCGGTGTTCCCTGCTGCAGTGCAACAGAAAGCGAATCGCCACAATTGTTCAACGGTTCTGTATTGGTGGTACGCGGATTGTCGTGGTCGGATCTACGGACGGCAGCATCATGGCTGTTTCCGCTGTCGTTATCCGCTACGTACCTTACTTCCTGTGTCTGCTGCGCAGTTGTCTGCGTCACAACTCCGCCGTTCATCATCATTAGGGGGAACAGAATCGGGCCCAGTTTCTGAATTTTCATGGCACCACCACTGTGTCTCCTGGCGCCAGCTGGACGTTCTGCTCTGGCGCTTGGCCTTTGAGGACTCTCTCGTAATTCACGTTGACGCGTGTACTATTCGCAGCCCGCAGAACGTACACTTTCTTTTGCTTCGCAAAGTCCGTCAATCCTCCCGAACGAGCCACTAATTGCACTACATTCATCGTGTCCGTCAGCGGATAAGCCCCGGGTCTTTGCACTTCGCCAGTTATAAACACCATGCGGCTATGAATTTCCTGTACCGTTACTGTTACGCGCGGCTTGTGGACAAACTTGCTTAACTGCTCGGTCAACGCCTGCTGCGCGGCCTCCGGCGTCATCCCTGCTACATTCAACTCGGAGACCAGGAGCATCGAGATCTTTCCATCCGGTCTTACTACTGCTGTCTCGGTGAGCTGCGGTTCCTCCCACACCGCAATGTGCAGGACATCGCCGACACCAATTCTGTAAACAGACGTGGAAACTGGGGGTGTTTTCGCGTCGTTGCTTCGCGATCCGTCTGCCGTCGCCTGCGTCTCCTGAGCAAAGCAATAAAGCCCTGTCATAATGAACAAAAACACCAGGCAACTGGGCGCGCAATGCCGCCTGAGACGCGTCATGCCTGAGAGGATACGTCCATTTTCGACTTGGATGTATGGGGTTACCAAAGATTGGCAGAAAATTTGACGGTTAGTTACCAATCGCTGATTACCGAGTAGGTGTGGCAACAATTTATTTCAAGAGCCGAGGGAAGGACGGCGGCTGCGGAATACACTTGCGCAAACTACCTCTCGTCCGTCTAGCTATCCTCTTGCAGTCGCGGCAGACCATACATATTCGTCCACTTGGATTATTCATGGTCGCCTACATTTGCGATTCTCGGCTCTCTGCCAGAATGATTTCCGACAGAGATTCCTTGCAGAGACTTGTATCGGTCTCCATGACTTCATGCACCCTGAACTTGTGCGATATGAATGGAAGGTAAGTGGTGCCAGCATCTCTCATGAAGCGAGGGAACCAGCTCTGATCTTCAAATTCGAAAAGATGGAACCGTTTCATTTCCAGCCCAATTTTCTGGATTGGAGAGGACTTATTGGCCTCTAGCGAGGTTTTGCGAAGTTCGATCTGTTTCCAACGGTTGCACCCGGTGCCGCGTGAACCAATAGACCCAACGAGGAATTTGTCTCGGCAGACTTGCCATCGCATGAAATCAAGGCCTATATAGCCATGCACCAAGAAGGACAGCCAGAATGCTGTCCAATAATCCAACGATGATTGTGGCCAGCAAGAGCACATTTGGAAAGAGCTGCATCGGCTGCAATGCCGCCTTCCTCCCACATCCCCTGTTCAAGTACAAGTTCCCCAAGCCGGAGACTGATCCCGGCGCCGCCTATCACTCGTGCATGACGAGCTCTTACTCGACAGCAACTCGCGCCAGAATGTCGCCACCTTCTACCAGACATGGGCCGAGCCGGAAGTTCGCAAACTCATGGACGAATGCATAGACAAGAACATGATCGACAAGGACGAGTATCCGCAGATGGCGGAGCTTGAATCCTGTTGTGTTCACATGATTGCCGATCTGTGGAATTCGCCCGATGCCGCCAACACAATGGGCTGCTCTACCACAGGATCGAGCGAGGCGCGATGCTCGGCTCCCTGGCACTCAAGACAAAATGGCACAGGAAACGCCGACAAGCGGGACGGCCTGCGACCAAGCCAAACCTGGTTTGGGGCCGGTGCAGATTTGCTGGCACAAATTTGCCCGCTATTTTGATGTTGAGTTGCGTCAAATTCCCTGTGAAGGCAGGCGATTGCTGATGACTCCTGAAGAGGTTATCAAGCGCTGCGATGAAAATACCATCGGAGTCGTGCCCACTCTTGGTGTCACCTACACATTGCGATACGAACCGGTGCAGGCCGTCTCCATCGCGTTCGACGATCTCGAGTAGGAACCTGACTTGACATTCCCATCCACGTGGACGCGGCGAGCGGCGCTTTCATCGCGCCCTTTCTTCATCCTTCGGTGGTCTGGGATTTCCGCCTTCCGCGCGTGCAGTCGGTCAATGTCTCCGGTCATAAGTTTGGACTGGCTCCTCGGGGTTGCGGTTGGGCGATATGGCGCGAAGCACGAGACTTTCCGGAGGGAACTGATTTTCAGGGTGAAATATCTGGGTGGCAACATGCCACCTTCGCTCTTTACTTCTCGCTCCCCGGCGGTCTCCTTACTGCCAAACAGCCCGATAAACATCGCGGACCCAGCGATCAGCGGAATCCAGATGCGTAGCAGGTCGGTCTTCCATTCGTGCAAGAGGGCTTCAATTGTCCTTGCCCGGTTCTCCAAGGGATTTGGGGAAATTCTCGGCCAAGTATCGCGCTGAGGAATCATTGGTCACAAATGAAAAATGACAGACCCGCTCCCCCAGCGAATCTGCCATTTTCCTTGCGCTCCAATGATCAGGAGCAACTCGTCCACCTTAATTGCGACCCGGCACTGCGCCAATACCACTAAAGGGTTATGCGCCATGAACCCCCGATCCAACTTGTTACTTTAATCCGAGATGCACATCGATCTGGGCATTTTGCCAGTCGAACCCTGCCGGAAAAACCTCATAGTCGACTTTGAAGGCCCGCTCTCCGCCAAGCTCCCTGGCCGGCATCGCATGGATGCGCTTCCACATCTTGGGCATCACATCCGGCAGTGGACCCTTGTCGGTTTGGAGCACCGCATACCTGCCCGCCGGAATCGTTACGGCCACAAAGTCAGCCGGAACCTTGTCGATGGAAGTCACACGCGCGCCCAGAACGTAGGTGTATTCGCCACTCTGGTCGCTGGCATAGTCCGTGTAAACCGCGAAAATATCGCTGTCTGCACGATTTGGAATGCGGTCGAAGGTACCGTCCTGCATGGCACGCCCCCACATATTCGGTATCTCACCATTGCCGCCGGCTTCTTTCCATTTGCTGGTTCGTACGGAGACGCCGATCACCGAAAAGCCCGGTTGATCTTCTACCTTCGCGACGGAAGCTGTTGCGGTTGGAGTTTGCGCGCCTGCATTCATAGAAATAGCCAGCGCAAGAATAAGGGCAACGCCGGGCGCAAACAAAACGGCGACGCGGCGAGTATTCAAAACCAGGTGAAACGCACGATATTTCATATGCTGCCTCTCATTCGCACGAGCCAAACGCATGAAGCGTTCTCATGAGAGTCAGTATCGTTCTGAGTGCCTCCAACGGGCAGTGAAGGTTGTCACAAATCGAAGATGATAGATGTCATCAGCGCGATCCGACATGGAGCGCGTCTCCAAAGCCTTCGCGATTGGCAACGTAGACGGCCTCGCTATGGAACTCGCGCCGGATTACAACGCATCTCAGTGCACCATGCAGCCCATTGGTGTAGAATGAGCAGTTCGCGACGCGCATCCTGCACATGGTTGTTCTGGCAGTACCTGCCAACGGAGATTTTTCTGGGCTGCGTGTTTACGAGGTGACGAAGTTGAGAGGCAACCGCGTTCGACCCTGACGCCAACATACGGCGCCCGAACCGTGCGCTATCTACACTGTATGCGAGGCCACCTTCGACTCCTGGTTGATGTGACAGCGGGCCAGCAATTGACCAATCCAGTTCCCGCAATTGTCGCGGGACTAGCCCTCATCTGTGGTATCGCTATTTTGTTTGCAGTTCGTCACCGATTCGAAGAACTACAAGCTCGCCACGATCAACGCCCAGAGTGAGAGCCTCGAAACAACGGCTAGCCAGAGAGAAGTAGTGAACGTTCGAGTAATCCTACAATTCACGCCATCGAGGAATCGGTAGACCTTGTCCTAGGGATATTTGATAGAGTGTTCCGCAAGGTTCCTCAGAAAATGAACTGAGAGCCCCGGCGGTGTCTCGGCGACTCTCAGCAGCCGCCAGCTGATTATTTGCTGCTTTGAAAGAGTCCCGATGAAGTTCCGCAATTGGTCGGCGAATCCTATCCATCGGCTTGCGCGAACCAATATTCCGTATTCATGGAACGCCGGGTCTTTTCCATAGCTCAGTTCGCGTGCAACTCTGCGCAGACCACTCGCTTACTCAGCGGTCCGACTGCAAGACCGGGTTTGGTTTCTTCCCGGCATACGAGGGAAGTCTTCTCATCCATTGGTATGGTCTTTTCGTACGGTCTTTTTGGGCATAGCGGCCGCCAGAAACAAAGTAGCTCCGCTGAAGGCCAGAGTGCTTACGAAATAGTCAAGTCCGTTATCTATGTCGGACGGAGCGGAAACCACCATAGGAACGTAGATAGACAAGAGCAAGGTAAGAGCCATGATACTGAGACATGTTGCCGCCAATCGTGGCTTGAGGTTCACTGCCAGACTTGTCCCCGCCAGGATAAAAATGGTACCCGCAAGGTAAGCCCAAAGTGCGCGCCCCGGAATCCACGGTGGCGTAAGTTTATCGAGATCAACGGCGGGCAAGAAATCGGGATGCAGGAAATGCTCCACACCGAAAAAGATGGCGGCCAGGGAAACAAAAATTCGCGCAACGACTATGAGCGTACTCGTACCTTGGGCTTGCCACTTGTCGGTTTGAGTTCCCGCTAAAGCCAGTGCTCCACCGCTGAAAGCCAGATCTCTGAACGCAAACGCCCACGTGAGTACATCCCTGGGATGGGCCACTATGTTGGGAATGTGCAGCAGCAGCACGAACAGAATCAGCATAAACGCCAGCAGTATGGCCGCTAATCGCGCTTGTTTCTTCACTACGATGCTTAAGGCTGCGGCTACCAGAGCAGTGCCAACAAGATAAGTCCAGAAAAAAGGTGCTGGAATCCATGAGGGAACGAGGAGGGAAACGGATTTGGTGTTTGTGAAGTGCTGTGCAGCAAAAACGGCCAGAGGGGGAGCAAAAAACAAGCGGCCCAAGGTCACAATCCTGTCTTGCCCGCGCGCCACCGACATTTCCTTCCTGGCTGCAAAGAGGCCTGCCACCAAAATCGCGCCTCCCGCGAAATACGTCCAAAAGACATTTCCTGGAGCCAAGGCGAAGATCGATTTGCCGAAAAGAACGCCAAGAGTGGACATGTTCAATTCAATCTCCTTCAATGATCCGCGCATAGTTATCTTGCCGCGGTTGAATGACGATTCCGTTTACAAGCATACGTCCGAAAATCGACCAGCATTGAACCTACCGGTACCCGGAGTGCCGGTCGTTCAGACGGCCGAGGTGGTATATTTGCCCCCGGTGAACGGAGAACGAATGAGCACAACAGGTACCACCCTGGCCAAGAGCAATCCCAACGGAGCATGCATCGAAAAAGGCACCTGGACGACGCTTCCGAATCCGGTTCCAGCCGCGACGAATTTCGTCTTCACTCCATCGAGCGAAGGCAGTATGACGTTTCACCTGGTGGGATGCTCGGGCGATCCGGGCCGCACCAGACCGGGGCTGGCGGTGGCAGGCGGTATGGTGTCGCAGATTGCCAAAGCGGTCAGCCCGGCGGTGGCTCCGTCATTCCTCTACCACCTGGGCGACATTGCTTATACGACGAGCGGGCATGCCATGACGGGTGGGCTCTGGAACACTCAGTTCTACGCGCAATACACGGCTTACGTCGACGGCAACGGGCCGCTGCCCATTTTTGCCATCGCCGGCAATCACGATGGAAACGCGGGGAAAGGGTCGGATACGGAAATCGCGCATTTCGAGCAGAACATGTGCGGGACAGCGGGCGCGGTTTCGCCGGACAATAAGACCGACACGCGTACGGAATCGACGCTGCCCTATCCGTACTGGCGCCTCGACACTCCGCTGGCATGGATCATCGGCCTGTACACGAATGTGTCCAACGGCGGCGTGCTGGACGACCCGAAGAAACATAAACATCCGAAGGACGGGCCGCAGTACAAGTGGCTGGTGGACCAGCTCAGCTATTGCAAGGCGCAGAATGCGAGCGGCACTCCGCGCGCGATTCTGCTGGCGCTGCACTACCCGCCGTACAACGGCACACTCGACTTCCACCAGCGCGGCAATCCCACGTACGGCAACGATAACGACTACAAACACGCCGTTCCGATCGGCATGGTGCTGCAGGAGGCTTTCGCGAAGAGCGGCCAGATACCGGATGCTATCTTTTCTGCGCACGCCCACTTGTATCAGCGGATCACTCTGAGCTACAACGACAGCCACGGCAATCCCGTGCAGCAGGTGCCGTGCTTCGTGGTGGGGTGCGGCGGGCACACGCAACTGGAGTTGATGGCCACGCTGTGCGCGGGAGGTACGGGCACGGGTTTTCCCGCAGCTCCGTTCAACCTGTTTACTCAAGGGACTCCGCCGAAGGGTCTGAGCGCTCCAAAGAATGCCACGGTGATGATTGAGTTTTATGCTGACGGGACCAACCAGAACAATCAGCCCTACGGCTTCCTGACCGTCACGCTGACGCCCGGGGATGCTGCCACGCACCCGACGCTGGTGTGCCAGTTTTTCATTACCCCATGTGACAGCGCCGGCAATGCCGTCAATCCAGGCGCTGTGTGCCTGGCAGATTTCTGCACCCTGGACCTGACCACGCATTTGTTGGTATGACGTACGGGGCTGGCGTGACAGCGTTACGTGGACTGGGAATAAGATTCTACGACCCACGAGCGCTGAATGTTCCATTTTTGTGTCTGGCGCTGTCGCACTTCGTGACGGTGTCATCGGCGGTGACGACCAAAGAGGTGAGACACTACGCGCTCACCACGTGGAGAACCGACCAGGGCCTTCCGCAGAACTTCATCACGGCAATAGAGCAAACGCCCGATGGATTTCTCTGGATCGGTACGTTGGGCGGGTTGGCCCGCTTTGACGGACTGCATTTCACAACTTTTTCCGGCGGTGACGATTGCTTCAGCCTGCAAGACCGCACGACGGGTCTTGCGATAGACCGCGACGGAAGCCTTTGGATCGCCTCCTCGAGCGGGCTGAGCCACTACGCGAACGGAAAATTCGCCCAGGTTGCAAACCAGGCCGGCGCACAACGATACGCGGCCGGCGATCTTCTTGCCGATCTCGGCCGGTGGAGCGTGGGTGGTGACGTACGACGGTCTTTTTCACGTGGATGGGCATGGGTTCCTTGCCTGCTCTATTTCCGCTGTGAGCGCGATCGCGGAAGGCACGGACCGGACGCTTTGGGTCGCAAGCAATAAGAACGTGTTTGCGCTGCGCGGAGGAAAGATCGTCCATCGGTACACAGAGGCCGACGGTCTCTTCGCCGCGGGAACTACGATCCTCTACGCAGATTCTTTCGGAAGCGTCTACGCGGGAGACGGCCACCATCTGGTTCGCTTCAACGGCACACGTTTTGAGTCTGTCCCATCGCCCGGATTGGGCAACTTTGTTTCGCTGCTCACGGACCATAGGGGCAATCTGTGGATGGCCAGCGGCGGTCTTCATGGCATAAGCCGCACGGTGGGCGGCAAGGCAGATTTGCTGACGACGAAAGATGGCCTGGCCAGTAACGATGCGCGCGTCCTTTTTGAAGACAACACGCACGACATCTGGATCGGCACCATCGCTGGACTGCAACGACTGCACGATGGCGTGTTCACGACTTACACGGAAGAAGACGGCCTGCCGCGCGGCGAAAACCAGTACGACGCGGTGTTTGAGGACAAACAGAATGACATCTGGGTCGGGTCGCTCGAAGACGGAGTTGCACGTGGGCGCGATGGCCGCTTCGAGCGCTTCAGCGTGAAAGAGGGGTTGAAGCGCGGCCAGGTGCGCGGTTTCGTCGATACGGACGGCGGCATCGCCGTCGCCCTTTCCGACTACGGTCTGTTTCAACTGCGAGGCAAGCGCTTTGCAAAAGTCCCGAGGCTTCCGCATGGATACACTACGTCTCCTGCAAAACCGAGAGGCTTGCCATCGTATTGGCTC
>Ga0207021_1131_pt1 | contig 17874 bp, 15 predicted proteins | sample Alteio_BWMinCont_49_FD_153496 | JGI IMG/M metagenome (GOLD analysis project Ga0207021, IMG submission 153496) | Enriched cells from forest soil in Barre Woods Harvard Forest LTER site, Petersham, Massachusetts, United States -... | ecosystem: Environmental > Terrestrial > Soil > Temperate forest >... | reverse complement strand
GCCGAGCATTATCGACACGGCGGCGAACCGGAAGGCAATGCCCAACGCCGATTTCGCAACCTGGCCGAAGCCGGAGGATATCGCTCGCGTGATTCTGTTCCTTTGCAGCGACGAGGCAAAAGTGATTCACGGAGCAGCCATACCGGTTTATGGTGACAGCTAACGAGATTTTGGGAGAGCATCATGTCCATTCGTCCTGTGAAAAAGCTCATCAAGTCAAAGCCAACGCGCGAGGGTGCGGGTGTGCATCTGCGCCGGGCTTTTGGTTTCGGCAATACATCCGACTTCGATCCATTTCTGTTGCTCGATGACTTCCGCAACGACGTTCCGGCGGATTACCTCGCGGGGTTTCCTTGGCATCCGCATCGTGGGATCGAGACCGTCACATACGTCCTCGCCGGAACGGTGGAGCACGGCGACAGCATGGGGAACCGCGGCACGATTGGAGCCGGTGATGTTCAGTGGATGACGGCCGGGAGCGGAATCATCCACCAGGAGATGCCGAAGGGCGACCATGTAGGGCGGATGCATGGCTTCCAGTTGTGGGCGAATCTGCCTGCGTCGCAGAAAATGACGGATCCGCGCTATCAGGAAGTGAAGTCGATGGATATTCCCGAGATCACGGATGACGACGGAACTGCCGTGCGGGTGGTCTGCGGAAATTTCTGGGGCAAGAGCGGCCCGATAGATGGCATCGCGACGAATCCGACTTACATCGACGTGACGGTGGGGCCAGGCCGGAGGAAGAGCCTGCCGGTCGAGGTGTCGAGCCAGGCGTTCGCGTATGTTTTTGCAGGATCGGGCAAGTTCTGCAACGCGTCGGCTCCGCTCGCCGTTCCGACCGAGGGAGTGCAGTGGCTGGACACGGCTCCGCCCACGGCAGCGGACAATCGCTCGCTGGTGCTGTTTGATCGCGGCGACGAGGTCACGGTGCAGGCGGGAGATGACGGGATCCGGTTCCTGCTCGTCTCGGGCAAGCCGCTTGAAGAGCCAGTGGCCTGGTATGGTCCCATCGTGATGAATACACAGGAAGAGTTGCAGCAGGCTTTCCTTGATCTCGATCAGGGGAAATTTCTAAAGTAGCCCTGATCTCGGAGAAAGATCGACACAGGTTCAAGAGGATGCCTGCAAAGGCGATTGTGCCGGTTGTGATCTCGGCTTTTTCCTCAGGACCGCGGCGGAGATCAGCGAGATTGCCAGGCCTACCGGGAAGGGCTCGATGAAGGTCATTGCTGCATTGAAGAACGGGTTTTCGTACAGCTCCTTGAATTTCTTCAAGTGCTCAACCTGCGCCTGGACGGTGGCAGCACTCACGCCCGAGGCTTTGAGTTTCTCGATCGTGTGGGTGCCATATTTGTCCATGAAATCGTGCATGAAGTTGAAGTAGATCACTTCCCAAGTCACGACATAGAAGATGCACGAGATCAGAGTGATCAGGATCCCGACTGCAAAAGCTTTCGCGAAGGTGATGTGGCCATTGCCGGCGTTGTCGCGGTACGAGCGGATGCCGAAGTACACCAGCAAGAACGAGAGCACAATGGCCGTGTAGCCGACGACGTACGCGCCTTTATCGTAGCCAAATTTGTCCGCGAACGGCACAGTCGCGATCATCATGATCGAGGAAACAGCCCCCGATATCAGCCCGAAGATGAGTACAGTCTTTTTCATGCCCTTCTCCCGTGAGTCAAAAGGTAAATACAAACGCACCATACCGCACCAGTCAGCGTTCTTGTCGTCACCTTTTCGGGTGATTTTGGCTGTCGAAGAGAAAAATCACTCATTTAAGTGAGCAGTTAAGGCAGCAAGCCGAAGTCCCGGCCGAGTTGCACGGCCTGTGTTCGCCGCCTGGCGCCCAATTTGTCGAAAACGCGGCTGGAATGGGTCTTGACCGTGTTCTCGCTCACGTAAAGCTTCTCGGCGATTTCCCGGTTGCTCATGCCCTGGGCCATCAGTTCAAGGATCTCCAACTCGCGGCGCGTGATGCTGAGGTCCTCTCGTTTTGCCTCGTTGGGGATAAACCGGGTCTCTGCCGGGACAGAGACCGGCGTTGAGGCAGGGGCTGAGACCGGGACAAGGATCTCCTTCACAACGACCGTCTGCTTTCGCGTCAGCTTCAGGCCGAGCCAGATGCCCAGAACAGCAAAGGTCGCCGCGGTCAGCCCTCCGTAGATTTCGATGGAATGATCGATCACCAGGAAGCGGTACTCCGTCCACTTCAGCACGGCAATCAGGATTCCACCGATTAACCCGTAGATCAGGACGTGGCGCTTCATAGGTTCCGAGGCTAGACACCAAGATTATCCCCGGACTGGAGGTCCTCAGCAAGAGCGGCTCATAATCGATGACTGTGGCAGGGCAAGCAAGTGACTGCCTGGCTGGGCGTGAATCGCCTTCCAGTTCATTTCGAGCTGATCAACCGGATGCGCGCGGTCACAGCCCTGCCTTCGGGCACACTGAAGGTCCCATACAGCGGAGAATCAATAACGTTGTAGACGACTGCGGGATTCTGGCGGTCAGTTATATTTTCGATCACGCCCCTCAACCCGAAATAGTAGCCGCGCAAATGGAAGCGCCACTCCAGTCCCGGACTCAAGGAAAGAAAGTCGGGAAAACGCCGCGAGCCGGGCTCTCCGACAACCTGCTGATTGGCATCGACGGAAGTGAAGGGGAAACCGGTCCGCCAGTCGGCGGTATAAACGAAATCCCAGCTCTTAAGTTTGGGCACCGGCAGCCAGCCCCAGGAGAAGAAGCGGTTCGGCACATCCCATGGCAGGGGTCCGCTCGCCTGCGGACCGAGGATCGACAGCGTCGGTATATATTCAAGCGCGGCGTTGGTATGGGCATAGGATCGCGTGTACGACCCGAAGAGAACATACCCGTGGGCAAAGTTGTGCCGCAGGTTTACGTCGACGGAATGGTAGTTCTCCGTCCGCGAATTATTCAAAAGATAGGTTCCGTAGAAGGCCGGCGGCGTGCTTTGGAGAGCATAGACAAAGTCGTCAGTATCACGCTTGTCGAGAAAGTTAACTGAGGCATAGATTTCTGCCGGCAGTTTCTGCTCGAAACCGACGCTCCAGTTCAAGGTGCGCGGCTCGTGCAGCAGCCCATCGTTGGCAACAAAGTTGGACATGAGCGGCGGGGTGACTGGAGTGATCCCATCAAGCGCGTAGTAGGTATCGTAGCGAACTCCCGCCAGCGCCTCTTCAAGATACGGCAGTTGTGTATGTTCATAGTAGAGACCGATGCCGGCCGATAGCTTGGTGTTGACGCCCGGCGTGTAGACGGCGGCGACGCGCGGGGAGTAGAGCGGACGCCGGATGATTTCATCCCAGTCAAAGCGCAGACCGGTTTCCAGCAACAATCCTGCATGGGGCAGCCAGCGATCCTGGGCGTAGGCTCCTGCCTCAAAATTGTTGCGATTGAAGGGTGCTTGCGCCGGAAACGTGCTGATGCGCAGGAGCGTTCCGTCCTGCCGCAGATAGCTGATCGGTGAACGCGTCAGTTCTTCACCGAAGTTGATCTGATCGAGATCGATGCCAAATTTCAAATCGTGCCTTCCCAGCCACTCCCGGGGAGGTAAATAAAGTGTCGCGGTTCCCTGCACCCGCCGCGAAGGGCTGGTCGCGTTTTCAAAAAAGCTTCCCTGGTAAATCTCCGGCGTGACCTCGAAGGGAGTGTCTCCATGAGGCTCGGCGCCATTGCGAATGCGTACACCGCCGACCCCAAGATCAAGCAGCGCGCCGCCCGTAAAACTGTGCTGCTCGCGAAGATATGGAAACCAGGCGAGGATGTCCTGATTAACCGTGCTCTCTTGCGGGGTCAGTGTGGAAAGCCCCTCGTAGGGCGAGTGGAAGTCGTCGAAAAGCAGGCCTCCGATGACGATATCGCTGGGAGTGACGTTGACCTGAGCCTTGATCAGATTGCTTCCGCGCCAGAGCTGATTGCTATCCGCATTGCTGGGCAGCCCCGCGATGATCGTGTTATCGTATTCGGTCTCGAACCCATCGAAGAACCACGCTTTGTTTTGAGCGATTGGACCGGAGACGGTCACTCGCGGCACGAATTTGTCGAAGTGCAAGCCTCCATTCACCTCGCGGAACGAAGGAAAGAAGTCTGTGGCGTTGAAGCGGAACCGGTCGTCGCCCATCCCGGTGCGGAAGGCAATGACGCCTCCAGCGGCCTTGCCATATTCGACGGGATAGCGCGTTTTCTCTACGTCGATCGAGCGAACAGCGTCGGCGCTGACCCGCAAGTCCAGATCGCCGCTTACCGGAGAGCGAATATCGAAGCCGTCCAATAAGTCCAGGGTGGCAGAGGTCGCCGAGCCCGCAACATGGACCTGCCCGGTCTGGTCCTGTATGACGCCGGGGTTGAAGGGGAGCAGGTTGCGAATGTCGCGTGAAGTTTGATAGGGGATGCTGACGATCTCCGCCGTGCTCATGTTATTCAGGTCGGAAGACTGTTCCGGATCGATTCCGGCGCTGGAGGCGACCACGTTGACCTGCTGCTGCACCATCTGTTGATGGGCGAGCGAGAGCTCAACTTTCTGCTGAAGCGGGTCGACCTCGTGGGCCAGCGTTTGGTAGAAGCCGGCCTTCCCTATGTCAAGTTCGTATGGCGTGTTGCCGTGAATGCTGTATTGGCAGCGGCCAGCGTAATCCGTAGTCAGCCGCAGAGGCGCAAGGCCGGGCTCGGCAAGTATCACCTGGGCGTCAGGCACAGGCATCCCATTTTCATCGATCACGGTAAGCTCGATTTGAGAGCGCTGTGCGATACCGGTAGCCACACTACAGACGAGAAAGCAGAAGAAAAACACGTGGCTCGGCCAACCACGGCGCGGCATGCGCCAAGTGTAATCCTTGTCTGAAGCGCCATACCACCGGTCCAGTCCTCCCTGATGCTGCAGCAGAGTGCATCCCGGGCGCCGTCCCCAAGGATGGACGCCCGTTACTGCGGCAGAGCGAGGATGCCCGCGAGCGGAATGCGGACCCAGGTAGGGCGATTGTCGAGTTCGTAAAGCAATTCGTAGAGCGCCTTTTCGAGCAGGTAGGCATTGAGCATGCGTTGCACCTGTTCGGGTTGAGGGATAAGGTGCGGATTCGTTGCGGCAATGGTAAGCCCATATGCGCGGAGAAACTCGGTTGAGACGGCGTTCTGCCAGCGGGTGGCCCAGTCCTCGAGGTTCTTCGCATCTTCAGACCCTTGCGTAGTAAAGGCGTTGAGCGCGGCGTAGGCGGCATAGCTGAAGGAGCGCAGCATTCCGGCGACATCTCGAAGCGGGGACTGCTTGGCTCGGCGTTCGGCGAGGCTTTTGGCGGGTTCGCCTTCAAAGTCGAGAATGACGAAGTCGCCGCGGGAGCGGAGCACCTGCCCGAGATGGTAGTCGCCGTGGATGCGAATGCGCTGGCCGAAGCCGGTGGAGTTGGCCGAGGCGATGGCCTGGGCGCGGGCAGAAAGCTCGACGCGCCAGCTGAGAACGCGGGCGGCACTGTCGGCGGCGACTCCGGTGAGCCGGGGCAGGCCGCGCTGCAAGGCGTCAAGCGAAAGAGAAAGCTGGGTATCGATTCTGCTCGCGTCGGCGTAGAGGTCCTCGACCGTGAAGGGTTCGGCGGCAAAAGCTGGGTTGTCCGTGGGTGTGGCCAGAGCGAGATGCATCTCGGCACTGCGGCGGCCAAGCAGAGCGGCCGCGTCAAGGTACGGCCCGGAATGCTCGCGAGCCAGAGGCGGCGGTTCGGGTGATACGAGGAAGCTGGCAGGTGATGCTAGAAAGCTGGCAGAGGCACCGAGGTCGTCCGGCGGCGGCAGGTCGGCAACGCTCTCGTAGTAACGTGCAAGTTGATCCAGGGTCCACTGCCAGCCATCGCCTTCGTTTCTCACCAGACCCTGCAGCATGGCGACGGTGGTCGATTCGCCGGTCGGATTTCCGCTCCGGCTGAGGATGATGTCGCCCAGAAACGGAGCGATCTGGGTGAAATGCGCCGTCTCGGTGAGGAAGCGGCCGATCTCAGTGTCAGGATTCTCGCCGGGCTGTAGACGCCGAAAGAGCTTCAGGATGAACTTGTCACCGTAGAAAATCGATGTGTTGGATTGCTCGGCCGAACCGGTGCGGGCCGGGAGCGGATCCACTCCACGAATGGCCGCGAAGGCGCTGCTGCGGCGGCCATGAAGAACGCCGGCCTGGGTGCGCAATTCACCGTTCGATTCGATGAGGTTGAGCACCGCCTGACGGACCGGTTCACGAGCCACGGCGTCGCAGAGGATCGCGGGCCCGGCAGGGGTAGTGACGGTAGAAACTATGCCAGCGGGATTAGAGGCATGGACTCTGGCCGCTTCCTCGCCGGTAACGAGGGCAAGGGCGAGATGATAGACGCTCGTGCTGCCGTCATCATGAGTAATTTGCAGGAAGAGAAGAACAGCGTTCAGTCCGGGAAACTCCGTGGAGTCGAGAACTTCGACCGCTTTGATTGTCCGTGACTTGGCGCCAAACCAGCGCTGGCGCGGCAGATAGGAGATGAGCAAGAGCTGGAGGCGCTCTAATCCAGGACCGATCAGGACGCCGTCGACGCTATCGAGATTGAAAGGTCGATCGTCGGTACTTGGGGCGCGGTTCACTCGGTATCCTCCTCGAGCTTCTCCGTGTTTTGACGCAAAAATGGGACTACGAGGAGCGAAAAAAACTACTTCGCGCTCGCCGGGGGCACAATCCCGTTCATCCTCAGATACACAACCATTTGCCCGTAGTGATCGAAGCAGTGTGAGATACCGAAGGAGGCGAGCGTCGCTCGTGTCTGGAAACCGGGCTCCGGCGACTTTATCACCTCGAAAGAATTGGCTGGATTAAGCGTTGCAATCGCCTTGTGAGCAAAAGCGAACGAACCGGCCAGGGCAGCCACAACGTCTTCCTTCTTTGTCAGCTTCTCGATTCCCGACACGTCCATATCCGGCTTCAGCCCGCTGACGATGCCGTAGAAGAAGTAGTTGGCCTCCGCCACATGGGTCGCCTGCTGGGCAAATGTCCGCACCTTTTCGAATTCAGTCTTCTGCCCGGGCACAAAGATCGCCGGGCTCGGTGCGAAATCGTACTTGTCGGCCGGCATCGCCTTCACCGCGCCCATCATCTCGTCTTCAATCAGGCTCAGCTGTGAATCGAAGGCCTTCGATGGCGTGGCGATGCTTCCAACCTGAGGCGATGTTGCACCGCTCGATCCCATCTGGGCTGTCGCAGCCAGCGAACATGCACCCAATACCCACCACGCTGCTATCAGTCGCACACGCATCCTTTACCTCGCATCCAAATGTCTTCTGAAACGAATCCAGCCTACCAGAACGGAGCAAGGAAACGCGTCCTTTGCGTTCAGGTGGAGTGCTACGCTAAGGTTGACCATGGCGCCTCAAACTCGCGGGGTGCAGCGTGGGGCGCCAGGCATCTCTCTTCGCAAAGGAAGCGACGTGAAGAAAATTGGCGTGCTGTTCGGCATGGAAAATACCTTCCCGGGTGCGTTGGTCGAGCGCATCAACGCGATGAATGTGGATGGCATCTCCGCCGAGTTCGTGCAGGTGGGCGGCGTGCGTCTGGACAAGGCTCCCGATTACGCCGTCATCGTCGATCGCATCTCGCACGACATCCCGTTCTATCGCGCCTTTCTGAAGCACGCGGCGCTGAACGGTACGGCGATCATCAACAATCCCTTCTGGTGGTCGGCCGACGACAAGTTTTTCAACTACTCTCTGGCAGCGAAGCTGGGAGTGGCGGTGCCGCCTACAGTGATCCTCCCGCACAAGAAGTTCCCTGAGGGCACGAACGAGCGCTCGATGCGGAATCTCGAGTATCCGCTGAACTGGGACGAGATCTTTGAATACGTCGGCTTTCCCGCCTTTCTGAAGCCGGTGGACGGGGGCGGGTGGCGCGATGTGTACCACGTGCACAATCCCGAGGAGTTCTTTCACGCCTACGACCAGAGCCGCGATCTGTGCATGACGCTGCAGGGCGCGGTGAAGTTTAACGAATACTTCCGGTGCTATGTGGTCGGTCAGGAGAAGGTGCACATTATGCCCTATGATCCGCGGCGGCCGCACCACGAGAGGTATGTGCTGAATCCTCCTGCCTATGACAAGAAGCTGCTGAAGCGGGTGGAGAAGGATGCGCTGACGCTGTGCAAGGCGCTGGGCTACGACCTGAACACGGTGGAGTTCGCAGTAGAAGACGGTATTCCGTATGCCATCGACTTCATGAATCCTGCACCTGATGCAGACCTGCACTCGGTGGGGAAGGAAAGCTTCGAATGGATTGTGAGCTCGGTCGCCGAGCTGGCCCTTAAGAAGGCAAAGACATCACCTGCGACACCGGTGCTGCAGGCGCAGGCGCTGCTGAGCGAGGCGGTCACGGCTGCTCCGGCGAAGAAGAAGGCGGCAGCTAAGAAAGCTCCGGCAAAAAAGAAAGCCGAGAACGCGGGGGGCGAAGTTTCCGGCGGCTGAGGGTCTCGGCAACAAACTGCTTGCCTGGAAGGGCGCATCGTCATACAACGGTAATCACCTATGCGTCCTACTTTCACCATTGGCATTGAAGAGGAATATCAGACTATCGATCCCGTAAGCCGGGATTTGCGCTCGCACATTGCCACCGAGATGCTAGCCAAGGGCAAGCGGCGGCTGGAAGAGCGCGTCAAGGCTGAGATGCACCAGTCGGTGGTGGAGGTGGGCACGCGCATCTGCAGGACTGTGGGGGAAGCGCGCGAGGACCTCTTCGATCTGCGGCGGCAGATGATCCAGCTGGCGCGCGAGCACAATCTGATCCTGGTCGCGGGAGCCACGCATCCCTTCGCCGACTGGCGCGCGCAGGAGATCTATCCCGACCCGCGTTACGCGCGCGTGGTCGAGGATCTGCAGCTGGTGGCGCGGGCGAACCTCATCTTCGGACTACATGTCCATGTCGGCGTCGAAGATCGCGAGGCGGCAATGCGCATCATGAATTCGATGCGCTATTTTCTGCCGCACATTCTGGCGCTCTCGACGAATTCTCCCTTCTGGCGCGGCATGAAGACCGGCCTCAAGAGCTATCGCGCCAAGGTCTTCGATAAGTTTCCGCGCACGAATATCCCCGACAGCTTCGCGAGCTACGGAGAATTCGAAGACTTTATCAACCTGCTGATCAAGACTAACTGCCTGGACAATGCGAAGAAGATCTGGTGGGATGTTCGACCACATCCGTTTTTCAACACCATCGAAGTGCGGGTCTGCGACATTCCCATGCGAGCCGAAGAAACGCTGGCGATTACGGCGCTCATCCAGGCGACGGCGGCGAAGTTGTATCTGCTGCACGCGCGCAACCAGGATTACCGTCAGTATTCGCGAGCCCTCATCATGGAAAACAAATGGCGCGCTGTGCGTTACGGCCTGGACGGCAAGCTGGTCGATTTCGGCAAGGAGATCGAGGTGCCGGAGCGCGAGCTGATTCTCGAATATCTGGAGTTCGTCGATGAAGTCGTGGATGAACTCGAATGCCGACCGGCGATCGAGTACGTCCGCACCATCCTGGAGATGGGTACGGGCGCCGATCGCCAACTGCGGAAGTTCGAAGAGACCGGCGACCTGAAGGCGGTCGTCGACTACATGGTCGAGGAGACACAGGTCGGGCTTTACTGAGGCTGGGTTGGTGGCGGCGCATTCGGCTGTGCGGGAGCCCCGGGCTGCGGTGAAGTGGCCGGTTGAGCGGGTGGAGGCGGCGTGACATGCACAGGCGCATTGGGATCGCGTTGGGCAACGAGCTCGACGTCGAAGATGAGGTCGGCCTTTGCGGGGATCACGGGCGGGCGGCCCAGCGCTCCGTAAGCCAGCTGATAGGGAATGAAGAGGCGGCGCTTGCCGCCCACATGCATGCCTTCGAAGCCCTGGTCCCATCCGGTGATCACGCGCTTGGTCCCCTGCATGAAGTCAAACGGCGTGCCGCGATCGACGGAGGAGTCGAATTTTGTTCCGTCCGATGCCAGCCAGCCAGTGTAGTGAACGGTGTAGACCTGGCCGGGAGCGGCGAGATCGCCCGTGCCCACTTTGATTTCCTGGTAGCGCAACGCGAATTCAACCTTGACTGGTCCGACGACCGGAGGGATGTTCTTGGGCAATGCAGGCTGCGCCGCTTTAGGCCGCGCCGCAGTTTGAGTCCTGGGTCGCGCCGGTGTGGTGGTCTGTGCTGCAGCGAAGAGGGTCGTGGCGAGAAACAACAATGGAAGGGAGAGGCGAACAGGGTGCATGGATACTCCGGAAAGAGATTGTGCCTGTGCAGGACTGAGCGAACGATATCGTGACTGGCCATGCCGGGTAAAGCGTACGGTCACCGAAGTGCAGTTTTCTAGGCCCGAAGAAGCCGATACATGAAAGTGGCATTTCGCTATAATTGCAGGCAATTTACGATAAATTCAAGAGATATCCTCGCGAGGTTGACCGCATTTTGACAAATCTCCCCGCTTCCGCTGAAGCCCAGGCATTGCTTGCGACACCGTTCCCCTCCGACTTTCTACCCGGAGCGCGCTCGGCTGTCGAGACCTGCCTGCGCATTCAGCCTTCGGAGAAGGTGACGTTGATCACCGACCAGGTGACGGCGCCGATCGCCGCATCGCTGGCCCAGGAGCTTGTGGCGAACGGGTGCCGCTGGAATGCTTTTGTGCTCGAAGACCTGGCGGTGCGTCCGCTGGTGGACATGCCGAGGCCGGTGCTGGCCGATATGGAGACCTCGGATGTCAGCATCTTCGCCGTCGGCGTTCAGCGTAACGAATTGCGATCGCGCATGCAGATGACGGAGGTCGTCAATCGCCGGCGCATGCGGCATGCGCACATGGTCAACATTACCCCGCAGATCATGTGCGAGGGCATGCGCGCGGATTTTCATCGCGTGGACCAGCTTTCGCAGAAGGTAATCGAAAAAGTTCGGCGCGCAAGCTATATCCGCGCCACCACCGCAGCGGGAACCGATATCCTCGCCGAGCTTAATCCGGACTACAAGTGGCTCAAGACCTCCGGCATCATTTCGCGCGACAAGTGGGGCAATCTTCCTGGCGGAGAAATTTTTACGACTCCGGGCGAGGTCAACGGAACGTTTGTCGTCGATGGCGTGGTCGGCGATTATCTCTGCGCGCGCTACGGCCTGCTTGAGGCAACTCCACTGACTATCGAGGTCAAGGCTAATCGCATTGCGGCGTGCGAGTCGGCGAACCTCGAACTGCGCGATGAGTTCTGGGCTTACACGCATACCGACGAGAATTCGGATCGCGTAGGCGAGTTCGCCATCGGGACGAATCTCGGCATCGACCATGTGATCGGCAACATTCTGCAGGACGAGAAATTCCCTGGCATCCACATTGCGTTTGGGAATCCCTATGGCGAGCACACCGGCGCGCCTTGGACTTCGACAACGCACATCGACGTGGTCGGTCTGCGCTTCAACATCTGGGTCGATAAAGAGCAGATTATGCGGGACGGGCAATTCCTGGTCGAGCCGTAATCCAAACATCTCACCGGAAACGAATGCACTCCTTCAATGAGCCCTATCAGAGGGGATGTCAAGAGAAATTCTTCCCCCTTCCTCTCCGAAGGGAGGTGGATGTTGTGGCTTGCATCCAGCCCAATCTCAGTTCTGGAGAGGCCGTGGGCGCGCCGCGTATTCCAGACAGACCAAGCCAGTTGATGGTTTCTACTCGAAGGTTTCATGATGCGATGGTCGTTCGACGCCTTCGGTTCCGGAAGCTACGCAAGCAGGAGGGTTGGCTTTAGTGCGCCAACCATGGTCCTATCTGAGACTCGAGACCTACAGCTTTTTTCGGTTATACGAAGGGGCATAGGATGCATTTGGAGACTCGGTGCTGAACGACAGCACACGGAGCGGCCTAACTCATTGATTGATACTCTCCCTCGACCTCGAGCGTCGCAAGAACCGATGGGCTAACCATCGGGTAAGTAAACCGGGGCTTGCCTGGATTCTGTGGATGCTCAAGCTGCTTGCGATTTCAGGTGTTCTGCGTCGAAGCGCCCTCCTTTTTTCCAAAGTGTTAACGTGATGGCCGCGATCTTGCGTGCGAGCGTGAGGCGAGCCATCTCCGGCTTGATCCCCTTGGTCAGCAATCCTGCGTAAAAGTCCTGCAGTGGTCCCGCACAACGACTGGCGCCCATGGCCGTACTTTTAAAGATCTCCTTCATCTCGTGGTTGTGATTTTGATTCAGACCACGGATCTGTGGTGGCTTTTTGGAACGTTGCAGTTGTCCGTCCACATAACGATGCTGCGCGCTGTGGTGCGTCTCCACCCCCAGGCCACTGTAGGCCCACAGCTGCCGCTTGCTACGGAACCGGTGCGGCGTCTGCATCAGGGCCAGCAACAGAGCAGCCCGCAGCGGGCCGATCGAGGGAATCTGGCGCAATATTTTCACGGCCGGATGTTTCCGACTCTCGGTGAAAAAGTTCTCCGCGCACCGTGTGCCGCACCAGCAGCAGTCCATCCAGCTGCTGATAGAACAGCTCTGCTCGGCGGCGCACGCCGGCTTGCGCAATCTTGCTCAGCCATTGTTCCCGATGGCGTGGAGCATAGACCTGCGTACCTGTGCAGGGAATGCCCCAGCTTCGATACAGCGCCTTGATCCGATTCATCACTCGCCTCAGGTCTTTGCTGACGGTCAGATAACTACGCGCCAACTCCCGTAACGTCCGCAGTCCATTTTCTCCGTGGTAGACCGCGCATAGCAGTTCGGCGCGCAGCAGCTCGGCCAGCTTCCGCGCATCCACCTTGTCACTCTTGCTGCCCTCTTTCAATAAGGCATTGCGGCGCGGATTACAGACTACGATTTCCTGCACGTGGGGCTTCAGCACATCCTAGAGCCAGGCTGCCCAGGTTCCTTCGTCCAACGTCGCATGCAGCTCTCCCCGTAGACCGTGCAGGAACTCCAGCAGGGTAACTGTCTTGGTTCGATGATGGATTCCATCACCAACTTCCCGGCGCCATTTAAAACAGCAATCGAAGTTGCTTCTTTGTGAACGTCGAGCCCGATATACTTCTTCATATTGCTACTCATGTTGGGTAGCCTCCTGGGGGGAAGGGGTATGCGTTCATGCCAACGTGATCTTTCCCCCAAGGTAAAATGCCATATTCCAGTACCTGCCCGGAAGTTATGTGTCTCCCTGCTCGCCCCAGCTATAATCAGCCGGAGCTGAGCGGAGGATAGGGCCCATGCTGGGAAGCAACCCGAGCGCCGACTCAGTGGCCTCGACCGATCGAAGGGGGATACTACGGCATCCCCTTTCTACTTACTGCTAGCCGGACCCCTCATCGGGAGAAGCAGCAAAGCGATAAATCCTGGGGGTGCGGGGGCAAAGCCCCTGCCGCCTTCTGCTCCCAAAGCAGGGCGTCCTCTGATAATGCGTGCATGATAGCGATTTGCCCACCGGACCGGCTTTCCAACAAATGCTGTCTCAATTTTCACGCCTTACAACCTAAGTTTGTTTCCGATCGGATCGCGTCTTATGCGATGCACGGGGCAGGCGCGAGGGTATTGGTGAACGTCATCCGGATTCCGTGCTTCGGCCGCAGGATGACCATCGGGCGCGCTTCGATCATTTGGCCCGGCACCAATTGAAAATCGTATTTTCTGAGCAGATCGCTCAAAATCATGAGGATCTGCAGCATCGCGTAGTTTCCGCCGATACAGCCTCGCGGTCCGGCCCCAAAAGGAAGATAGGTGAAGGGCGTGCGCAGCTTCTCGTTCGCTTTGGTGAAACGCTCCGTTTCGAAATTCTCCGGATTCTGCCAATAGCGCGGAGCATGGTGCGCGCCGTACACATACACAATGACCATCGATCCGCGGGGTATGGCCAGGTCGCCTACGCGGTCGTCCGTGACAGCCATGCGGTCGATCATCCAGAACGGCGGGTAGAGGCGGAGCGTCTCCTGAATGACCTGAGTCGCAAATTCGAATTTGGGAACGTCGCTGTGGCTCAAGGGCGCTTCGCCGAGCACTGAATCAAATTCCTGCCGTACCCTTTCGAGACAATCCGGACGCGAGCTCAAAAGATAAAGAAGCCACGATAGCGCATTCGATGATGTTTCATGGCCGGCAACCAGAAGCTGCATGCTCTCGCTCAGGATTAGCTCATCGCTCATGCCTTCGCCATCGCTGTAACGCGCATCCATCAAAGTCTGCAGCAGATCGTGGCCGGGGGGTTCGTTGCGGCGCTTCCTGATGTATTCGAGCAGAATAGCGTCCGCGCGGGTTCGCATTTCTTCGTGTCTGCGCAGTTCACCCGAGACGGCGAACCAGGGATTCAGATAGGGCTGAAGGGTTTGCCGAACTATGAATTCCTGGACGGTGCAGATGGTATCGCTGACAAGATCGATGTCTTCGTCCTTCAACCGCGCGCCAAATAGCGATCGGGCGACCATCGCGAAGGTAATTTTCATCAACTGGGGGTAGATATCAACGGGGCCACCACGGACCTGTCTGTCGAAATCCCGCAGTGAGTCGGCAAGGGAGTCCTGCATGATTGAGGACAGCGCATCGAGCTGCTTTCGATCGAAGCCCTTCTGAATGAGACGCCGCTGGGTACGCCAGGCTTCTCCGTGGGTCGTGAGAAGACCTTTCCCCAGAAAGTGACCCATCCGCTTTACTTGAATTTCGGATTTTTGGTAGTTCTCCGCATTGGTCTTCAACACGTGCTGAATGACAGCGGGATCGATGGTAACGATCGCTTCCTTAATACCACCCAAATAGAACCGGAATGTGTCGCCGAAGGTCTCGTTATACCTGGCCAAAACCTGCACGGGATTGCGGGCCATTGCGGCAGAATCCGCAAAGCTGCGAAGTCGGGAAACAGCGGGCACAGGCGTAGGTGAGGTCATACCCATCCGTCCTGAGAGTTGCCTCGAACCGCAGCAGATTTCATGTCACTTGTAAGAATTGGTAGCCGGGTCATAGGTAAGACAAAACGCACAGAATCAGTTTTCGTTCCCCAGTTGCTTCAAAAGGATCAGATGATGCCAGATTGCCCGGGTCATGGTGGGGTGCTGCCTATAGGGAACACCAAATTCTTTGGCGGTCTCCTTCACGATCCTGGTCAGTGGAGCATAGTGGGTATGGCACACGAAAGGGCACAGATGGTGGACGATATGATGGTTGAGCCCGCCCGCTAGCCAACCGACAAGCGGGCGTTCCGTCGCATAATCGGCCGTTGTCGCAAAGATGTGATACACGCCGTTGTCAAACTCACCACGGTCCGAGGGAAAGTAGGTGCTGTCGATGGTGTGCGTCGTCTGAAATACGAGCGTTACGGATAAACCGATGACCAAATGGACCAGGAGGAACGCCCCGGCGACCAGCAAAGGTGATTTTCCCAGCACCAGCACCGGCAAGACAAACATGTACGCGAGGTAGAGGCCCTTGCCAGCAAAGAGAACGGCGTATTCGCTCAGAGGATGTTTGGTGCGTTTCAGATATTCGTGGGTCGGAAAGAAAAAGCACTGGAAGTCCCTGAAGAACACGTAGTCCAGAGAGAACAGCGCGTAAACGAACAGCGCATAGATGTGCTGGAACCGGTGCAATGGCGCCCGGGATTCAAAAGGCGTAAAGCGAAAGATGCCGCGTCCCGAAAGCGCATCATCTTCCCCGTGGAGATTGATGCAGGAGTGGTGGCCCCGATGATGGAGGATACGCCACATGTACGAGCTGATTCCGCACAGATCGAAGACATAGTTCAGGGTTTTGTTGACGAGCGACCGGGACGAGATGGCGTTGTGATTACTGTCATGGGCGATGTTCAGCAAAAGAAATGTCTGCGCGAGTCCGCCTAAAAGATAGAGGGAAAGAAACTTCCATGAACCGGGCCTGAGCGCATACAGAGCAATCCAGGCGCCCACGAGGACTGCCAGCCCCGCAGCGACCTTGACCCACATCGTACGGTCCGCTTTGGGAGAAATGTTCTGGTCAGCAAAAAAACTATCCAGGCGGCGACGCAAGACTTTCGGGAAGGAAGACGCACCGAACGGTTCGATAATCGGCGACACTGAGGTTTCCGATGGCACAAGATCCGGAGTCTCCGACTCTTGAGCGATCGCCGTTTCGGTTTCGAACGTCACCGGCGCCTCCACGATTATGGTAATTGAAAATTCGGAACGGACCAAGCCCGAGGGGGCGGCCGCGCATCCCTGGAAGCGATGACGCATGTCATTGTTCCAAATGCTTTGCTAACATAATACCTACCAATGAACCGTAGCGAACGGGACCTCGTGAATCGCTTCTGCATGGGCCATGGAAGCTCGGCGGAGTTCCGCAAGTCCCCTTCGCGTCCCGTGCGGCAAAAAAGGAGAACGTCTATTCCCCAATCGAGTCGATCGACACTTCCGCTGAGAAGCAATCACGCGTATATTCTCACGTCGGTTCACATTTCAGGTCTGCACTTCGAGACTCAATCGTGTTTCTCCTCGTCGATGAGGAGGAATGTTTCGTTTACTGAGTTGCATTTTACTCACCGTTGGAGGATCGCTGATTGATGACGGCGTCAATTTTAGACCGTCTGGATAGACTGGCCGATGAACACCCGGGCAAACTTCTTTATTCGTACCTTGACGTAAACGGCGATCCGATCGAAAGCTACACCTACGCGTCGTTCCTCCACCGAGCGCAGGCGATCGCCGGACATTTGCTGAAAGATGGTCGTTTCGCGGCGGGCGACCGGCTTCTGCTTGCCTACCCGCCGGGGCTCGAAATGATCTGCGCATTCTTTGGTTGCGTGCGCGCCGGATTGATCCCCGTGCCGGTCTATCCCCCCCAGTTTGCGTGGCTTCCAGAGTGCCCTGTACAAGATGGTCCACATCGCAAAGGATTGCCAGGCGGCAGGGATTTTAACGAGCAGAGACTACCACGCATCACTCAAGACGAATCTCGCCAGAAATGGAGTCTCGGCGTCCGGCGTTGACGTAGATTACATTTCCGGTCTTCCGTGGATCGTCACGGAAGATTTCGTGGATACGATTTCACACCGACTGGCTGTCGATCCTTCGAATATCTTGTTTCTCCAGTACACGTCGGGTTCGACAATGGAGCCCAAGGGCGTGATCGTGACCCACGAAAACATCCTGAATACAGCTCCGCTCGTGATTGACCATCCGGCGCCGGTCGTCGTCTCCTGGCTCCCGCAGTATCACGATATGGGGCTGATCGGGACCTACCTCTATCCAGCGCTCAGAGGCGGCACGACATACGGCTTCTCCGCCACGGACTTCATTCAGCGGCCGATCCTCTGGTTCGAAGCGATGACGGCCTACCGCGCTACCGCGACCACCGCCCCCAACTTCGCCTACGACTATTGCCTGCGCGCCGGCAGGCTCTCCAAGGAGAGCCTGGAGGCCTGCGATCTCAGCTCGCTGCGCGGATTAATGTGCGCAGCGGAGCCCGTAAAGGCGGATACCTACACCCGGTTTCTGGAAGTGTTTCAGGCCTATGGACTCAAGTCCGAGAGTTTCTATGTCGCCTACGGGCTTGCCGAGAATACTCTGGCGGTTTCCCTCCGCGGCCGCAACATCGTCGCCGTCAACAAGCGCGCCCTCGCGTTGGGCAAGGCCCGCATGATCTCTGAGGTCTCGGAGATCGACGGCGCCACGCAGATTGTCAGTTGTGGAACTCCGCTTCCGGGCTTCGACGTTAAGATCGTGGATCCCGAAGGGCATTTCGCTCTGGAGCCCGGGCGCATCGGTGAAATCTGGATCGCCGGAAGCGGCAAGTGCGCGGGCTACTGGAACAATCCCGAACTGACTCTGAAGCAGTTTCGCGCGCGGCTCGTCGACGATACTCCCTATGACGACGGCTATCTTCGCACCGGTGACCTGGGATTCTTCCACGACGGCG
>Ga0207021_1129_pt1 | contig 18145 bp, 17 predicted proteins | sample Alteio_BWMinCont_49_FD_153496 | JGI IMG/M metagenome (GOLD analysis project Ga0207021, IMG submission 153496) | Enriched cells from forest soil in Barre Woods Harvard Forest LTER site, Petersham, Massachusetts, United States -... | ecosystem: Environmental > Terrestrial > Soil > Temperate forest >... | reverse complement strand
CCTAAGCAGTCCCTTTACAGATCTTCCATGGGCCTTTAGGAGCAATAGAGCCCTTCCTCGTAATACCCCATAAGGCGAGCATCATTTCGCTCTTTCCCATCATCATCGGCATCAGTCCATATCTCTTCGAAAGTAAGTTTATCTTGTGCATCTATGGAATCAACAAAATCCTTTATTTTTTCGGCAGCATCCATCGCCTTGTAATATGTAGATTTCACCAAAGCAGAAGGAATATGCCGACGACGATTCGCGGCACGCATCTGAGCAACAGAAAGCATGCAGCGCACAAAAACGATTTCGACACGATAACCGTTTTGCAAAGCATCTTCGATCCAGGGAATATATGTATCGGCATTGCCGACGGCATCCCAAATAAACGAACTCGGCGGAATTGTGGATAGACACATTTCCAAGCGTTTCCGCGCCAAAGCTTTGGAAATTTCGTGAGTTAGTCCGCTTCCAAAGTTACGGCCCTCACCGTCGGGGTTTTCTTCTTCAAGCCACTTATTGGCAAAATCCATAATATTTTCAAAACCTAACGCATCTTGGACAAGCCGTTCCATCGCATCACGATTTTCAGCAGGATAGGCGTCAAATTCAGCCTGATTACGAGGTCCGCTCGGGCCTCCCAACTCATTCGATTTCCAACGCCTAAGAGCTTCCCCATCACCCTTCATCGGAGTATACGCGGCTATTGCCGGTTTTTCGTGATCGGGATTACACCAACGATCTTGATCCAGAGGAGGAAGCAAAGCATCCGGCTCATCGCCTACCGCAAAACGCGAGCGAATAATGCTACTCTTACCGTTCGCGGCGCCGCCGATCAGAAATAACGCGAGAGGATTATCGCCCATAATGTTTCTGGGACTCTTTAATACATGTATCACATTGATTACGGTACATTAATAATCTCAAATCCCGAGATGAACGCATTCTGCGCTACCTGCTGTACGCCGGGCTGGCGGGTGATCGTCTGATCCACGTTCGTGGTGATGTCGATCGGGAAAGTGAACGACGTGTCGCTGATGCCGAAACCCATTGCGTCCAGCGGCGAGCCGGCCGTGTTCGTCGTGAAGAGATTGATGAACCAGGTCTGCGCAAGCGCGGCGGAAGAACTCGGTTGCGGCGAAGGCGCCGCCGTGGATGCGGCGCAGGGGTTCGCGGAGCCGTTCACGGCCGAGGGAACGTTGAATTGGCTGCGCGCGAACGTGAGATCGAATTCCGTGTTTTGCGCGTTCGCGTTCAACACGAGGTTGGTTGTGCCGGGATCAAGCGTGATCTGATTGAAGGCCGGCCGCGTGGAACCCGGCGGGATGAAAATTTGATAGAGCGCGGCGTTCGCCGTTCCGTACGAGGGCCCGATCGCGAAGGCGAAGGAGTAATTGCAGAACGTCGTCGCAAACGCATTCGCGTATGGTTCGCCTCCCGTGCCGCTCGTGTTGAACACGATCATATAATTGACGTTGTTGAAGTCCATCGCGCCGTACGTGCGAAACTTGATTTCCATTTCGCCGGCAAGGCTGCTCGGCGGAGGCGATTGCCCCGGCAGCACAATCCCCGTGACTTGACGTCCGCAAGCCGATAGGATGAACGTGAGCGAAAAAAAAGCGAGTGATATGCGGCGCAGCATCTTATCCTCAATGACTCCCTACGTCGTCGCAGTCCTCTGCGCGATCGCGATGGCCCTTGCGTTCCCCAAAACGAATCTCACGATTCTCGCGCCGCTAGGCGCGGCGGGGCTCTTCGCAACGTGGTACGGTCTTACCCCGTCCGTCGCCTTCCGCAACGGCTGGCTCGCCGGATTCGTCTTCTTCGCGATCACATGGTCGTGGTTCGGGCAAACGGCCGGCGCCTTTATCGCGCCGTTCGGCTTCATGCTCGTGCTGGTTCCGGCGCTCTTTCACGGATTGGCCTTCGGCCTCGCGGGCTCCCTAAGCGCAGTCGCCTACGCCCGCGCACCGCGCGCCCTCGCGCCGCTCGGCGCGGCCGCAGCCTTCGCCGTCTGCGAATGGCTGCGCTCGCTCGGCCTGCTCGCAGCCCCGTTTAGCGATCTCTCCTACACCCAAGTCGACACGCCTCTCGCACCGATCGCCGCGTACATCGGCGCCGGCGGCCTCACGTTCGTGATCTGCGTGATAAGCGCATACCTCGCATACGGCCTACGCGAACCACGCAACGGCGCGACCGCGCGCACGTTGCTCATCCCTGCCGGAGCGATCGTCCTAGGCGCCGCGTTCGCTTGGATTTTCTGGCCCGCACGTAATCTCGTAAAACCCACGTATCCCATCGTCGCCGCGCAAGGCAATATCCCCAATCTCGTGTGGAACCAAGCCGTGTTCGATCTTTCCCTCGATCGATACGAACGACTTACCGAACAAGCGGCCACGTACGATCCGGCTTTCGTTCTCTGGCCGGAAACCGTGCTGCCGGCAAATCTCAACGAACTCCCCCGGCTTCAACGCCGCCTGAGCCGCCTCGCGCGCTCGACGCATACCGAGCTGATCATCGGCGCGAAACAAACGCGCGACGGGAAAATGTATAACGCCCTCTATTTCTTTCTCCCCGACGGCGCGTTGGACGCCGTTTACCGTAAACGCAAGCTCGTTCCGTTCGCCGAAATGTTGCCGCTCGCGAATATTTTAGGCAAATTTCCCGGCGCGGATTTCGTTTCGCTTTTCAGCGAAGGCGATTCAAGCGGCGTCGTCGATGTCGGGGGAGCGCGCATAGCCCCGCTTATTTGTTGGGAATCCGCTTTTAGCGATATCGCCGTGGACGACATCCGCGACGGAGCGCAAGCCTTCGTCATAGCCACCGACGACGCATGGTTCGGAACCACGGCCGGCCCCTACCAGCACGCGCAGATCGCACAGATGCGGGCGTTGGAAACCGGCGCGTGGATCGTGCGGGCGGGAGCCACCGGGATCAGCGGCGTCATCGCTCCCAACGGGCGCTATATCTCGCGAACCAAACTCAACGAGACGACAATCGTACACGGTTTTATCGGGGCGCGAGCCGGATCGCTCTTCTCAGGCCTAGGCTCGGGCCCGATCGCCTTCGCTCTGATACTCTTGTACGCCGGGCTTATCGTTCAACGGAGACCGGCATGAAACGAGCGATCGCGCTCATCGCTTTCGTTTTCATCGCGTGGGTAGGCTATCAGATTTACGCGGCGGGTCGCGACGAAACCGCTCCGCCCGCTCCTCAACCGATCGTCATGCATAAGGGAAACGCGCACGGCGAACGCCTTTCCACGCCTTCATGGTCGATCGAATACGACAACGTCGTCGGCAACCCGGATCAAACGCTGCTCAATCTGCAAGGCGTGCGCAACGGCGTCTTCTACCGCAACGGCAAACCGTATCTTCACCTACACGCGCAACAAATAACCGTCAACACGGTCACGCACGATTTCAGCGCACTAGGGCCGTTTCACGTGGAAACCGTCGATCACACGCATTTCCGCACGCTCGACACCACGCAAGCGTCTTGGGATCAAGCATCCAAACGCCTTTTTCTTCCAAAGAAAACAACGATAGGCACGAGTGCAAGCGCCCAACCGCTCGTCGCCGACAATATAACCGTATATATGGAAAAGGGCGACATCCACATGGAGCACGTCCGAGGAAGCTTATCCCCATAGAGCACGTTTCCGGCTGATTTGGACGGCGTCGCTACGGTCCTCATGTTACGGTACACTTCGGCCCTATCAGATCCAGGATGGATCTATGTCGGGCCGCGCAGGATGCGCATAAGGCCCGACTGCTCCTTGCCAAATCAACCGGAAACGTGCTCTAGAAAATCTCGCGGACGTCGCCTTGAAGCGTTAGGTTCCTACTTCTTCCTTTTTCTTTGCGGCGGCTTCGCTCTCACTTATGGATTTCTTCGCTTCGGCGATGAGCTTTTTGACTTTCTGACCGCCTTTATGGCCGATTTCCTCGTAGAAATCGGCCCCATAACGATCCTTTACCGCGCGACCGCCCTTTTGCCCGATCGCCTCGTAAAATTCGGAACCGTGACGCTCGCGCGTCGCTTGCCCGCCTTTACGGCCGATTTGTTCGTAAAACGTGGAACCATACCGTTCGCGCACGGTGTCCCCGCCTTTTTTGCCGGCTTCTCGAACCGACATTTCACCATTGGGTTTACCGCCCTCGTCGCCCGGCTTCTCAGCGTCGGAGCTCGGCTTCGCGTCTTGACCTTTTTTTATCATGGAATCCCTCACGGAAAGCTCGTCGGCCGTCTAATACCACGACGAGCGTATAGTTGGTAGTACCCAAGCCGATCGGTCCTAAACGTACTACCCCGGGAATACCATACAATCTTTCGGCAGCCTGCGCCGTTCCCCAAAGCATTCCTTCTTGTGCTTCTCTTACGACCCACCTCTTGCTTTAAAAGTCGCATTGATGTAGTATGAGCCCTGTACCCCCTTACTTTGGGGGGTATTCAATGTAATAATAGATCCTGGCACCGTGCGGAGGGGGTTCTCACGGGAATTATCGGTGTCCCTTAGCCAGAGGGAGCCCTTCGCCTTGCTACGAGAAATTCTACGTATGACGGCGCTCTGTAGCGCATTCGCCCTCACCGCTTGCGGCGGCTCGGGCTTGGCGCCCGTCGGAGGCGGCGACCTCATAGCGACCCTCGGCAGCGGGGACGTTCAAGCCATGTGCGCGGCGGCCGGCGCGAATACGCATCACTGCCTGGGATACAGCCTTACCATGAGCGGTCTCAAGCGCGCGCAAGAAACCACGCAGGGGCTACGACGCGGCTACGGTAGCAACGGCGACCTACGCAAATTTGGCGGCAGCGTTATCGGCAGTACGCCTCCGGCAGGGTACGGACCAAGCGATCTGATGAAAGCTTACGCCGTTATCGGCTCCTCCGGCGGAGCTGGCCGCGTTGTGGCGCTCGTGGAGTCCGGAGACGCTCCGACCCTCGAAAACGACCTGAGCGTCTATCGGGCGCAATACGGTTTACCCGCATGCACCACAAGCAACGGTTGCTTTCGCAAAATAGGGCAAGACGGCAGCACGAATCTCCCGGCGTACGATCCGAACTGGGCGGGCGAGAGCCAACTCGACGTCGACATGGTCTCGGCGCTCTGCCCGAGCTGCCATATTCTTGTTGTTGAAGCAAACGACGAAAGCGCGGGTTTGGACGTCGCGGAAAATACGGCGGCGCAAGCCGGCGTCTTTGCGATAAGCAACAGCTGGGGCGGCGCGGAGAACGCCTCGGAGGCTTCCTACTTCAATCATCCCGGCATCGTCATCACCGTCTCAAGCGGCGACAACGGGTATCGCGGCGGCCCTCAAAGCCCCTCTGATTTCACCGGCGTCATCGCCGTGGGCGGCACGACGTTGCAGCGGGCGAACAACGCTCGCGGGTGGAGTGAAACGGTGTGGAGCGGAACGGGAGGCGGTTGCAGTAAAGTCGTGGCCAAACCCGCTTGGCAAACGGATCTCGCTTGCCCCATGCGCACGATCTCGGACATAGCGTTCGATGCGGATCCGGCTTCCGGCGTGGCCATGTACGACGGCAATCAAAAGGATGCGGGAAGCGGCCCAATCGGCTGGCGCGTAGCCGGCGGAACCAGCGTCGGCGCTCCGGCGATAGCCGCGCTCTTCGCCCTCGCCGGCGTTTCCGCGAGCAACGCATCACAACTGTATGCGAACGCCTCGGCCCTCAACGACGTCGTAAGCGGCTCGAACGGCGGGTGCTCGGCCGCATACCTGTGCTCGGGCGAAATCGGATACGACGCTCCCTCCGGCAACGGAACGCCTAACGGCCTCAGCGGCTTGTAACCCTCCGAGCCTCTCCCTTGTTTGACGCCTCGTGATCGACACGATTATCGAGCGCGCTCATATCTTCGACGGCACGGGCTCCCCGCCGCTCGCATGCGATCTCGCCGTGGTGAACGATCGCATCGCCCTCATCGGCGATCTCTCCGAGCACGACGCTCACGAACGCATCGACGGACGCGGCCTAACGTTATGCCCCGGCTTCATCGACGTTCACTCGCATAGCGACGAACTCTGGCTCATCAACCCTCGCTGCGAAGGGAAGATCCTGCAAGGCGTCACCACGGAGATCGGCGGCAACTGCGGCAGCTCCGTCGCTCCGTTGCGCGGTTTGGCCTTTGAACGCAAACAAGAAGAACTCGCGCGGTACGGGTACGGAGAGCAATGGAACGACCTTGACGGTTTTTTCACGCTGATCGAACGCAACGGCGTGGCTCTAAACGTCGCCACGCTCATCGGTTTAGGCACGACGCGGCGCGGCGTGCGCGCCGATCGCGAAGGAAAGCTCGATCGGCGAGAATCCGAGGCGCAATGCGCTTTAGTGCGCGAGGGCGTCGAACAAGGCGGGCTCGGCGTTTCCAGCGGCTTGATCTACGTTCCCTCGCGCTACGCCGATCTCGACGAACTCGTCGCTTGCGCTCGGCAAGCGCGCGACGCCGGCCAACCGCGTTACGTCTCTCATCTGCGCGATGAAGGCGACGCGCTGTTTGAAGCTCTCGATGAAGCTCTGGAAGTGGGCCGACGCGCCGAAGTCGCCGTGCAATGCTCTCACCATAAAGCATCCGGCAAAAAAAATTGGGGCAAGGCGCATGATTCGCTGCGCGCGATCGATCGCGCGCGCGCAAGCGGATTGACCGTGCATGCCGACGCGTATCCGTACACGGCTATGTGGACCGATTTGGCGACGATTCTGCCGAAAGAAGCGTTGTTCGGCGGACGTGAGGAAACGTTGACGCGCTTACAAGATCCGGAGATCGCGGCGGGGCTCGTGTTTCGCTTGGAGCTGGAACGCGCGGACACATGGCGCGATATCACGATAGCAGGCGGGCTTTCGGAACGCAACGCGCGCTTGGCCGGATTGCGTATGGACGAAATAGCGCGAACCTGGAATACGCATCCGGCGCGCGCGGCGTTGCGCCTGCTCATCGAAGAACGCCTGGAGCCGCAAGCGCTCTTTTTCTCCATGCATGAGGACGACGTAAACGCGGTTCTTTCCGCTTCGTTCACGTGCATCGGCAGCGACGCCTCGGCTCGCGCATTGAGCGGCGTCACCGCGCAAGGCGTTCCACATCCGCGAACGTACGGAACGTTCCCGCGCATTTTCAGCCGCTTCGTGCGCGGACGCAAAACATTTGAGATAGCCGAGGCGATTCGGCGAATGACATCGTTGCCGGCGGATATCTTCGGCCTCGCAAATCGCGGGCGCATTCGCATAGGAGCTTACGCGGATCTGGTTCTCTTCGACGCCGAGCGCATCGCCGACACGGCAACGTACGAGCGGCCTTTCTCAGCACCCGTCGGCATAAAGAGCGTCTTGGTCAACGGCAAAGCCGTGGTGCACAACGGCGCGATAACCGGAGCCTTGCCGGGCCGCGCTTTGCGTGGTGGATGTTGCATTTAAAGCAATATGCTTTACAGAAGGAACTTCCACCGAATATACACAAGCTTGAGATTATGTTCAAAGATTTAACATCCTTAAATTCTCGCGCTAAGTTTTTGCAGTCGTTCATGGCTACGGCTGCGCTTTCAGGGTGCGCACAAAAAACTCTCTCCGACACACTACCTATTGTTAACAACGGCCCAACAACAACTTCTTCCTTGAGAAAACTCCTTTCTCTTCGCACAGGAGGCGGGATAGTTCGCATAGACCCTGTTATTCAAATGCAACAAATTTGTGAAAGTTATTTTTACGCCCTCTATTATGCACTCTTGACTCAATATATGTCGACCCTCGGTGGGGTATTTCCACTTCCTCCGATACCTCCAACCTTGCAAACCTTAAGTATTCTCACCACTACTTTTGCTGGAACCGGAGGCAGCCAGTACCCGTTTACATCTTCTGACTCAGTTTTCATGCAACAGCTCGTGAATACGCTAAATTCACATACGGAGCTACGAACTACCCTTAGCAACGCAACAACTATTGGCGATGCCGCCGCCTGCCTTGGGGGCATCGCAGGAGTGGTAATGGCATTAGCTCTCAACATCCCCGCACTGCCGGTCGAACTCGCAGCGGCTGGCGGGATTGTTATCGTTGGAGCAGCTGCTTATATTTATGCCTCGGCAAATCCCAGTCTTCAGCCCACGGATCTCGCAACAGCAATGTCAGATGCTTCATGGCCTGCTGGCCAAGCCGGCACGGCCCTCGATTTAGCGACACGAATTAAAGGTATTACAGGCTTTTCGGGATCTGCACCTTATGGATTTATAGCAGGCGGAGTAATTGGCGCCATTTCATATTATGCGAGCAAGTATTTTCCCAGCTTCTTAGGCAACGTTCGAAATGCTGGTCCCAATATCAGCATCAATTTTGGGAACCCTAGCGCAGGGGCCCTCACTTCCAACGTGACTGTTACCTTCCCTTGCTACTGCTGATAAAATGTGGGAAGCATGGAAAGCAGCTGGACATAGCGCATTAAATTTCGAGCAACTTGTTTTTTTAGCGAGCTTAATAAACTTACGCCCATCAAATCAGCATAGAACATTAGCCAGACTTGGGGCGATGATCGGTTTAACAGCTTTACCATTAGGTTTATTGGCTTCTTTTTTATCACACTCATTTGAAGCAAGCGCTTGGGGCTTAATAGTCGTGCCTATAGCGGGTGGATATATCATCGCAAGCATTGTGCGACATGAGGGTGCCGATAAAAGCGAAATGCAAGCATGGAAACAACAAACCCTTTCCAATCCTTCCATTCTATTACTACGCATTATTTTCATACTCGGCATCTTGATTTTGACATTCATAGCGATTACGGCTCTTGTTGCTCCCGTGCGGGGAACATCCGAGGTGATTGTTCCTCTCGTTTTGCTTATCCTCATAATATGCGGCAGCTTACTTTATCGAATAGGACGCGTTCAGAAATCCAGCAACGTCAGATAAGAACGCTCCTTTTTTCGTATACCGCAATTCGTTTCCGTACGATACACTTAGAAAGCGCCTATTCCGTTCGGTGTTCCCAAACCGGTAGGACCATCGTAGCCTGTTCCGGCCGTGCAGAAATAGGTGGGCGAACAGCTTCCGTTAGAACCGGCGATGATGTCGTTGAGAGCTCCGGGATTCGCATAGAGCGTGGACGCGTTGCTCGCGGAAGCGGAAGCCAATCCGTAGATCGCCGCAATGGCGGGCGAAGCGACGCTCGTTCCGCAATCTATTCCCCAGGATCCCCCCTCGTACGTCGCAACGCCGGTCGTGCAATCGCCTACAAACGCAACGTCGCCGACCATACGCTTCGAACATCCCGTGTCTTTTTGCCAAGCCGGCTTGGCGATAACCTGACTGCACCCGCCGCCGGTATCAGGCCACACGGTTTCACCCCACCCACGCGGGGAACTTGGATTGCGCGTGAGCATCGTTCCGCCCACGGCGATGACCGTGCTGAAATCCGAAGGGTATTCCAAGCCCGTGCCGTTCCCGACGCACCCTTGCCCCGTGGTGATATCGTCCAAATACCCGCAATCACCGTCGGCTACGGTAATGGCGATGCCCGGATGATTGAAATGCGATGCCGAGGAGGCGTCTTCGGGAGGGCCGCCCCAACTATTGCTTATCGCGACGGGACCCAAGCTCGCGGCGGTGTCCTCCGCGATATTCATATCCGGAGTGCCTAAACTGTTCGCTTCAACAACGAGAATGTGACAGTTGGGGCAAATCGCCGAGATCATTTCGACATCCAACTCTTCTTCCGATGTGGATCCGCTCGGCTGAGGAACGTTTGAACTGCCGTCTTGCGCGACGATTTTTAGACAACCGCTCGCCATGGAGCACGCCGACAAGCCGAACGTTGAACGATAAACGCCTAACGTGGATTCAAGCTGAGGATCGTCGCCGTCGATAACCACCGCAACGGTGCGGCCCTGCCCGCCGCTCTGAGAAAAGCACGTGAGACCATATGCGGCCTGAAGATCGGCGGGCCCGTAGCCTAAGGACGAGTTCCCTCCGGAGTTCGACCCGTTGGAGGACGCCGAGCACGACGGAGCGGAAGCGGGGCAAGGAGCTGCGGCGCCGACGCTCACCACGTTTGAATTCGTATACGTGCATACAGGCGCGCCGCTCGCCTGAGCAACCGGCTGCGTATTAACAACGGGTTGCGGCGCGGGCGCGACTGCGGAGCCGAACGCTCCGCAAGCCTCGCCGCTTCCGGCAGTTTGACGACGCTCGTACCCAAGCGCGGAGAGACCGGCCGGGGTAACCCTATACCCATGGCAACGGTGTTGACCCACCGAAGACGCGCACAGCGATACGATATACCCTGCGGCAAGCTCCGAACGAACATCCATCGTCGCTCGAGCCAAGGCGCCTTGGGCCTGCTGCGGCACGGGGACACAGGTGAAGCTCCCGCTTTTCGCTCCGCCGCATGCAACGAGAAAGCATGTGCTCGTGAACGCCAATACGCGCAGTAATGATTTAGAGAAAACGTCCATGGCGCATCCTTGATAAGCGAGATATTTTACGTTTTACGACGTTATTGAGGAAAAATTTTCCACCTTTCCGGTGATCCAATTCTTTAAGCGATCTTTACAAGGCCTTGTAAAGCCTTTCCGCCTTCACCCGCAAATCCATGAGGCTGCCGTCGTTGCGTAGCGTGTGCGTCGCGATTTTTCCCGCCTCTTCGGGGAGCATTTGCGATTTCATCCTACAAACTACTTGCTCGCGATCCCAGCCATTGCGCTTCATAAGGCGCGCGATACGCTCTTCAAGGGGCGCAACGATGAGAATCGTTAGGTCTATCTCGCGATGGACGCCGGCCTCAAAGAGTAAAGCCGCTTCATACACGACGATCCGATCGGGCTCCGCTTCCTGACACCGTGCGCGCATGAGCGTACGCACGAAAGGATGCAGGATCTCGTTAAGCACCGCGCGCTCACGCGGATTCTCGAAAATAATATCGCCGAGGGCTTTGCGATCCAATGCTTCTTCCGGACCCACGACACGCGGCCAACGCGCGGCGATACGGCGCACTCCCTCGCTTCCCGGCGCTGCGGCTTCGCGCGCGAGCATGTCGGCGTCGATGAGAAAAGCGCCGAGGTCGGCAAATATTTTGCCGACCTCGCTTTTTCCCGAACCGATTCCCCCCGTTAGACCTACGAGGAGCCGCATGCGCTACTCTTCGATTGAATCGACGGCGGGTTCTTCAACGGCGGCGAGCACGGCAAGCGCGTCGACGCCGATAACCAACTCTTCTTCCGGCGCTATCGTGGCCAACTCTTCAGGAGAGATGTCCGCAACGTGCTGGATGGAGCCGGTTATACGGCGCGTTCCGTTGTTAATCGTAAGGAGCGTGACCTCGACGTCTTCGCCGGGGCTGTACTGCTTATCCGTGGGAAATTCGCCCTTGGGCACCATCGCCAACACGCCGGGAACGATCTCCACGAGGAGATAATTCGGCGTGACTTTGACGACCTGCGCCCCGAGGCGATTGCCTTCCCACAGCTTGTCAACATGCTCGACCCAAGGATCGGGCAGCGCGTGCTTGAGCGACAACGACACCTTCTTGGCGTCGGCGTCGAACTTCATCACTTCAACCTGCACGATGTCGCCGACTTTGACGACTTCGCTCGGATGCTTGATGCGCGCGTACGAGAGTTCGCTATTGTGAATGAGCCCGTCGATGCCGCCGAGATCGACGAACGCGCCGAATTCCGCCAAGCGCACGATGACGCCTTCACGAATTTGCCCGACGGCCAACGCTCCGAGGAGCTCCGATTTCTTGAGGTTGAGTTCTTCTTCGAGAACCTGGCGCTGCGAGAGCACCACGCGATGACGCTTGTGATCGAGATCGATCACTTTCAAGCGTAAACGCTTGCCCACCAGCTCGTCGAGATTGCCGACGGGTTGGCGGCGGATCTGAGACGCCGGAACGAAGCCGCGCATGCCGAGGTCGACGAGAACGCCGCCCTTAACCACTTGCGTGACCGTCGCTTCGATAACTTGATCGGACTCGTGCGCCTGGATGACTTTTTCCCAGGTCTTCAGAGCCCGCGCGCGACGCTCGGAAAGGAACAACGTTCCGTCCTGGTCGTCGATGCGGTGGATCATCACCTCAAGCTTGTCGCCGACGCCGAGCGATTTCGGGTCGATCGCAAGCGAGAGTTCGCGGAAACTTAAGATACCTTCGGACTTGCCGCCGATATCGACGAGCAATTCGTCTTGATATTTCGCGACGATGAGGCCCGTGAGGACTTGCCCCTCATCAAGCACCTTGAGGCTCTCTTCATAGAGCCGTTGTTCCAGGGCAAGCTGATCTTCGAGTTCTTCGGTCGCTTCTAGCGACGTGACGTCGGTGGTGGTAGTAATGGAGTCTTCCTCACATGTTTCTTTATCATATTTTCTGACAGCGCGGGCACCACCAGGTGCCTCGTTGCGCCAGAATCGTTCGCCTGATGCTCTTGCCGCAACGGGGGCAGGCTTGACCTTCCCGACCGTAGACGCTGAGCTGGTTTTGAAATCCGCCGCGCAGACCTTCGGCGTCGACATAATCGTCGATCGAAGTGCCGCGCATCGCGATCGCGCGCCGGAGCACGCTTTGTATCGCCGCGTGGAGACGCTGTTGCGCCGGTCGACGAATCGATCCGGCCGGGCGGTTCGGCGCGAGGCCGGCCTCCCACAATGCTTCACACGCGTAGATGTTCCCGAGACCGGCGATGCGGCGCTGATCGAGGAGAAAGACTTTTATGGGAGCCCTTCGCCCGGCCAACAACGCGGCGAATCGTTCGACCGAGAACTCCTCGGAGAGCGGTTCCACACCAACTTCGGTAGCCCACGGTTCTTCAGGTTCCACCAGGCGCATCCTGCCGAATTGGCGGATATCCGCGAAGCAAAGCCGGGAACCGTCGGTAAAGCGGACAAGCACTTTGGTGTACGGCTCGGGTTCGAGGGCTCCGAGCGGCTGAACGATGAAGCGGCCGGTCATACGAAGGTGCGTAACGAGCGAGCGGCCCGAAGCCAGCGAGATCACCACGTATTTGCCGCGCCGGCCCACGGCGGCGATGCGTTCGCCGCGCAGTTCGCGCTCGAAACGCGAGGGTTCGGGGGAAACGGTTTTCGCGAGTGTCACCGTTGCGGAATCGATTATTTTATCGGCGATCGCGCGGGCCAGGCCGCGCGCGATGGTTTCGACTTCGGGGAGTTCGGGCATGGAGGTGTTGGTTAGTTCTCCATCTGTTTGAAGATCGCGGCGGCGTTCAAATAAAAACCCGGCATCTCCGGGTCGAGCGCGACGATATCCGCCGGCGTGTGCGCCACCGGCGCACGGTTCGCGCGATGTAGCTCAACCGAACGAGAATCCGGGTCGAGGAGAACCACTAAGCACGTTCCGTTCGCGAGATACGCCCCCGCTTTCGCACGAGCATCTCTAAAAATATCGCTCGGCGAGAGCAGTTCGAAAACGACATCGGGGGCGATGTGCGCGTAGCCTTTGCGCTGTTTATCGGAGAGAACATTCCAACGCTCATATGAAGTCCATGCACCGTCGGGCGAAAGAATCGAACCGTCGGGCAAGGAGAAGCCCGCGCTGGAAGAGGTGACGAATCCTCGTCCGTCGCGCCGCGCCCAGCTTTCTAGTTGGAAGGTAAGTTCCGACTCACCGCGCCCGCCTATCGTTCCGGTAGGCGACACGATCAATTCGCCTCCAGCGCCGCGTTCGAAACGCACGCCGGGATTCGTATATGAAAGCTGTTCGAGATCGCCGTTCGTGACGGGGCGAGTTGGGCGGAAGGACACCATGTACGGTTCTCTTCGCGGCGGGAGGGATGTAACCATATCATGCTCTCCTATCGCGACGAGAATCGAGTTTGGCAAGACCCTATATACGGAGCGTCAACGCTTACACGCGACCAATGCGAACATCGCGCCTTGCGGATCAATACATTGCGAGATCCAACTGCCGCCGGGCACCTCGCATGGGCCGTTAGCGATTTTTCCGCCGTTTTTCTTCACGCGCTCCATAGCCGCGTCGATGCCCTCGACGTTAAAGTAATAGAGCCAGGAAGGAGCCGGCGTTTCGCTCGTTTTCGTCATCATGCCGCCGACCGGAACGCCGTCTACCGCGAAGAGCTGATACATTCCCACGGGACCCATATCGTGGGCTTCCCCTTTGGTCCAGCCGAACAAGCCGGAATAGAACGTAAAAGCGCTCTCAAGATCGCCCGCGTGCAATTCATGCCAACCCACAAACCCCGGCGTTCCCGGCTGCGCGGGCTGCGGAGCTTGCGTCGGATCTTGCCCCGTGAATAAAATGAACTCCGCGCCGTGCGGATCGGCGACGACGGCGAAACGCCCCACGCCCGGAATATCCTCCGGTCCACGATGCAACGCGCCGCCGGCGGCTTGCACGCGCGACGCGTAATCGTCCACGTTATCAACGCCGATATAGCCTCTCCAGCAGGGGCGCATTCCCGCTTCGCAGGCTTCCTTCGGGATGGGCATGACGCCGCCGACCGATCTTTCCCCGATGGAGAAAATCGTATAGCTGCGATCGGTCATGCCGGAATCTTTCGCATCCCAACCGATCACGTTTCGATAAAACGACTCGGCGGCTTTGAGATTATCGGTCATAGCGTCATACCAGACAAAATTCGACATGGGGGTTAGCGTTCTGCCAAAATCTTGCGCGCTCCCTCGGCGCCCGTTACGGGTAAACCGGCGGGGTTAAGCAATCCGATTTGCACGAGGATTGCCGCTTGATCCCAATAGATGTGTTCGTGAGAGATCTTCTCATCCCGGAAGCCCACGATCACGGCGACGGCCATCTCGACGGATTTTCCCGTCGGCGGCACGCCCGGCAGCAACCAATCGATAACCGTCGTATGAGTAAAACCGATGACGAGTTCGTCTACGATTTGATCCTCTCCGACGGTGCGCGACACGTTCGTCATCCGCACGTCCGGCGGAAAGAATTTGCCGACGAGGTGATCGCGATAGAAAGCAAGCACGCCGCTCCGGCCCACGCCGCCCATGGTAGTGGGAACATTGGTCAGATGAGGTTCTTCGCTCATCGTGGCCATCGTGGTGTCGAGATCGCCCGCGAGTTCCGCGCCGACGTGTTTCTCGAAGAGCGCCGTCATGCGTTGTTGTTTTTCCGATAGCATAGCGGTGCTCCTTAACCGGCGATCGTAGTCTTTACTTCCCGTGATCGTACAATGAGATACTTTGTCGGATTCAGAACATCGGCGATTTTCAATGAGGCCGCGATTTTTACATCGCGGAATGAGACTGCCGTAAAGTTGCCGTCAATTCAGGGTTTTCCCTGCCCCTTTCGAGCGCCTCGATTCTTACCGCGAAATCAGTATGCATCGCCCCACATAACACCCGAATTTCCCCATCATATCAGGATCGAGCGCCCATGCGAGCAACCCACGCCACCCCGGTGCTCGAACACCTCTCCGCTACATGGATCGCCGACCATACGTTCTGCAGCTATCCCCAAAAGCACAGGCGGAACCCAGGAGCCCAATGATGGCACAGCAAGCAAGCGCGAGGCCCTACAAACCTTGAAAAGCATCATCCCTTATTCAAGGTTATCCGATAACCCTGAATAAGGAGGTTCCATGGCCCGTTTTCTCCGTCGTCGTTGGCAGACATCCCTGGACATCGGAAGCGGAATTTCTCGACGCGATCGTCGGTCTTGCGACTATGAAGCCTACGCTCCGGATACGCTTACCAGCAGAGCCTTCACCTTCGATTCAGGCGTCACCGCCGACGTAGCGGACGCGGAACGTGCAATCGCACGTTTAAACGAGCAAGCCCTCACGCTTATCGATACGGAAGCGCTTGCGCGCCTTCTCTTGCGCGCGGAGTCCGTTGCTTCATCACGGATCGAAGGACTCAAAGTCGGGGCACGACGCCTTCTACGCGCCGATGCGGCACAACAACTCGGCGAAACCCTTAACGACGTGACCGCCGCCGAAGTTCTCGCTAATATAGACGCCATGTCCTTCGCAATCCAAACCATCGACAAAGAAGAGCCTATCTCCACTCATCACCTCCTTGAGGCGCATCGCCGCCTCCTCTGCAAAACACGCTTATCCGATCGCGCCGGCCGCATTCGCACCGAACAAAATTGGATCGGCGGAAGTAGTTACAATCCGTGCTCCGCAGCTTTTGTACCCCCTCCTCCTGAGATGATCGAAGAGCTTCTCAAGGATCTATGCATATTTTGCAATGATGATTCCTTACCGACGGTTGCTCAAGCCGCGATCGCACACGCGCAATTCGAAACGATTCACCCATTCGTCGACGGAAACGGACGCGTGGGTCGCACCTTGATTCACATGATTTTACGCAAACGAGGACTTGCGCCGCGCGTGCTTCCCCCCGTTTCGCTCATTCTCGCAACATGGGCAAATGATTACATTGAGGGACTCTCCGCGACGCGATATATCGGCGCATCAACATCTCCCGCAGCACATGACGGCATAAATCTTTGGGTAGGGCGATTCGCAAGCGCTTGCCGACGCGCCGCCGCCGACGCGAATACATTCGAAACGCAAGTGCGCCGCCTGCAAGACGAGTGGCGCAAACGATTAGGTTCAGTGCGGTCCGGTTCAGCCGTCGATATCTTATTAAAAAAACTCCCCGGCCTCCCTTTGCTTACCGTCCAAAGCGCAGCAAACCTCATCGAACGTAGCGTTCAATCTACAAACGAAGCCGTTACACGCCTTGTTGAAGCTCGCATCCTCTCACAAATGAAAGCCGGGCAGCGTAATCGCACCTTTGAAACGCCGGACCTCATCAAAGCGTTCACCGACCTGGAACGCCGCCTCGCGAGCCCGGCGGGCGATACCCGAACCTCGGAACCGGCGCGACGCGTTCCCTACCGGAGCCTGCCCGAAAAAAGCCCATAAACCACTGTTTCGAAACCCTAAGCCGTTATGATAGCGCCTTAACCCGACGCCCGCCCGACGCATGCTCGATCGGAGCGAACAGACGCTCCAGATCTTCTGCTTCTATCGTGAATTTCGCGTCGGGATCATCGTTGAAAAGCCCGTCGGCAATGGCCGCTTTACGCGCCTGCATCTCCAAAATACGCTCCTCGACCGTTCCCGCCGCGATGAGTTTGTAGACGAAAACGCTGTTCGTTTGCCCCATGCGATGCGCACGATCGGTTGCTTGCCGTTCCACGGCGGGGTTCCACCATGGATCCAGATGAATCACCGTATCTGCGGACGTTAAATTCAAGCCCGTGCCGCCGGCTTTAAGGCTGATAAGAAAAACCGGAACATCGCCCGCTTGGAAGCGGGCCACCGGCGTGCGCCGATCCTTCGTCGTGCCGCGAATCTGCACGAACGGTATCTTCATACGTTCAAGTTCCGGCTCAACGAGATCGAGCATGCCGGTAAACTGCGAAAAGATCAAAACGCGACGCCCGTCTTCAATCAATTGCGGCAACATCTCGCGCAAATCGGCGAGCTTCGCGCTCAGTTTGGCTTTACGAGCGCTCGGCGTTTTAACCAAGCGCGGATCGCAGCACGCCTGGCGCAGCTTAAGCAGCGCATCGAGAATAATGATACGGCTACGCGCCAAACCGCGCTTGGCCACTTCATCCCGCACGCGCTCGTGCATCGCCAAGCGAATCGTTTCATACAAATCCCGCTGATCGCCCTCCAGCTCCACGCGCCGAACGATCTCCGTCTTCGGCGGCAACTCTTTCGCCACTTCGCCTTTCGTACGGCGTAAGATAAACGGCCGCACACGCCGTGATAGGGAAGAGCGGCGTTGCGTATCGCCCTCCCGTTCGATCGGGGTGCGGAAGAAACGCGTGAAACGCCGATGATCGCCCAGTGTGCCCGGCATGAGGAAATCAAACTGCGTCCAGAGCTCGCCGAGATGGTTTTCAATCGGCGTGCCGGTGAGGCAGAGGCGATGTTCCGTGCGCAAGCGGCGCACGAGTTGCGCGCCCTTCGAAGCGGGGTTCTTCACCATCTGCGCTTCATCCAAAACAACCGCGTGCCACTTGCGCTTCACGAAAATATCATCGCGCCACAACAGCGGGTACGTGGTAATCACCAAATCGCTGCGCTTCACCGCTCGAAAACGCTCCGCACGATCGGCGCCGTGGAGAGAAAGCGTTTTGAGCGTGGGGGCGAAACGCGCGGATTCATCGAGCCAATTCGGCACGAGGCTGGTGGGCACA
>Ga0207021_1127_pt1 | contig 18254 bp, 15 predicted proteins | sample Alteio_BWMinCont_49_FD_153496 | JGI IMG/M metagenome (GOLD analysis project Ga0207021, IMG submission 153496) | Enriched cells from forest soil in Barre Woods Harvard Forest LTER site, Petersham, Massachusetts, United States -... | ecosystem: Environmental > Terrestrial > Soil > Temperate forest >... | reverse complement strand
CCGCAGCGCAACCGGCTGTATGAAATATAAAACCGGACATTTCACGTGCTACGAAAAGCGGACATTTGCACTTGCTAACAACAGCTGCAATCAGGGTGATCGCGAGCGGACGACAGCCTATCTGGAAACACTCGCGTAACCCTGCAGATTCACATCTGACAATTGCTGCTTTGCAAGATCGGCGCCTCGGCGGCGTCCCAATACCTACACGACCCTGTTGCCGGCGCCCGGAGGCTAGCGGGTCTCAGGCGCTTGCGGCTCGAGTTCCACGAGCAGTTCCTTCTCTTCACCCGGTTGCAAACGAATGAACGCCGGTCGAGAAGGATCAGACGGATCGCAGTAGAACCATTTCTTGTAGCCGCTGGCGGAGATTGCCAGAACGAGATATTTTTCCGATGGAACTATGGCGCCTCTGATCCCTTGCCGGATGGCCTGCCCGCCTGAGGAGCAGCTAGTCGGTGAGTCGGAGTCAAAGATCGTCCAGCTTACCTCAAAATCTATTACGGGCTTTCCCGTGAATTTGTCCGTCACGCTGGGAATTAGCCTGCCCGCTTTAGGGCCAAGCTTCAATACAACTGTCGCCGACCGCTGGTCCGGTGTTAAGGTGACCACTTCTCTTACGCTGGTGCCGGCGAAAGCGACGTAGCCATCTTCCGGCTTTATTGCCTCGACGCCGGTCGCTCCCATCGCTACGTGGTCAATACGGAATTGGCCTGCTTGATCGGTTGTGACGACCGGGTAGTCACCGCGCGATTCTCTGGATCCCGCGGGTGCGTCCCGCATCCAGGTGCACACTTGCACGCCTTTGAATGGTTGCCCATCCTCATCAAGCACGGTACCGTTGATTGTGCCTTCGGGCTGGGAAGAATTAGCAGTCTTGGAAAGACTGGCACTGACCCAAGAAGCGAGAGCGGGAGCGGGAGCCAAACAGGTCGCATAAGCCGGAATTCCTGTTTTTGGCTCAAGAACGGCACCATAGTCCACCCGTCTCGCCTGTTCGCGATACTGTGAAACGATTTTCATCGGGAACACTCCACGGTCTTCCATCCGCACCAGTGCACGCCCCGATCCTGCGCCATGAGCAACTATCGAGCCAGCCGTTCTTCTGCTTCGTGGAGTCTCTGACTCCTTCCATCCTGCGTAAGCGTGCTGACGAAGTCGTAGGCCCAGACATGATTCGCCCGCTCCGGACGCCACCGCACACACGATCCGTCATTGAGCCAACAACCGTCCTCGTGGCTTCTGCTTCTGTGGCACCTTCAGCCCTTCGCGGCGCCAGATGAGTTCTACCCGGTCCTTGCCCCCACGCTGCAAAAACACCGTGATGCGGCGATAGCCGTAGCGGCCATATTCAATAATCATCCGTGCGATTGCCGGCCACGGTGGTGATGATTCCCGTGCTCGACGACGGCGGAAAGGGTCATGTTCGTTCACTTCGCCCGCTTTTCAATAACGCGCTCCACCACTACCGGAATTTCGTCGACGAGGATGTCCGCTTTTAGCGACCGCCTAGAAGTGGGGCATACTCTTTTTTATGCGAGAGTCGATCCGCTACAAAGGCTTCACAATCGACGCGGAGGCTATTGAGTTACACCGACTTTGGACGTGGTTGCATTGGCGGATAAAAGATGACGGCGAAAGAGCGGGACCCTACATCCCCGAAAGACGGGAAAGGCACCATACAGCCAAAAGCGCGCTGACCTCCGCATTCAAGAACGGGAAGAAACGAATCGATGCGGATCAATTGCTGTGAGAATCCGGCGTTCTCAATCCATTCCGACGCGGTATTCCTTCTAGACTTCCGTCACCAGTGCTTGCGGTCCAGCCCACCCGCTGTCGCCGTTCGCCCAGAAAACGGTCGGCCAGCCTGGGCCATTGGCTCCATTCTGATTCATCACAAACAAATCGGTCTGGTTCGACACGCCGAACTGCGGGCTGGCCAGAATGAATGCCCCGTGATTTCCCTGGGGTGCCTGATCCGTTAACGGAGCAATCCCCTGGGGTCCAATAGCTTCAGGAGCGCTCCAGCTCCCCGTGCCCTGAGCGGACACCATGTATATCTGAGCGTTTTCATCCACCACAAACACATCGGTCTGGTTCGGGACGCCAAATCGCTGCGAGACTGCGACCGTCCCGCCGGGATGAAGATCAAGGCCCGCGCTGATCGCCGTGCCGTCACTCCAACTCCCCGAGTCCTGAACAGAAAAGACCATCAGCGTCCCGGTTTGATCGATCGCGTACACATCGGTCTGGTTCGGCACGCCGAATCGCGCCGACGCCGCGACGTGCGTGTTTAGCGGAAACGTCACGGTGGGTCCGATCACCAGCGGCTGCGGGCTCCACGGTGCCCCGCCCACAACCCAGAGCACGTTCAGCTTGCCATTATTGTCGACCAGAAATACGTCCGTCTGGTCTTGTACGCCAAACTGAGCTGACACTGCGATCGGCGCTGACTCGGGATAATTTCCGGTCGTGCCATTGGAGGTGTTGTTAAGCACTCCAATGTAAACAGGGTCCGCGATCCATGGGTTCGCGTTCTGTACAAAGAACACGTTCAATCTGCCCTTCGAATCCACCAGAAAGACATCGGTCTGCTCATACGCGCCAAACTGCTGCGACGCAGCCAGGCACGCGCGCGAAGGGGCACTGCCCGGCGGACCGATCGGTACTGGACCATTCCAGCCGCCGGTGCCCTCCGTCCAGAAGGTGTTCAACTGTCCGCTCTGGTCAACCACAAAGACGTTGGTTTGTTGATTCGCACCAAAATGCTGCGACGCGGCCGGCATCGTTCGCGGGTGGGCCATGCATATCTTGCCAAGCTGGGCCGTGATCTCCCAGTGGCCGCTGTCCTGAACGGAGAAGACGGTCAGTTGTCCCGTCTGGCTCACCGCGTAGAGATTGGTCTGGTTGCCCATGCCTACCTGCTGCGATACCGCAAAATATCCGCCGGGCCGATAGATCTCTGTCGTGATGTTGCCCGAAAACCACTGTCCGATTGGGTTCAAGGAGGGTTGCGGCAGACTCCCAAAGGTCAATTGGCTGTAGACGCTGTTGGACTCCTCTGCTGTGAATTCGCCTTGCTGCTCCGTGTAAGGCGGTTGGCCGGTTGTAACCGTGATTGGACACGATGCCGTATAGGTGATGAGCCCCTCGCCGCCGGCCAGATATGTGCAAACTGCATTGTTTCGCCCCACAACATTGAGCTGGTAGGCGTAGACCGGCGTTAGCGATTGTGGATATTGGCCCTCTATATCGACGGACCAGCTCAATACGCTTCCGCCATTGGTGGCGCTGAAGGTCGCCGCAGTGATATTCCCGTTCGATGGGTCGCTGGTCAGGGTAATGGTGAGAACATACCCGGCGGGAAGCACCTGGGTGTTGGAGGGCTGCAGCGGAAAAATTTCCCGAACCGGGGTGTTGAACCCCGTCGTACCAAAATATTCGACAGAGGCTCCGATATAAGTCACCGGAGGGCCGTTTGGGTTTCCAGGCGACGGGTCGGTGGTGTTGAAGCACATCACATATTGCTGCCAGTTGGAGCTCTCGCCCTCGGGCGAATACGCGTTTAACTGGAAGTCGAAGCCGATCACTGCTTCAACACTTTCCGTAATCTGGATGACCACGGTGAGGCCGGTTATCGGAGCGCCGTTGTTGTCATTGCCGGTATTGCCAAAGAAATAGTTGTAATTGCTCCCAAGACCCAGGGAAGGGGGCACTATTGTACCCATGAACTACCTCCGGGGCCTCAACTATACGACACGTTCAGATAGACAGTCGATTTATTACGAAATTTGGTGGCGTTGCATTTCCTCTATTACAACTTTGGGCGGGTTCACAAGATCTTGCGCGTGACCCCCGCGAAGCTGGACTCGCCGATCATGTCGTCGAACTCTCAGTTCGGTTTGCAGCACGAAACCGGACTTCAACCTGCCGCTTCAGAGAAAAAGGGCAGTTCAGAGGCTTGATTTCTGCTCATGAGATTTCTCTAATGGATGTAGAAATCGCATTTTCACCGCGAAATCCGGCGATTTCGGAATAGAAAAGCTCCGGAAAGAGGAGAGAAAGACTCGCTGGCGGAGAGAGGGGGATTCGAACCCCCGGTAGAGCTTTTGACCCTACAACGGTTTAGCAAACCGCCGCCTTCAGCCACTCGGCCATCTCTCCGGCTGTCTGGGGTCAGTATATAGGATCGTTGCCCATTTCCGATTTCGAGACGCAGCTTTTCTGGCAGGCAACCCTTTTTGCCGCCAGATCTTTCCCCGAATATGTCAATCCTCGGTTGATCGGGCTGTGCATCGTAACAAAGGATGGCCGCATTCGCGCGCGTTCCCCCCAGCTCACGAGGCCGCGCAAGCAAATTCAGATTCGAAGGGTTTCCCTCATGACAAGCAACAGCGATTGGAACAGCGCAACAAGTGGTACGGTTGTCGCCTATTTCACGAGTGGCGAAGACGCTCAGCGTGCGATCAATGAACTTATGGACGGAGGTTTCTCGATCAAGGAGATTGGAGCCGCATTTCACAGTGCGAGCACATCCAGTTTCCGTGATTCTGCCGCCGCACAAATAAATGACAATCCCCCTTCCACAATCGGCTCCGTTGGCTCCGGCTCGGGAATATCGGGCGCCACATCGGACACGAGTGGAGTTACACCCTCTGGCCTGTCGACAGGCGCAGGCACTGTAACCTCTGGCGCAGGCCGCCCTGGACCAATCCCTGGTTCCGAAATCCCGGACAGTCTACCGACCAATATTCCGAGCACCCTGAAGTCCTCGACCGCCACGACCCTTCATGACGATCCCATCAACCAATCGAGGGTAGTTCGGGACACGACGGTCATCGGAAGTTATCCTGCAACCGGTACTTCCCATGAACACACCGACGAAGGAGCGAGCTGGTGGGACAAGCTGAAGCACCTGTTCTCAGGAGAACAAACTGAGAGAGATGTTCAAATCCGCCGCGAAGCGGTCGGCGAGAAAGGCAGCAGCAATTTCGGGACTGGCGAGGGCCATCTCGGAACCTATCCCGAGTTCGACTATCCCCTTTACGGCTCAGCCTTTGAAAGTTCGTTCACAAGCATGGGAATTCCGAGCGAACATGCGCAGCGCCTCGCCGCGGAGATCGGCCGTGGCGGCGCCATTGTCACGGTCAATGCTGGCTTGCGGAACACGGAGGGTGAGAGCATCCTCGAGCGCAATCACGGCCGGATTCGCTATGAAGCCGAGGCTTTCACCAAAGACGAAACCAGGGAGACCGGCCCCGAAGCCGCCCGCATCCGGGTCTTCGGGCATGTCCAGCGGGTTTATCCCAGCCATATTCCCGGTTACGAGCCCGAGAAGGTTCGCCTCGACCTTCCCACGCGCAGAGCGTCTTAACCGGATCGACTAAAAGCCTCGCCAAATGGCGGGGCTTTTTTGTTGCGTTCTTTTGTTGAGTCCATGCCATTTCGCGATAATCTTTATCACTGGAGATCACCGAGGTCATACGGCTACTTAAACTCGCCACAAAAACCGCAAAGGCTCGCCGTAGTCTGCGTCTCTTACCGCTCGCTGCTGCGACATACTTCATGGTTTCCGGCGGTCCTTACGGTATTGAAGACATCCTCGGCGGTGCGGGCTACCTCAAGGCGCTCGCCATTCTTCTTCTCCTCCCGCTCGTCTGGAGTTTGCCCACCGCCCTCATGATCGGCGAGCTCGCCAGCGCCATTCCTGATGAAGGTGGCTTTTACGTTTGGGTGCGACGCGCGCTCGGTCCATTCTGGGGATACCAGGAGGCCTGGCTCTCACTCACGGCCAGCATTTTTGATATGGCCATTTATCCCACTATCTTCGTGCTCTACCTCAGCAAGCTTTTTCCCGCATGGACGGCAGGCTCGCGCGGCACCCTCTGGGAACTCGCCCTGATCGCACTCTGCTGTCTATGGAATTTGCGCGGAGCGCCGGCTGTAGGGGAAGGCTCCATTGGCTTGTTTGTGATCCTGCTTGCGCCCTTTGTTGTTCTTGTTGGAGTAGCCCTGTGGCATGGCTGGCACCTGCAACACACCGCCGCTCTATGGACCTCGACTAAAACCGGCAGCGAGAGTCTCTCAACCGCGATTCTTGTCGCCCTCTGGAACTACATGGGTTGGGACAACGCCTCGACCGTCGCCAAGGAAGTCGAGAATCCTCAGAGAAACTACCCGCGTGCCATGCTGCTGAGCGCGTCGGTGGTGGCCCTCAGCTATGTGATCCCACTTGCGGCCATGGGCTTTGCCGGTCTGGCGATTGGGCAATTCACCACCGGCTCCTGGACCGACGCAGCAACCGCGCTCGCCGGCCCGTGGCTCGGTATCGCCATTGTGCTCGGCGGCACCATCACCGGCCTGGGCATGTTCAATGCCCTCATGATGTCCTACGCGCGCGTGCCTATGGTGATGGCTGAGGATGGCCTGCTACCATCCGCCCTGGCTCGCCGCAATCGCAATGGAGTGCCCTGGGTCGCCCTGCTGGTTTGCGCCACCGCCTGGGCCCTGGCACTTCAGTTCAGCTTCGAGCGGCTCATCTCCATCGATCTGATGCTCTACGGCGCCAGTCTCATTCTGGAGTTCGTCGCGCTCGTCGTGCTGCGTCTGCGCGAACCCAGTCTTGCGCGCCCCTTCCGCGCGGGCAACCTCGCCATGGCCATTGCCCTCGGCGTGATGCCCACCGCCCTCATCATCTACGCTGCTCTCTCGGCGCGAGACGAGCGCATGGCGCACATGCCGGCCTTGCTCTTCGGGCTGCTCGTGGCTCTCGCGGGGCCTGTCTTTTACCTGATTTCACGCAGTGTCTGGACAGGCCGGCCCTTGCCCAAGGAACTGCAAGCCGCCTCCTCTGGCGATTAATTCTTTGCCGTCTTGTCCTCTTTGAAGTTATTCGCGGACCACGCCACCCGATCGCGTGCATACGCCGCGTCGTGCCAGCCGTGGACCTCCACACGCTTTCCCTCAAGATCCTTGTAGATCGAGAAAAAGTGTGTAATTTCCTTCAGCATGTGGGGATAAATCTCCGAATAGTTCCACACATCGGCATAGCGCGGATTGTTCTTGCCCACAGCCAGCACTTTCTCATCCAGGACACCCTGATCCAGCATCTCCAGCAGGCCGATTGGGCGCACCTGCATCACGCAACCAGGAAAGCTCGCCGCATCCACGAGTACCAGCACGTCCAGCGGATCGCCGTCGTCGCTCAACGTAGACGGAATGAATCCGTAGTCTCCTGGATAATGCACCGGCGAGTAGAGGTTGCGATCCAGCCTGAAGACGTGCAACTGCTTGTCATATTCATACTTGTTGATTCCCTCGGCGGGAATCTCAATCACCACGTTGACGACTTCGGGCATCTTGTCGCCAATCGGCAACTCCAGATAGTTGACCATGTGAGTTCCAGTTTACGCAATTTGATGCGAAATTGGCGCGATACCTCCCAGCGGCACCGAAAGCTGCGTGCGCCGAATGACGCGTATCGCTGGACGCGAAGTCCTTTATAATCGGGCACGATGAAGGCTCATGTCTACGTAACCCTCAAGCAAACCGTCCTTGATCCCCAGGGGCAGGCCATCCTCAACGCACTGAAGAAGATGCAATACCAGGGAATCGAAGATATCCGTCAGGGCAAATATTTTGTGCTGAAGCTCAGCAACGAACTTGATGCCGCTGCTGCCAGGGCCGAGATCGAACGGATTGCCCGCGAAGTGCTCACCAATCCCGTGATCGAAGAATTTACTTTCCACCTCGAAGACAGCGAGTAGCTCGGACCACTTCTGATTTTACCCTTCTTATCCTTGATAATAGGGATATATGTGCGGAATTGTCGGTTATGTCGGCAGCAAACAAGTCGTTCCCTTGATCATTGAAGGCCTTCGCCGCCTCGAATACCGCGGCTATGACTCAGCCGGCATTGCCGTAGGCGGCAACGGTGATGGGCTGGCATTACGCCGCGCGCCCGGGAAACTACGCAACCTCGAAGAGGTCATCAGGGAGCGTCCCCTCACAGGAACCTACGGAGTCGGCCACACGCGTTGGGCCACCCACGGCCGTCCGACGGAAGAGAACGCCCACCCCCACCGCGACTGCACCGGTCGTATTGTCGTGGTCCACAACGGCATCGTCGAGAATTATCTCGCGCTCAAGCACGAGCTCTCGCTCGAAGGTCACAAGTTTGTAACTGAGACAGATACAGAAATCATCGCTCATCTCATCGAGCAAGAGATCGCCTTAGCTGCGAACTCCGGCAAGACCATGCCTCTCGAAGAAGCCGTGCGCCGCGCGGCCCGCCGTCTCACCGGAGCTTATGCCATCAGCGTCATCTCCGCCGATGAGCCCGACAAGATTGTCTCCGCGCGCAACGGCCCGCCGGTCGTCGTCGGCATCGGAGAAGGCGAATACTTCGTCGCATCCGATGTGCCCGGCATCCTCCACCACACTCGCAATCTCTATTTCCTTGCCGACGGCGATGTGGCCGTCCTCACACCCTCCGGCGTCGAGCTCACCGATCTCGACGGCAATCGCGTCGAACGCGCGCTGCAGCGCATCCTTTGGGACCCAATCCAGGCGGAAAAGGGTGGTTACAAGCACTTCATGCGAAAGGAAATCTTCGAGCAGCCGCGCGCCATTCGTGACACTACCCTTGGCCGCATCTCGCTCGACACCGGCAAGGTCTTCCTCGATGAGATGAAGATCTCCGACGACGAATTCCGGCACGCGAGCAGGATCAGCATCGCCGCCTGCGGAACCAGCTGGCACGCCGCCACAACCGGGAAATTCATGATCGAGCGCCTCGCCCGCCTGCCGGTTGAGGTAGACTACGCCAGCGAATACCGCTACCGCGATCCCATCGCCGACCCCGCCGCGCTCGGCCTGCTCATCACCCAGTCCGGCGAGACTGCCGACACTATTGCCGCACAGCGCGAGATGATCGCCAAGGGCTCCAAGACCATCGCCATCTGCAACGTCGTCGGCGCCATGATCGCGCGGGAAGCTCACGGAACCGTCTATACTCACGCCGGCCCCGAGATCGGCGTCGCCTCCACCAAGGCCTTCACTGCCCAGATTGTCGCGCTCTTCCTCTTCGCCCTGCACCTCGCCCAGAAGCGCGGAACCGTGACCGCCGACGAGAGCCGCACTCTCGTCGAATCCCTCAGCCTCCTGCCCGGCAAAGTCGAAGAAAGCCTCCGCACCGCCGACCCCGTCTGTGAGCAATTGGCGAAGGTCTACTCCAATGCCCGCGATTTTCTCTATCTTGGCCGCGGCATTCATTACCCAATGGCGCTCGAGGGTGCGCTCAAGCTCAAGGAAATCTCCTACATCCACGCCGAAGGATATCCGGCTGGGGAAATGAAGCACGGGCCCAACGCTTTGATTGATGAGACGCTCCCCGTCGTCGTCCTCGCCACCAAGGACGAGAGCAATCCCAACTCAGTCCTTCGCTACGAAAAGACCCTGTCGAATATTCAGGAAGTCACCGCCCGTTCCGGCAAGGTGATCGCCGTGGCGATCCAGGGAGACGAGCATATCAAGCAACTCGTCGATCACGTCCTCTACGTTCCACCCGCATCGGAGCTGCTGCTTCCAGTGCTCGACGTGATCCCACTACAACTGCTCGCCTACCATATCGCCGTCAGACGCGGCTGCGACGTCGATCAGCCCCGAAACCTCGCCAAATCTGTCACCGTCGAATAGAGCTCGCAGGCCTAGTCTAGTAAACATCCGTCTGGTAACGTCTGGCCTTCTTCATGCTGGCGAGATACTCCTGGGCTGCGTCCGGAGCGCAGTTACGTCCGTTGGCGATGATATCAAGAAGCACAGTCTCCACATCTTTTGCCATGCGATTCGCGTCACCGCAAACATAAAAATGCGCCCCGCGCTCAAGCCAACGGAATAACTCTGCGTCGTTCTCCCGCATACGATCTTGCACGTAGACCTTGTGTGACTGGTCGCGGGAAAAGGCCGTATCGAAGCGCGTCAGAATCCCATCCTTGAACATCGCTTCCAAATCCTCGCGATAGAGAAAATCTGAGGCGCGGCGCTGCTCGCCAAAGAAAAGCCAGTTCTCGCCCTTGTGACCATGCGCCTTGCGGTGCTGCAAAAAGGCACGGAATGGCGCGATCCCCGTACCCGGGCCTATCATGATGACCGGCGTGTCAGTGTTTTCAGGCAGGCGGAAGTTGTTGTTCGAATGCAGAAAGATTGGCATTGTAGAACCTTCAGGCGCGCGTTCTCCCAGATGTCCTGAGCACAGCCCCTGTCGATCGCGTTGGTGGCTTGTATAGTAAACAACGCGCACGATCGTATGCACGGCATCCTTCACCCAGGATTGCGATGACGCAATCGAATACATGCGCGGCGTAAGGCGCGCCAGCACGGTAAACAACTGTTGTGGCTGTGTAATTCCGCCCGGATATTCCGTAATCAGATCGATGAACTCCCGGCCCCAGATGTACTCCTCCGCTAAAGAGCGGTTATCTGGCAAGGCCAATGATTTCAGCGCCTCAAGCCCGGGCACGGATTCCGGCGCGATCTTTGAGTAGGCATTCACTGCGCTGCGGGTCAGTTTGCCGATAGCCAGGCGCGTGCGTAGCGCTTCCTCAAGGCTGATCTCGACTTTGTAGTGATCCAATACGCGCTCGTCACCTTTGAACTGCAACTGCGCAAGTACCTCGGCTACCTCTGAGGGGCGGTTCTCAGGCACGATGCCAACGGCGTCGCCAGGTGTGTATTCCATCCCTGGCTCGAGTTCCAGTTCGATATGGCGTGTTTCTTTTTCTGAGCCTGCCAACGTCATCAATACATTGACGAGCATGCATGAGATGTATGGATTATTCCGGGTGTATTTTTGCGGCTGTGTGCTCATAGGGTCGTTCGGGAAGCCAGAATCTTATCAGATCGAGTATATCCACAGGGCCCCAGGGAGTAGGTCCCCTTCGGTTTAAGGACTGGACCGCTTGATTGCCGTTGCAGTGAGGCACAGACGATAATTTTGAATGGAAAAAGAGTTCACCTTGGACAAACAACTTCTTACTGCCCGGCTTCAGCGAAGGTTATGCCTCTCCGAACACGCACAGTGCTATCACCTCGAATTCTCTATCGATGAGCTTTCGCATTTCGACTTCGTGCCGGGTCAGTTCATCTCCTGCGTCGCGGTCGATGACCGAGGAAAAACGCAGACACGCGCATACTCGATTGCCTCTGCGCCCCGCGCCAACATGCTCGACCTGTGTGTAAATCGCGTTCAGGACGGTTTTTTTTCGAATTTCCTCTGCAATTTGGAAATCGGCAAGACCATCCAATTTCATGGGCCGTACGGCTTTTTCACCCTCCGCAAACCGCTCACCGACGGCATTATGATCGCTACAGGAACCGGCATCGCCCCCATCCTTGGATTCGTCCAGTACCTCTTTCCTGACGTTGGAGAGGATCGCAGCGAGGGCCGTAAGTTCTGGCTCGTGTACGGCACCCGCCATGAGACGGGGATCTATTACAAGAAATACTTCGAGAAGGTCGCTTCAGAGCGCCACAACTTCCACTATGTCCCCACGCTCAGCCGTCCCCACGAAGGCTGGAAAGGCCTGCGCGGCTACGTGCAGGACCACGTCGCCGATATCCTTACCCGCCGAGAGTCGGAAAGTCACTCCGCGTCTGTTCCGACGACTTCGGAAGACGCAGCCTTCGATATCCACGCCTACATCTGCGGCCTCAACAACATGGTCTCCGGCAACCGCGACCGCCTCAAGGAACGGGGATGGCAGCGCAAGCAGATCATCTTCGAGCGCTACGACTAGTTGCGGCCTGCCTCACTACTTCGGGTTCGCAGCCTGCATGGGAAGCGCCAGCCCCGTCCCTGCCTTATCCATGATTTTCAGGATCGCGAGGAACAGCTGTTCCTGCTCGCGCAGGCATCGCACCGGGTCCGCCGGAGGCAGCAGCAGGTAGGCCCATACTTCGAGCCGCAACCCGGAAGTGTCCAGGCCGACCAGCCGCACGCGTGCCGACGCTTTCTCGACCGCCTCCGTGCTCTGTAATACGCAATCGATTTCCGCCACTACTACACTCACCTGTTGCGCCGGCGTGTCATGGCGCAGACTGAAGAACTCGTGCAGCAGGAACTTATCACGCAATGAGAAGTTCTGAATGCTCACCTGTGCAACCTTGGCATTCGGCAGCGATACGACGCAGCGGTCGAAGGTTCGCAGCCTCAGCGAGCTCAAGCCAATGGCTTCCACCGTCCCCGTATCGTCGCCTATTTTGCACAAATCGCCAACGCGCGCAGCCTTCCGGGCGACGATCGCGATGCCTCCAAAGAAATCCTCAAGGGTCTTTTGCGCGGCCAGCGCCAGTGCGATACCGCCGATTCCAAGGCCCGCCAGCATCGCGGTGACGTCGATGCCCGCGCGACTTAGCAGCACCAGGAACGCGCACAACATTACCGCGATCTTGAAGACTCTCGCGGCGACTGAGACGAAGGTAGCGCGCTCTAATTGCAGGTTGCCGGGGGTCCCGCGCGCCGTGTAGACCGCCGCCAGGTCGCTGAGCTTGATCAGCAGCCACGCGATGCCGATCACCAACACCAGCGCGGCCGCGTCGTTCATGTATTGCCGTCCCAGCACTGAGAGCGAATAGCGCGCCACAAGATACGTGGTCGCGGACATCAGTAGGACAAAGATCGGCCTCTGCAGGCTGCGAGTGATCTTTTTTTCGCTCGTTGGCAGCGCCCTTCCTAACGCGGGTACCAGAACGAGCTGAATCAGCCGGGTGATCACCCATGCCACCGCCAGTACAACCAGCAGAACCACAACCGCTGCTAGCCAGCGCCAGAGCTGCACCGTGAGAAATCGAGTCTCCACCATCCAGGGTGGTAATTTATGTTCGAGACGATTTCCCTGCAGGTCCTCACTCAGCCGCGGAACGCCAGCAAGTGTTTCCGCAGAAAACAGCCATATCGCCGGCTGCCCCAGCCGCTCTACACGCGTGAGGAGGATATCCAGGCTCCCCCGCTCAGTCTTCACCGTGCCTACCAGATCGCGTGTGGCGCGCAAATTATCGTTTACATCACCTGCGGGTTCGCGGGAAAGACTGTCGAGGTTTGTGGACAGCCCCATGTCTAATAATGTCTGCAGCTGTTTCGCCAGTTGTTCAGCCTGCTCGGGAGGCTTCTTCACATCCAGGTATTGCGCTGCGCGCGCGTAATCCTGTTTTTCCACCGCCCGCAAAAAGCCAACGACGCAGCCGTGCGGCGAAGACCGCCCTAACGGATCTTCTGGAACTGCAGGAGTCGGCGGTGGCTGTTCCGCCGATTGCACAGCGCTGGCCAGCGGGTTGGACGGCGGCTTCGGAGGCTTCGGAGCCGTCTGTGCAAGCCCAGCCGCGCACAGTAACAGGTTCAGAAGCAGAACCGAACGTAGTTTCGTTTTGCCGATCGCCTCCATCCACCGACGAGCCATATAGCACACTCTATCGTGAATTCACTTCGGTTGAACCTGCGCCTCCGCCAGCTTCTTGATTCCCGTCAATACCGAATCGTCCCCATCGAGCGAATGTTGATACCGATTCTGACCATCTTCGACAGCGGAGAAGTCTCCCTGGGTAATCTCAAGAATTGACCCGCAGCTGCCGTGTTCCTTGAGGTCATAGCTCATCGTGAGATAGTTCGCAGGTATGTCTGCGATTTTCGAATTCGGATCGAAGATGGTGTACGCCAGATGGTGCGGTGGTTCGACTTCGACAACATGGCCCTTCACATAAACTACCCCATCGGCAGCTCCTCGCCACAGCAGCGGTGAGCCGGACTTCCAGTCCGTCTCCGCATTGCAGCCAAACATGTACTGCGCGATGAATTCGGGGTCAGTAAGAATCTTCCACAGGGTTTCGACTGGCGTATCTACTTCAATCGATTTGCGAATCAATAATTCGGTCATGGCGGTTTCTCCTCAACGAGAATATAAGCAGCGAGTGAACGCCATGATTGGAAAAACGCGACAAGAAGCCGCGGGACAGATGGAAGAAGTTTTCGATCCCACTGTGGGCAAGGCCCGCGGGGTTCTCAAACCTCCTCCGTCGGCCGGCCAGTTCAGGCACGCCCGCCGCAGCCCATCGCCCGAACTCGCCCACTTCATCGCGCATTATTGGATGGTGAGCTGGGATCTGCGCGGCCTCCCGCCGCACACCGCCGAGACCCTGCCCCATCCCAACGTTCAGGCCGTCTTTGAGCGGGGCAATTCGATGGTCTCCGGCGTCTTCACCGGCAAATTTACCCGCCTGCTCGAAGGCCAATCCCACGTCTTCGGAATCAAATTCACTCCCGGAGGCTTCCGTTCGTTCCTGAAGTCCCCCGTCTCTTCGCTCGCCAATCGCACCGTGCCGGTGACGCGCATCTTTGGAAAGGATGTGGATGCCTTGGAGGCCGTGCTGGTCTCCTCCATCGAAGAAGGCGAAATGATCGAAGCCGCTAACGCATTCTTCCGCACACGCGCGCCCGCACCCGACGAGACGACGACGTCAGCCGGCCAGCTCGTCGGCCGCATTTTTTCCGAATCGGACCTCAAGACTGTAGACGATCTCGTCAGGCGGACAGGCCTCGGCAAACGCTCGCTGCAGCGTCTTTTCAATGAATACGTCGGAGTCAATCCCAAGTGGGTCATCCGCCGCTATCGCCTCCACGAGCTCGTCGAGAGATTCAACTCCGGCGAGCAGCCCGACTATGCCCAACTGGCGCTGGAGTTGGGTTACTTCGATCAGGCCCACCTCATCAACGATTTCCGGTCCATCGTCGGCTATTCGCCCACCCGGTATCAAACTCTTGCCGGAAAGAATGCCTGAGGCCCGAAAACTGCTCCTCGCATCACCGGGACGGCGATCGTTCCCAGAGTTCTTCGTATCGAGAGTTATTGCCCAGGGGAAAAATCTGGATCAAGTGGTAATTGTCATGAACATACTTGCGGAAAGGTGCGGAGTGGTTGTGAATATCCGTGAAACTTGTGCTTTCCGGCGTCAGTACTATGAAGCGCGGCGGCCTGCGTTGGAGCGACTGGAGAACGGCGGCCACCTGCTCCGGCCGGGTGAAGTCAGTATCGGTAATGAACTCCGAGGCCGTGGGATTAACAAGCGAGAGATAGAGGTCGAGACTGCCATGGTTGAACAACAGCTCCGATGGGTGGCTCCGTTGAGCGAGCCATTGAAACTCCTGGAACTCAAGGGGATCGCTGAAAGCTGTCCGGCCGATGGGCAAATCCAGGACAGCGTGCCACTGCGTCTGGCGATAAAAAGGCAGCAGGAAAGCAAACGCAATTGCCAACAGGCATAACAGATTGCGGGCGAGTCGAAGTGCGGGTCCCGGCAGGCTGAGAAGCCACGCGCAGATGAGGATCGCGGGCGGAGCGACCGTGCAGAGACGATGAAACCTGGGACCGTTCGCCACTGCCAGAAAAAGCGCGAGTCCGACAAGATGAAGTAGAACCAGGTGGTGCCGAAGTGCGGCAGGCAGTAAATTGCGCTTACGCCAAAGCTGATAGGCCCCCACAATATAGATATAGGGAACAACCGCATAGATGAACACAATTGGAATCAGTCGAACAATGCCGCCGAACCCATGGGTCGGCTGGAGCTGATCGAGATAAGCGTGCGGCGAGTTGAAGTTACCGGAAGATAAGAATCTAAGTGGGAATAAGACGAGATCGAAGAAGATTGTGTGAAAACCTGCTTGGTAGATGTAGTACCCGAGCACGCAGGAGAGGATCAGGGTAAATGGCAGAAGCATGGTCGTGAGCTGCGCCCGGATACTCGGACCTTGAGCCTCGGATCGCCTGAGCCATATCAGATAGAGGATTAGCGCGACGAAAATCAGCGCGCCCTGCGTTTGAGTAAATAGGGTCGCTGCGGCACAGAGTAAGCTCGCTGCGAAAGTCCGTCGCAGACTTGCCCCGCCCATGAGCATGCTGGCCGCAGCCAGGGCGGCGAGAGTGCTGTACCAATGGTGTGTCGGATCTAGGGCGCTATTAAAGTCGAAGATGAGAAATAACAGTCCCGGAAGCAACACAGCCGGTCCGCGCAGTATCCTGCCGGCAATCAGTGTGACGACGCAATAAAGAGCGAGCCCCAGCGCGATGCACCAGGTCTGCATGATCCAGGCGTGGATACCGAAGAGGCGGAACGTGGCCCCATAGAGGAGATCAATGCCCGGTGTAACCAGCTCAAAAAAGTCGCGGTACAGGATCTGACCGCTAGCCACACGCGTCGCCCGAATGAAGAACAGAATCTGGTCATCATGCGCAATAAAGGGCGCAGCGGGAAGCAGAAAAGTTCGCAGGTAGAGGAAGACCAGCGCTCCCGCGATTGAAATAGCGAAGACAGCACGAGAGAGGCGCCCCGTCGAAATCGGCCGTGTGTGTTCTGTCGTCAGGAGGGGTTACCTTATATCCTCGAATGATGCCACGCCCCGCATTTGGGAAACAAACTCGCTGGGGAGCCGGATCAACATTCCCGGCGCGTCATCTTTAGCTCCTGCCTCTCTTTGCAAACTCTCCGATGACAAGTGCGCTACAGCAACTCTCCGACGGATGGTATTTCAGTCGTCTTTCTCACCGGGAAAATATCCGGCGGGGTGGCGCGTGGTCGCGACATCCGTTTCTTTTGTGCGCGTTGAAAACTCGCCATATAAGCAATAGGCCGTGCTTTGCCACGTCGTTCCCCGCGAGTAAAGATAGGCGCGCTTTCGCATCGCATGCCGCTCGGCATCATTGTCCAGGAGCCTGGTTACCGCGTCCGCGATGGAATTGGGATGGTCAAACGGAACGATCACCCCGCGCCCATCGGTAAGGAGCTCCTTTGCATGCCAGTATAGCGTGGAGATAATCGCTTTTCCCGCACCCGCCGCAGTTGCCAGTGTGCCGGAAACAACCTGGGCTTCATGGCGATAGGGAGTGATGTAGATATCCGCAGCGGACAGGTGCTCAATCAGTTCCTCCGCGCTCATAAAACGATCGTTGAAGATCACGTGGCTGGAAACGCCGCATTTCGCAGCCAGCGTCTGCAATCTTTCACGATACCGTTCACCCTCATGGCGTTTGATATGGGGATGGGTTGCTCCGGAAATGATGTAAATCACGTTCTTATGTCTTGCCAGAATCGCCGGCAGCGCACGGATCACATTCTCGATTCCCTTGTTTGGAGACAGCAGGCCGAACGTAAGCAATACACACTTTCCTGGGGTGCCAAACGTACCGATCGCACAGAAGACGCGCCGCGTGTTCGCTCATCACAATCAATCGATCGGAAAGCTGAGCAATCTCTTCGAGCACTGCGCATTGATTCGCATCCGGTTCACGCTGGACGGTGTGCAGCGTCGTCACCACCGGCATCTCAATTTGCGAAGCAGTTTGTGAGTATGTGGCCGCCGGCAATTCCTCCGTAAATTCCGTACTCATGTCGCATGCAGACCAGGTCGTTGCCGTTGAGGGGCAGAAAATCGGCAGCCCGCTCATCAGAAGCCGATCTTCCTGGGCAAGCTCCAGCCGCACCTGCTCCGGATATTTGTAGCTCGAACTCGGATCATTGACGGGAATGGCAAACAGGCAACCGCTGCCGTACTCGGCTGCTACTGCGTTGCAGTGGTCGGTCGTGAATGTGGGATGCCGCATCGTCTCGGCAGATAGTTACCAATAAACGCAACGCAGTTCGGCAAAGATGACATGTCAGCATTCGACGCAGCCGACGGAGCTTTTGTAGGCGAAAGCCCATTCATTTCTTCGGGATGAAGTATTTCCAGGAAAGACATGGTTTCCTGCTTTCACTCGAACCCATGGGTTTACCCCACTACTTCTCGATCTCGACACCGCGCCAGAAAGCGATGTGTCCCTTGATGTTTCGCGCCGCGGGCTTGGGGTCGGGATAGTACCAGGCCGCGTCCGGGTTCTCCTGCCCGTCGATCAACAGGCTGTAATACCGGGCCTGTCCCTTCCACGGACACGTAGATGTTGTCGAGCTGGGTCGCAGATACTCCCGCTTTACGGAACTCTCTGGAAAATAGAGATTTCCCTCAACTGTTTCAACCTTATCGCTTTCCGCCAAAACCTTGCCGTTCCAGATTGCCTTTGCCATCGAGTAAAACCCTTCGTTGTCGCTGTTCCGAAATAGTCAGACTCCCCACATTACCAGATGCGGAGCCCAGCCGTCCCGATACTGCAACTTCCAAGTTTTGCAGGAGGTAATTATTTCCTGGCAGCCGGCATCGCCGCCAGGTTCTTGGC
>Ga0207021_1126_pt1 | contig 18329 bp, 17 predicted proteins | sample Alteio_BWMinCont_49_FD_153496 | JGI IMG/M metagenome (GOLD analysis project Ga0207021, IMG submission 153496) | Enriched cells from forest soil in Barre Woods Harvard Forest LTER site, Petersham, Massachusetts, United States -... | ecosystem: Environmental > Terrestrial > Soil > Temperate forest >... | reverse complement strand
TAGGCTCGAGGGCAAACCACAGAAAAGCCAGGTACCGGTAGGTCAATTCTTTCGTCTCTGCCGATGCGGCAATTCCCATTTGCTCCAGTAGCACAGCTACGATGAGCGCACGGGCGTTGTCGTCCGTTGCATAGCCTTCGCGGTAGTTGGGGACAGCAAAAACAGCGTGCTCGACAATCCCCGTATCGTCCGTCAGTCGATACAGATGATCCAGCTTCACTTTGGGAAGCGTGTTCAACACTTTTCCCCGGCTCGGGCCGACAGCGCAATGCGGATATTTCGCGCCCGTTGAAAGCTCTTCATGTACCGGCGAGCGGTGTTGCTCCAGATCATGTCTCTTGAATACAAATAAGCTCGCTTGCGCATGGCGCTGCGGGCGCTTGGGTTGTCCAAGAGTTCAATCGTTCGCTCAGCGACCTGATCCGGGTCGTCAAACGCTACGAGCACTCCACGTTCCTTGTCCAGTAACTCGAGTGCGTGCAGATAGGGAGTCGAAATGATCGCCTTGCCGGCACTCAATGCATAAGCAAGGGTTCCGGATACGACTTGCGCCTGGTGTTTGTATGGCGTGATGTAAATGTCCGCTGCGTCAATCAGTGCCACTAGTTCCTGTGCGTCAACAAACCTGTCGTAAAACACCACATTGTCTTGCACGCCTAGATCTCTTGCCAGGTTCTGCAGATAGTGCCGGTACTTTTCACCCTCGTGCCGTTTGACATGAGGATGAGTCGCACCGACAACGACGTAAATCACATCTTTGTGTCGCGAAAGGATTTGCGGCAGAGCTTGGATGACATTCTCTATGCCTTTGTTGGCCGACAGCAGCCCAAACGTCAGCAAAACGGTCTTACCTTTGACTCCGAATCGTTCCTTGTAGCCATGCGGCTCCACGAAAGGGAGATCGGGAACTCCATGCGGAATCAAATCAATTTTGTCATCTGGCACCCCAGATACTTCGTGGAGAATCTGTGCCGAGTGCTGACTCATGACGATCAGGCGGTCCGAACGTGCTGCGATCTCCTCCATTACGATGCGCTGGTCGGAAGAAGGCTCGCGGAGTACCGTATGCAGAGTGGTTACCAACGGCATGCGAAGCTTCCGCAGAAGTTGCAAGATGTGAGCGCCAGCCCGCCCACCAAAGATTCCATACTCGTGCTGCATACAGACTACATCAATGTCGCTGTCATTTATAAACGCCGCGGCTGTTCGATAAGAAGCTGCATCACCCTCGGACAATTCAAAACGGACCCGCGGGGGGTAGTTATATCCTGTATCTATATCGTTAACGGGTACGGCGAACAAATGAGTTGCCGGGTACTCGGCACTCAGTGCCTCGCACAGGTCTGTTGTGAACGTTGCGATTCCGCACTGTCGTGGAAGATAGTTTCCTACGATGGCGACCCTCGCTGGGAGCGCACGACGTACCCGCCCGGGACCAAGTGTTGGCGTTCCTTCGGCGACGATGGGCGCCTGCAGTTCTACGCAAGCCGGAGTCTCTGTCTGAGGCTCTATTTTTGGCATCGGTATCGTTCTTCAGCTGACCCTTAGGAAAATTATCCCCAAGGCATCGCCGCGCAAACAGTGCGTCGGCGCGTAGCAGCCTCTTTGCCCTAACCCCGATTTCGTCGACAACTTTCGGAGAATTCCGCGCGGCGTCTCAATCGTGCAGAACAACAGTCAGGAGGGATCTGTTGACTATGAGTTTGCCGTTGTCCTCGATGAAACCCAGTTTCTTGAACTTATTCATGAAGAAATTGACCCGCGAACGCGTTGTTCCAACCATCTTCGCCAATGTGTCCTGCGACACTTTTGGAACCACGCGCTGGGGGTGGTCTTGCTGGCCATAGCGAGCGAGCAGTAGAAGGGTGCGAGCCAGACGCATTTCGCTGGAGTTGAAGAGTTGATCGATCAGATCCTCTTCAACTTGGATGTTTCGTGCAAGCATGTACGCGATGAAGCGGTCAGAAAGCGCATGCTCCTTATGCAGCATGCGAACCATTTCACCCTTGTCAATGACGAGTGCAGTGGTCGGTGTAATCGCTGTCGCCGTCCCCATGCGAACCTTCTGCCCTGTGATGCACCCTTCACCCAGAAAATCTCCTGGGCCGAGCATCGCCACGACAGCTTCTTTCCCGACCCCATTGACCACGGAAAGCTTGACGCCCCCCTTTTGGATGTAGATGACGGTCTCTGCGCCATCGCCTTGGGAGAAGATTGATTCTTTCCTTCGAAACTCCGCCACTCTTCTCGCCACCCCAGCCGAGTCGAGGAACGCCTGAGGGTCAAAGGTTCTGTGGCTCTTGGATATCATGTCTTGATTCCGCAACCGATGCCTGACGGCCATTGTCCACTGACCATACCAGGATCATTCGTTTGAGCGCTGTGCAAAACAGAACAGCCAGGGCGGGGCTTGAAGGTTCGATGCTCTTACCACAATCGATGGAGCCACGCGGACAATCTCTAATTGTGTTCACAAGAGAACAGACGTCTGTAGTGCAGCTGCCCTAGCATGATGAGCGAGAAGCAAGATTGTCCGAGTGATTAGAGGATGCTACTTGCAGGAGGTCCTGTGTACTTTCTTTCTTGGATCGTTGCCGGATTAATTGGCAGATGGCTGATAGGAAGGGTGGCCAAGGGGCGAAGGCAGTTCGCTGTCACCCAAAGCTGGGTTGCGGCTGCAGGGCACTGTAGGTATGTGCACGGGGAACCAAATGCCTGAAGCAACCACGGCGCCGAGTCTAATGGAACTAGACGAGGCTTTGTCGTTTGCGTTGATTCTGGCCTGGGATGATTTGTTTAAAGGGGTTCAGCCACGCTTTGTCCGCGTCGAATACCTTCGTGAGTCTGAACAGCCCTTTGACCATCTGAGCGTGTGGTCGGTTAAGGCCGGGGGCTACCAGGATCTGGTATGCAATTACTGGATGTCGACTTCGTCGGCCCATCCGAGCGGAGTGCGCTTCAGGAATGGATTCGACTCTGCTCAGCTGGTTCAGGCGCTTGAGTTCATCATGAATACTCAAGGGCAGTTCATGCATAGCGCAGATGCCTCCGGTCAGCGCTTGGTTTTTGTCTACCCTCCTGATGGACAGCATCGCACGGCAGCCGCCCCTTGGAGGGGTGCGCAAGCGCTGAAAAGCGCGTCTCTCTCGAGAGAAGCTCCTAAGCCGGCAGAGGCTTACCGTCAAGACGAGGAAGCCTACCCGCTCATGGATGGAGAGGGGTATCCCAATCTCCGTGCCGCGTCCATGCCCGATGCGACGGGATATTCCGGGGAAAAGTGATACGCACCACTGTAGGATCACTCCTGATCCAGACAGGCACGCTCTCGCCTAACGCTGTCGGGATCGACAGCGAACCGTTCGCGCCCGGCTGGAGACGAGTCACAAATGTCGGTGGGTATGAATTGGGTAGAACGGTCCACGCCGCAGGATAATATCTCTTTCCGAGCGATGAAAACCCCACCGGCCACTTGCAGTACGTGAAGACAGCATGGAAGAATACCCCGCGTCGGGTCAAGATTCCTTACTTTAGAATCTATGACCTCCAGCCACGTATGCTACCCGGCTACGTGTGGGAGGCGTAGCGGACGAATGGGTCACACAAATGCTTCGGCAGGGCGATTCTCAGGTCTTCAAGAAGTATTCGCAGATGAAGTCGCAGATGAAAAGAGAAGCCTTGGAGAAACTCAACCGCCAAGCCAACGAAATGACAGGCAGGCTGTGCCAGAATCTCCCTGTCAACGGTAGTTTCGGCACAGTTCTGACACAACAATGGCCGAAAGAGGAGGGTCGGATTTTTGGAACGGCGGCAAATGCTTTAGAATGTATACGACCTCTACCATGCGCCTGTAGCTCAGCTGGATAGAGCATCTGCCTTCGAAGCAGAGGGTCGGGGGTTCGACTCCCTCCAGGCGCGCCATTCTAAAACCTATCCTCATATTGGTTTATAGATCGCGCTCGATTCTATCCGTCTTTGACCTACTGAACGGACATACTAGCCTTCGCTTCCTCCCCGAGCAGTCGATTCCTTTCGTCCTCGGTCAGCTTATCTGGCTCGAGAACTACGACAACTTTCTTGAGCGTACCGGTGAATGCAAAGGGCATCCTGTCCGCGTAGTCTTCTACCACCGGAGTTCCCGTGTCCTCGCCAACATCGAACGTCTCATCAAGCGAAAAACGGATCGCTATCGTTTTGGGAATCTGCCCCTGCGCAACCTGTTTCCCGTCTACGAACAGCGTCCCGGTCGCGCCTTTACCGATACCGCCACCGTCGTACTTGAAGGCAAAGCGCACCACGTGATTGCCAGCCGGGATGCGCTGATCAGAAACGATGCGGAATTTGTGCTCAGGCTGGTTTGAAAAAGCATATACAAATTGAGGTTTGCTGTCCCTCATCAGCAGCCCCCATCCGCCGAAGCGGCCCCCAATGGTTGCCAAGACTCCGCTCGCTCCGTTGTTGGGAGTTGTTAACTCGGCCGCTATCGCCCACGACTGGTTCTTGAAATTCGGCGCGGAACCTTCGGGAATGCGTATCATGCCAGGATAGTATGTGAATTCGGTGCGACCACGTGTGAGGCTGGGCCGAATCACCGGATTCAGCCGCGGGGCGGCACTCGAATCGAGTGGATAGACGTTGTACTTCTTCGCTTCGACGTCGAAGGCATCCTGGAGCTCCTTGAGTTTGCCGGGATTCTTTTCCACCAAATTGTTTGCCTGGCTGAAATCCTCGGAGATGTTGTATAGCTCCCATTTGAAATCGTCAGGGTTGGGTTCGTATCCGGTTGTGACCCACGGCAGCCGAAGTGGTGTCGTGCTCGCCATCCAGCCGTCCTTGTAAATTGCGCGATTGCCCATCAGCTCAAAATACTGCGTAGTGTGGTGTGTCGGTGCATTAGCATTGTCGAACGTGTAGACCAGGCTGATGCCCTCGAGCGGCTTCTGAGGCACTCCGTCCATTATGGTCGGAGGCGTGATCCCAGCGGCTTCATAGATAGTTGGCACGATGTCGATGACATGGCAAAACTGAGGCCGTATGCCACCTTGGTCCTTGATTCGTGCGGGCCACGAGATCACCATGCCGTTACGGGTGCCACCGAAGTGCGATGCGACTTGCTTAGTCCACTGCATCGGTGAATCCATCGCATGCGCCCAGCCCACCGGATAGTGGTTGTAAGCCATCGGTCCACCCAATTGATCCGTCATAGAAACCAGATAGGGCAAGCTCTCCGGGACGCTATTCGCGGCGGTGCCTATCTCGTTTGTCGTGCCTTGCATAGTGCCTTCGGCACTCGCGCCATTGTCTCCCATGATGAAGATCACAAGCGTATTGTCGAGTTGTCCAGATTCCTGTATCGCGTCGAGCAAGCGTCCGATCTGATTGTCAGCGTAGGAGAGTGCACCGGCGTACACTTCCATCATGTGGGCGAATAAACGCTTCTGGTCCGCCGACAGAGAATCCCACGCCGGAATCTGCTCTGGGCGCGTTGTTAGCCGGGTGTTAGCAGGAACGACGCCGAGCTTGATCTGCCGGGCGAGGGTCTCCTCCCGGACTTTGTCCCATCCCTGGTCAAATTGCCCTTTGTACTTTGCTATCCACTCTTTCGGTGCGTGATGCGGTGCGTGCGCAGTACCCGTGGCGTAGTACAGCAGCCACGGCTTCGCGGGCGCAAGAGCGTGCTGCATCTCCATCCAAGCGATGGCCTTGTCCGCCAAGTCATGGTCGAGGATATAATTGGGGTTCCCAAGATAGGGCTCGACTGGCCTGGTGTTTTCATACAAAGCCGGACTCCATTGGTCGGTGTCGCCCCCGAGGAATCCGTAAAAGTATTCAAAGCCCAAGCCGCTCGGCCACAGGTCAAACGGGCCTGCCTGGCTCGACATCCAGTCCGGGACATTGTGCATCTTGCCAAACCATGAAGCGTTGTAACCGTTCTCCTTGAGGACTTCCCCCACGGAACCGGAACTCTTGGGGACGAGCGAATTGTAGCCCGGGTAACCCGTGGCCATCTCCGTGATAACGCCGCTTGCATCCGAATGGTGATTGCGTCCGGTAATCAGTGCGGCGCGTGTCGGCGAGCAAAGTGCGGTGGTGTGAAACATGTTGTAACGGAGTCCGGTGTCCGCGAGTCGCTGAAAGTTCGGCGTTTCTATCGGTCCACCGAATGTACTGCTGGCTCCGAAGCCAACGTCATCGGTCAAGATCAACAGGATGTTGGGAGCACCCTTCGGTGCTTCGACGCCCTTGGGGAAATCGGGCGTTGAATCCTTGGCCGTGCGTCCGATCTTGCCTTGAAAAGCAGGCTGAGGCTTGGGGAGCACCACTTGGGCAGGGGTATCTCCGCTGCCGCCACCACAACCGATTGCACTCAACATAAGCACGAATGTCGTGGGGACTAGAGACAGTCGGAGAGATCCACGGTGTCTCATATTATTCTTCGCTTGATACCTGCTGAATGTTGGTCCGATCCGCCGAGTAGTCTGACGCGCTTAGGATCTGGCTTTGCGCTCCAATTGCATTAACGGTTCGATGCTGGTCCAAGCGGCCACAGGATTCGATTGTCAGAAGTGACAGCCCGCCCGCGGCCCTTGGAACTTGATGAAATTGCGACAGGCGTCAGGGAAAACTCCGACCGCGGGATTGCGTGTGAAGAATCTATGCAGCTTATTGCTCAATCGGATTCGGCACTACCCCCGTTCGGAGGAGCATGCCCCGAAATTTATCGGGTCCCCAAATCCGCCCCAACTCCCTGAACGCAAAGAGCGGAATGAAAGTACAAAAGATGATGACACTGCGGGCGAGCAGCTCGTTCAAGGGTATGTCGCGGAATGCGCCTGCGATGTCTTCCCCCTGTATGAGCCGCTTGATTATTTCCTCGACGAAATGAAAGGCTAAGACAAGCGAGGTATACACAAAGGCTTTGTAGACGCAGGAATAGATCAAAGGCTTGGCTTCATACTTCTTGCCCAACCCTGCAGCTTCCCCTATGAGAATGACTTTACCGACCACAAGGGCGTTGATCACCGCGACTCCATACGTGAAATATCCAAGTTCAGTCTTTCTCATCAAGAGCATGGTGTAGGTCGCCAGAGCGCAGAAGAAAAAAGCCAGATACACAGTGACGATGACGATTTCCTCAAACTCATGTATAGCCTTCTGCTTCAGGCCCGTCGTTTGAGCAGCTTCCGCGCCCATATTGTCCTCCTCTTTTCGCATGCGATTGTTTTCGTTCGGTCTTCACCACCAAATCGTGATTCCGTCCGCATGTTGGATTTCATTGCGCTTGGGCAACAACTCGTTCCGGTCACCCCGGGGGACCTTGTGGCCAACACACCGAAGTAGGCGAGCGTGCATACGACTTCAGGTCTGTGCGTCAGATTGGCTTGCGTTGACCAATACTAGATAGACGATGAAGTGCTATTGCCGGTGCGGGAAATTCCTCAACAATTTCTGCATAGCATTGTCCAGATTCTTTTGTCTCTTTTCCTGCTTGGCATTGGGATCGATCGTCTTGGTGGCTCTTCCCGTCCAGACGAGCTGCTTGCTCGTCGGGTCATACATATCGAGAACCAGGGTTCCTATGCTGATCGTAGAGCTGGTGGCAGTTGCCATTCCTCCACCCCAGCGCAGTCCGCCCGTACCGTACGCGTTCCACTCCTTTTCCTGCTCGATTGATGCCTGATAGCCGATGTAGAGATCGGCCTTATCGGTGTCTGTCCTGGTCATTCCTTTTGGGGACAACTGAGAGTCGATAGAATTCTTGATCTGTACATCCAGAATCTGGTTGGGATAGGACGCACCCTGGATCGCTACCCACTTATAGGTCTTGTATTTCGTAAAATCGGTTCCAGGCATGGCGTTACTAGTTACATCTTGTGCCAGAGCCGCAGTACATGCCAAGAGAACGAACAAGAGTCCCATTGCCACTTTGCCCGCCCGCGTCTCTATTTGTTGAACCATCGGTTCCTCCTGTTTCCTGCCCGGGACCCAGAAACGCACTCTTAGCCATAGTAGAAGAATCAGCCACCAAGACCCCCACAAGATGCGTCGTGCTGCCGCTCAGAGAAGTGACGATTCTTACAGTTCGGCCATCGGCTTCGAACTGTCAGTTCTGTCAATAGGCATGAGCTTGAAGTGAGCACAGGCTCGTGGCAGCGAGGGAAGGTGCGCACAGCAATTCGCCGTCAACTGCCGCACTTGTTTCGTATGCGAGGATCACCTGGAGTTTGGCTGACAGACATACAACAACGGTAGTTGGAATAACGTGAACGCCCAACAAGCCCAGCAAAACGCGCAGAGCCGCGAACAGCAGCATCCAGACAGTCATGCCAATTCACAGGCGCGCGGGCAGAGCATGAATCAGAATCGATCCTCCGGTGGCGCGACCACGCAGGATCTCGATTCCGAGAGGCAAAGCCGGATGAGCGGTTCGACGCAGAGTCAACACTTTGACGACTTTCAGCAGCGCACCGGATCATCGGGGGGAGGTAGCCACAGTATGGGTGGATTTGGTGGAGGGGGCCGCAGTTGGGGCGGAGGTCGTCGGCGCTAGGCGCTTACTGTGCAGTCCAGCATCTGTCGAGAGGCACAGCCTTTGCTGAAAACAGAGGGACGCAACAAGTCTTCACGGATGATTGCGGCAAGTCGTCCTGCATTGAGCCTGGCAGTGGCCATTCTTGCGTTGATTGGCAGCACTGCAGCCTGGAGGATGGTCGCCACGCTTTCATCGAGTGCCGCGCCTGCAGTCGCGACATCCTCGCCGGAGCCGGCGCCCGAAGGTGCGAATTTCTTTCCCACCGTGCCCAACCCCCCGATAACTTCTAGCGATGCCCCGATAGGCATGGTGTGGATCCCTGGGGGCGAATTCTCCATGGGAGTTCAGCATTCGCCGGACATGAATGAAGTCGGCATGCAGGCCACGCGAGACTCGCAGCCCATCCACCGAGTTTATGTGGACGGCTTCTGGATCGACAAGACCGACGTCACCAACGAACAGTTCGCAAATTTCGTAAAGGCTACCGGTTACGTCACAATCGCTGAACGTGCACCTCGCGCCGAGGATTTCCCGGGCGCTCAGCCGGGAAACCTCGTAGCCGGCTCCGTGGTGTTTTCTTCAACTGATCATGCTGTTTCGTTGACCGATCACCTTGAATGGTGGTCGTACGTTAAGGGCGCAAATTGGCGTCATCCGCTTGGGCCCCAGAGCAATATCCAGCGGAAGGGGAAATATCCCGTGGTTCACATCGCCTACGAAGATGCTGTGGCTTACACAGAATGGGCGGGCAAGCGCTTGCCCACCGAAGCCGAATGGGAATTCGCCGCCCGCGGCGGGTTGTCCGGAAAGCCATTTGTCTGGGGCGATGAATTCCGACCCAACGGCAAATGGATGGCCAATACCTACCAGGGACAATTCCCGGTGAAGAACACAAACAAGGGGGACGACGGCTTTATCGGTATCGCACCAGTCGCTCAGTATCCGCCGAACGGCTACGGCCTCTACGACATGGCCGGCAATGTCTGGCAGTGGGTGAGCGATTGGTATCGCCCGGACTATTACGCGCAACTAGCCGGCGCAGCGACGGTCACGCGCAACCCACGAGGTCCGGCTTCCTCCTTTGACCCGTCTGAGCCCACTGAAAGGAAGAAGGTTCAGCGCGGAGGCTCTTTCCTTTGCACCGATCAATATTGCTCGCGCTACATCGTCGGCACCCGTGGCAAAGGTGAAGTGAGCACAGGCACAAACCACGTGGGATTTCGTTGTGTCAAGGACGGAGAGGTATCGAATCGTCAAAAGGGCCGACTTTCTGCAGCAAATTGAGTAAAGGGAGGTGCGATGGCGTCAGCTAATTCAACTGCGGGATTGCATGGAGCAGGCATGTTCGCAAAGAAAACGGGCGGCTGGCTTATCGCCACGGCTCTGGCGTTCATCCTTCTGGGTATCTTCTCGATTATTGAGCCGGGAGTTGCGGGCTTGGCGATAACGTTGCTGGTCGGCTGGTTGCTTGTTTTTGGCGGCGTGGCGCATTTGGTTGGGATCTGCAGCGGCAGCGGTGTGCACCACGTAGCTTGGCAGGCTCTGATCGGATCTCTTTACATCGTGAGTGGATCTTACCTGGTGGCGCACCCGCTGATGGGACTGGCAACCCTGACCGTGCTTTTGGCGGGGATCATCTTAGCGGAAGCCGTGCTGGAAGCCGGCGAGTATTTCCAGACACGCGGCGAACGAGGATCCGGCTGGCTCCTAATGAATGCATTGGTCACGCTGCTGCTGAGCGGGGTGATCTGGCGCCACTGGCCATCGAGTTCCGCGTGGGCGATCGGGACGCTGGTGGGTGTGAAACTGCTGATGACTGGAATTTCGCGGCTGATGTGTGGCTTGACAACACGGAAACTGGTTTTCCTTGTGCCCTGATTCGAGCGAAAAGCTCGCGCGACCGAGAAGGAGAACAAGATCAATGCCGCATCATTGGAGAGCTCGCCTGCTGTTCTCAGCCGCATTGTTACTGGCCGTTTCGGCTATCTTTCCGCAAACAGTTGCGGGCCAGATCAACGGACTTGACATCAAGGGCGACGAAAACCCCGGCGAAGGTTTAGGCCCGACGGATGCGTCTGCAACACAGGTCTCGGATCCTCTCCCAATTGCCAGCGCGCCATTGGAAGTCCCTTCCGAATTGGTGGCAACTGCTAACTCGGCGGCAGTTCCCGGCACAGCGCCAGCCCTCCCCAGCCCGCAGGGATCTCGCGATTCGAACTGGCACGTGTCCATTTCTCCCTATTTGTGGTTCGGCGGAGTGCACGGCACGGTCGGAGCCCTGAACCACGAAGCCAGCGTGCATGCGAGCTTCGCTGACCTCTTGTCTCATTTCAATTTTGGTTTGATGTTTGCCGTGGAACCTCGATACAAACGCATCGTGATGCCGTTGGATTTTATGTGGATGAAGCTGTCTGATGACAAACAGCTTGCGTTCGATGCGGGTGCCACATCCGTAAATGCCGTAGTAAACCAGGACATCCTAACGCAGAAAATTGGCTACTCCTTGATCGACGGGGAGAGGCTCAAAGTCGACGGGGTTGTCGGGTTTCGTTACTGGCATTCGGGGAATACCCTGACCGTGCAATTCCCCCAAATCGCGCCCAGATTCTATGCATCGGGGAACTGGGTTGACGCAGTTGGCGGAGGCAGAATCCAAGCGATACTTTCACCGAAGGTTTCTCTCACTGTTCTTGGAGATGCCGGCGGTGGCGGGGCAAATGTGGACTATCAGATCGCTGGGTTCATTGGTTGGAAGCTCAAGAAATGTACTTTGCTAGGTGGATGGCGCTATCTCTCGGTCAACTATCGTCCCGGGGGCGAACTTATCTACGACATGACAACATCAGGCTTATTCATGGGTGTGACTATTCCTCTTAAGTAGATCGCGGCTTCCGATTCAACCCGAAGATGAAGCAGTGGTCTGTAAGTTTTGCCACTTTAATGATGCCGCCGCGCGAGCCAGCATCGCATCAGTGAAAGGCCTCAGCAACAAGAACCATCGGATCTCTCAAAAGCGATCTGCATATGCGTACCATGCCGCCGTTTTCACAGACCAAGGTTACGCCGAGCGAATTCGCGGCGAAGTTTTATCGGAGTTTCGTCCAATACTTAGGAGATTTCCAAATGAAGCGAAGCCTCACAACAACGTCCTGGAAACAGGCTGCAATCAGCACGATTTTAATCACTGGGTGCGTGATCGGGTTGGGTGCGATTGTGTCAGTCGTCACGATTGCCGCGTTTGCACAGGATAGCAGCGTCCAGGAAAAGCTTGCTGCCGTGAGACAGTCCGTAGCGCAAAATACGCAAAGCCTTCGCCAATATCAATGGATTGAAACAACACAGCTCACGCTGAAGGGCGACGCCAAACCGCCGACGCAGAACAGTTGCCATTACGGTCCCGACGGCCAAGTCCAGAAAACGTCGATGGGTCCTCCACCCCCACAACCGAGTGGTGGCAGACTCAAGAAAAAAGTTATTGAAAACAAAAAGGAAGAGATGCAGGACTACATGGGAGATGTGAAAGCCCTACTCAGTATGTACGTACCGCCGGTTCCTCAGAAGATGGAGCAAGCCAAACAGGCTGGCAAGGTCTCGCTAAATCCTGCAGGCAGCGTCGTGAATTTGATCTTCCGAGACTACGCACAACCGGGCGACCAGATGACCCTTATTTTCGATACCACCGCCAAGAAGATCACCTCCCTCAGCGTCAGCACATACATGGGCGAAACGAAAAACAAGGTGAGCTTGCAAGTTCAGATGGCTACCTTGCCTGACGGTACTAACTATGTGCAAGAGACGGTTTTGAACGCCAGCGCCAAACAGCTAGTGGCGACCACGACCAACTCCACTTACCGGAAGCTGGGTGGATGAGTGACCGGAACGAAGGCTTAGCGGCAACGTCTGCTTATGAATCTACTGGGGCGGACAGGGTTGTCCTTCACCACGGCAGGCATGAAGGTCAAGAGTTTGGGGATTTACGAAAACTGAAGGCAAATATGAGTTCGATCATAGTTGGTCCAATCATATTCGCATGCCTCTTCGGAGGTGCGATGTTGGCCACCGGTCTTAGAGCCGTTCTGCCTGCACACCATCTGGGTTCCGATTCCAAAGAAGCAAGCGCTCCACTCCGCACGGCCCTCGCGCAGCTCGGTTCGTAGCGGTCCATTACGTGACCCGAAGTAGGAGACTCGCAACCGAAGGGACGGCGGCCTCGGAATTTCGGCGGAAGCGGCCGCTATTGGTAGACCCACTCCGCCACGCATCCCACGGCGATCGGCGCTTAGTGGGCAGAGATGGGATCCCGTGATCGACATCCGACCCATAACATCAGATCAAACAGCGTCAGTAAAGCTTGTCAAACCCTTCCAGGAGTTTGCTACGACGGAAACATTGGGTGGCGTCCTGCTGTTGGCCTGCACAGTGGTGGCTCTTGTGTGGGCCAACTCACACTGGGCGTATGTATACAGTTCTTTATGGCATACACCTCTTACCGTGGGTCTTGGCAGGTTCAACTTGAGCGAGGACCTTGAGTTCTGGGTGAACGACGCGCTCATGGTTGTCTTTTTCTTTGTGATCGGATTGGAAATCAAACGGGAACTGCTGGCCGGCGAACTGGCCTCTGCGCATCAAGCCGCACTTCCAATTTTGGCGGCACTGGGAGGACTCGTGGTTCCGGCCATTCTTTACGCCACGCTCAATTCAAGCGGGCCGGGCGCTCGCGGTTGGGGCATCCCGATGGCCACTGACATCGCATTTGCGATTGGCGTGATGGCGCTCCTAGGTGATCGGGTCCCTCTCGGATTGAAGGTGTTTTTGACGGCGCTGGCCATTGTTGATGATATTGCCGCCGTGCTCGTCATTGCCATGTTCTATGCGGCTAGTTTGGCATGGGGCGCGCTCGGAATGGCGGCTTTCTGTCTTCTGTTAGCACTGACCGCAAACCGATTCGGGGTACGCCATCCGCTTCCCTACGCGTTGATTGGTGCCGCGCTATGGGTGAGTGTATTACGGTCTGGAGTTCACCCGACGATTGCCGGCGTACTCCTAGCGTTCACAATCCCGAGCCGTACCGCGATCAATCAACGCGATTTCCTGCGCGACGGTCGGGCTGTGCTTGATCACTTTGAAAGAGCGACACAAACCGAGCCTGTGAACATCCTCGCCGACATGGAACAGCAAATGGCGATAAAAGCGCTGGAAGATGCTTGTGAGAGAGTGCAACCGCCGCTTCATCGATTAGAGCATGCGCTGCACCCTTGGGTCACGTTTTTGATTATGCCGCTGTTTGCCTTGGCCAATGCAGGAGTATCGCTTTCCGGCGATCTGGGAAAGCTTGTCGCCCACCCTATTACGCTCGGCGTCATGCTCGGATTGATGCTTGGGAAACCCATTGGCGTGACGTTTGCCTCGTGGCTGGCGGTGCGAATCGGCTTGTCGACTCTTCCCGAGAATGTTTCGTGGAAGCACATTCACGGAGCGGGATGGCTGGCTGGGATCGGGTTCACGATGTCGCTTTTTATGGCAGCTCTAGCCTTCAGCGGTGACACACAACGAACGACGGCAAAGTTCGGCATTCTGATAGCCTCGCTCTGCGCCGGCATCGTCGGTTCGGTGGTGTTGGTGTGTGTACGATCGAACGGGAAGTCCGAGGCGTCGCAACGCGTGGACAGGGCGACAAAGACCTAGAGCCGATTCCGTCTGTCAGTTCTAACACTTACATCCCAAGCCACTAGGGCCCATTATTCAGTTCGGGCGCCGCTATTCAACCCAAGTCGCTCCGCCACTCTTTGCGGTTCCGTGCGTCTTTAACTCGTCAGGTCCGAAGCTAAGTGGGAGAGGAAACCAAACGTGAAGAGGCGATGGGTCATCTATTTTAGTGTCACGATGCTGGCTAGCATCGCGGGAAGCGCCCTACTGGCGCCGGTGCCGGTTGGGGCTGTGGCGAAAGAGATTGTCGTGTTGCAGGCAAGGGTGGACCAGTTGATCCAGGGTCAGCAGACCATGCAGATTTCGATCATCCAAGACGACGCTGTGCGGCAAACACTGATTCATCAGTCCCTGGAATCCGTTAGGCAGCTCAGCACAGCAACGAGTGCGCTGCAGGAAACCATTGAAAACATGCAGGCAAATTCCGGTGCGCGCCTCGATTCAGCGTCGACCCAACTCCAGGGCGTCTCCGAAGGCATTCAAGAGATGCTGGCGCGGATAGGTGAGCTCAACCAGCAACTGACCGATGTGCAGAATACCGCACAGGAGATTGCCGCCAAGCCCGTCGTTCGCAGCCGGCGATGATCGAACGTAGATGAACGAGTCCCAGGCCGCGTCGCTGGCATCGCCAACCTCCTCAAAGACGAGTTCGACTTGTAGCCCACGTAGCCCAACTGAGGACAGGTTTCGGAATCGCTGTCACCCGTATGCAACGGACGATAAGGCATTTAGATTTGCGACCCCCAGAACTTCGAAGCAGAGAGTCGGGGGTTCGACTCCCTCCAGGCGCGCCATTTTCTTAGAGCTTCTAATTCAAGTTATTCACCTTGCGAATAGCGCCGACAATTGAATTCGACTACGGCCTTCGGTAGACTTCGTGCGTAATCTGGAAACTGTGCTGGCACAGGAGTGCCCATGACGGCTTCGAAAAGGTGGTGTTGGGGTCTGGCGGCGGTGACGGCGGCGGCCCTGGTCGGATTGCTGGGCGTCGGGTCTGCTCCTTCCCTGGCGCAGCAGAACGGGAACGCGATTCCCATCGACGCCGACGACATCGGCGGCGTGGTGACAAGCAGCGCCGGGCCCGAGGCTGGCGTCTGGGTCATCGCCGAAACCAACGCCTTTCAGACGCGCTACGCGAAGATTGTGGTCACCGACGATCAGGGCCGCTACGTGATTCCGGATCTGCCGGCGGCAGATTACGAGCTGTGGGTGCGCGGGTACGGCCTGCAGGATTCGCCCAAGGTGAGCGCCAAGCGCGGCACGCACGTCAATCTGACGGCCATCGTTGCGCCGAACGACGCCGTGGCGGCCAAAGTCTATCCCGCGGTCTACTGGTACTCGATGATGCACCTGCCGACGGCCGCCGAACTGGCCGGCATTCCCGGAGGAATGAATCGCTATCTGGCCATCGTGAAGAACGAAGGCTGTGTCGGCTGCCATCAACTGGGCGATCAATATACGCGCACCATCCCTGACCTGCTCAAGGGCATGTCCCCGCAGGACGCATGGGCGCGCCGAGTTCAATCCGGCCAGGCCGGCTCGTTGATGATCGGTCAAGCGGCCCTTCAATTACGTGGGTTGCCGATCAAATATCTCTCCGACTGGACGACGCGCATCGCCAAGGGCGAACTGCCGAGGCAAAAACCCCCGCGCCCCACGGGCGTCGAGCGCAATGTGGTGGCCACGATTTGGGATTGGTCGAACCCCAAAGCCTACATGCACGATCTGGCCGGCACCGACTGGCGCAATCCGACCATCAATGCTTACGGTCCACTGTATGGCGCTCCCGAGCTGAGCACCGACGAGTTTCCCGTCCTCGATCCGGTCAAGAACACCGCGACCACATTCCACGCGCCCGTCCGCGATGCCGATACGCCTGTGGGCGCCGGGCCGAATCTGCAGCCTTCGCTGATCTGGGGAAACGAGGCCATCTGGACGAGCAAGACCGTCGCGCACAATCCGATCATGGACCAGAAGGGCCGCGTCTGGTACACGGCCGTCGTTCGCAACCCCGACAACGATCCTGCCTTCTGTAAGGTCGGCTCGGATCATCCCTCCGCAAAGCTGTTTCCGATGACCAGCTCCGGCCGCCAGCTCGCTGTCTATGACCCGAAGACCAAGAAATATACGTTCGTCGATACCTGCTATTCCACCCACCACCTGCGCTTTGCCGAAGACGCGAACAACACGCTGTGGACCAGCAACGATCGCGCCGACTTGCTCGGCGAAACTATCGGCTGGTTCAATACCAAGCTCTTCGACGAAACCGGCGATGCCGCCAAGGCCCAGAACTGGACCGCACTGATCCTAGACACCAACGGCAACGGTAAGCGCGACGACTACGTCGAGCCAAATCAGCCGGTCGATCCCACCAAGGACAAGCGCATCATCGCCGACTTTTACTCCATCATGCCCAATCCCGCCGACGGGTCCATTTGGGGAGCCTGGCGCCTGAATCCCGAGCATCCCGAGCGGGTCGGCGCGCTGCTTCGGCTCAACCTCGGGCCGAATCCTCCGGCCACGACTCTCACCGAAATCTACAATATTCCGCTGCCCGGTTTCGGCATCCGCGGCTCGGATATCACTCGTGAAGGCGTCGTCTGGGCCGGTCTAGCCAGCGGCCATCTCTCTTCCTTTGATCGCAGGAAGTGCAAAGGCCCGCTGAATGGCCCCAAGGCCACCGGCGACCAGTGTCCCGAAGGCTGGAGCTTCTATCCCATCCCCGGCCCCGGTTTCCCGGAGATGCCTAATCTGTCCGCGGAATCGAGCTACTACACGTTCGTCGACCAGCAGAATACGCTGGGACTCGGCGCCAACGTTCCCATCATCACCGGCAACGAATATGACGGTTTGCATGCCTTTGTGAACAATCGGTTCATCACCATGCGCATCCCCTATCCTCTGGGCTTTTTCATGAAGGGATTCGAGGGCCGGATTGACGATCCCCGCGCCGGTTGGAAGGGCCGCGGACTCTGGGTCACCAGCGGCGATCGCACTCCCGCGCACCAGGAGGGCGGCAAAGGAAGTAAACCCCTGGTCGTCCATTTCCAGATACGGCCCAATCCACTGGCGAAATAGTTCACAGGGTAGTTGGCGCGACATCGCACGCCGAAACAATAATCAGCACGTCAGACAAGCTGCAAAGTCTGTTCTTTCGCAGACAAGCCCGCCGGTGCGGACCAGTGCCTGCTGGTTCCAGCCCGCGGTGGCGCGGGAAAATCGCATCGGCTGGGGTGTGTCGGGAGATGATGCTTGACAGCCAAGCGGTTCGGCGGAAAGATAGCGGCGCGTTGCCCGTCCTGGAGGTCTACCAATGCTAGCAGCCCATCATAAGCAAGGGAACTACTCTGGCCGCAGAGTTGGCGCAGCCGGTCAGTGGAAATGGGCAATCGCGGTTGCGGCGCTGTTTCTAGTGCCGCTCCTGTTCGCGCAGAATCAAGCGAAGGTCACAGCGATCGACCCGGCGTCCGGCAAGGTGAATGACACGGTCACAGTGACGGGGGAAAATCTCGGTAAGGACAGTGTTGCCGCAGTCTTCTTGTCAGACGCGCAGGACGACTACAAGGCCACTCTATTGGACCAGGCCGACACCAAGATTCAGATGAAGGTTCCGCAGGTGAAGGCCGGAGCCTACAACGTCTCTATACAGGTGAAGGATCGCATCCTGATTCTTCCAGTGCGTTTCCAGGTCACTGAGTAAGGCCGTCGCGCCATCAGCACAATCGCTCGGCTTTGTACTCCAGGGTATCCCCGCATTTTTGCAGGTTAGTCTCGCACCATCAGACGACAGCTTAATTTTTGCCGGCCCGGTATGATACCGTTATTGAGGTGGTTACAGAGTTCCATGGGCAGGCCATTGACGTGGCCTGTATCCGGAGGCGCGGGATGAAAAGAACGTTCGTTATTGTGGCTGTGTGTGCTGTTGCGATGCTGGCGGCTAGCCCGGCGTATGCGCACCACGCCTGGCAACTTGACCGGTCGAAGATGGTCACGCTGAAGGGCACCGTGACAAAATTCGACTTCGCCAATCCTCACGTGCAGATCTACTTGCAGGTTAAGGACGACAATGGCAACGCGGAAACCTGGCAAGCTG
>Ga0207021_1122_pt1 | contig 18508 bp, 14 predicted proteins | sample Alteio_BWMinCont_49_FD_153496 | JGI IMG/M metagenome (GOLD analysis project Ga0207021, IMG submission 153496) | Enriched cells from forest soil in Barre Woods Harvard Forest LTER site, Petersham, Massachusetts, United States -... | ecosystem: Environmental > Terrestrial > Soil > Temperate forest >... | reverse complement strand
TCGGGGGTCGAAACCTTTGCCAAGCCAAAATCAAGAATCTTGGCGAGACCACGCTGGGTGACGAAGATGTTCGCCGGCTTGATGTCACGATGAACGATCCCGGCGTATGGGCGACATCCAGGGCATCGGCAATCTCGATGCCAATGGAGAGAATGGTTGCCAAATCCATCGGCCGCCCTGCGATGCGGTGCTTCAAGGTCGCGCCCTGAAGAAACTCCATAACGATGAACGCTCCGCCGTTCTGTTCGCCGATGTCGTGAACTGTGCAGATGTTGGGATGGTTCAGAGCTGAAGCTGCCTTGGCTTCACGCCGAAATCGTTCGAGTGCTTGGCCGTCGTTCACAAAGTCTTCGGGTAAGAACTTCAACGCGACATACCGATCCAACCGCGTGTCCTGCGCTTTGTAGACAACGCCCATTCCCCCACCACCAATTCTCTCGAGAATGCGGTAGTGCGACAGACTACTTCCGAGAAGCGGGTCGGAATCGGACATCGGCGCTGATGTTAAGGTTCTTTGATTTTCAAGTCAACCTGAGCACGGATCAAGGGCGAATCAAGGAAATCGAAGTTACTGCACGGATGACGAGCAACCTGGAAGTGATCCTCCGTACTGCCTGCACCGTTTCACGGAAACTTTGGTCAGGTGGCTGGCTTTTCACTGATTGGGATTACTCCGCCACTTGCCTGACAAAATCCATCACTATCGCCACATCCGGTATTATCTACGGTCTCAATCCCTGTGCCCGAAACCGCGCCAAACATCGACCCTGTTCCCTCATTGCGCTCGCTCTCAGGCATGTTCGCGATCGTCAGCCTCTTCGCCATCGTCGGCGGCTTTCTGGACGCGTATTCCTATCTGGCGCGCGGCCATGTCTTCGCCAACGCGCAAACCGGCAACGTCGTTCTGTTCGGGGTCCGCGCGGCCGCGGGCAACTGGACCTCAGCGTGGAGAACTCTCCCGCCCATCTTGGCATACATGTGCGGCGTGGCTGTCGCACGTCTCCTAAGGGTCCGCCCTCAAAAGCAAACCTTCCGCGCTACCCTGATCTGTCAGGCTCTGGAACTGCTTGTTCTGCTGGCGCTTCTCTTCTTCGGCAGATTCGTGCCGGATTTCTGCGTCGTGCCCCTGATCGCGTTTTCTGCAGCCCTGCAAAACACCAGCTTTTCCAATATGGGTCCATGGCAGTTCAACAGCGCCATGACCACCAGCAACCTCCGCAACGCCGTATCCGGTTGGGTGCAACTCGCCCTGGGAGAAACAGATCCCAAACTCCGGGGAGAAGCCATCGTTGGCTCGGTGATTTTGCTGTGCTTTGCTGCCGGCGCGTTACTGGGCGGTATCTGCACGCTCCGCTTGCCGGCCTACCCACTCCTTCCCGGTGTCGTGTTGGCGGCTGCCGGCACGCTGCTGACCATGCGGGAGCGCGAGCGGAGGCTCAAGTAAGACCAGACGACGCTTGGATTCAACGTGGACGCGAAAAACGGAGAATCCCGATCAGGGCTCAAGCTCGGCGTGTTGTGCAGCGTACTTGCAGGCCCACCAGAGGACCTTGGTGTCGATGGGACGGTTCGCGGTATGCCGTTGTCCACGGGGAACAACCAAGTGGCGGCCTTGTGCTTCAACCTGCGCCAATACTCGCGCAGTGCATCGAGCAGCGATGGGCTCGGCATTATGTCGCGGTCCTTGCGCCCCTTGCCGCCCTGGATATGGATGACCATGCGACGGCTGTCGATGTCGCGATCTTCAAGTGTGCCACCTCGGCGCGGCGAGCGCCGGTGGCATAGAGCGTCATCAGCAGGATGCGATGAAAGGGCGTCTGTGCCGCATCGATAAGCCGCGCTACCTCCTGGCTGGCTGAGCACCTGCGGAAGACGCAGCACCTTCTTCGGATAGGGCGTCTCGGAAGTGCTCCAGATCTGCTTCAATACCTGGACATAGAAAAACCGCAGCGTACCCAACCGTTGTCAGATGCTCCGTGGTCACTATGCATACTACGGCGTTGCTGGAATCTTCGGGCACTGCTGCGGGTCCATCGTGCCGTGGAGCATTACTGGCGCAAACGGCTGAGCCGTCGGAGCTGGCATGGCAGGATCCGTTGAGAGCAATTCCAGCGGATCAAGGAACAGTTCCCGCTGCTTCGACCAAAGCTGCATTACTCCTACCGAGAGTTGCAGGCTATCGCCATACTGTGAATCAACCTCTGACGAGCCCAGTGCGGGAAATCTGCACGCTGGGTTCTGTGGGAGCCGGAGACGGGTGACTGCCTCCGGCCACCCGGTGGGCGATCAGTGATGATCGTCCCTACCGCGACAGTTATCCAGAAACGAGCTTCTGGGACATTGAGCCGATTGCGAATCTTACGACGGTTTTGCTACGGGCCCTAAGTCTAGCACGGAGATTTTATCAATCCGCAACCAAGTGAAACCGGGGTAGTGGCTCAGTTTGAATTTGGGGCGACCGGCAATTCAACTCAAGCAGACCCCGCCCAGTAGGCCTTAAGTGTCCACCTTTTTTTGATGGACACTTAAGAGTTAGCTTAGCTAGAACTTTTCGCAGAAGGGCGATTCGTAGCTCGATTCGCCCACGGTGGTCCATTCGATCTCGCCGGCAGAGGAGCCACCGAGAGTGTAGGCGACGTTGAAGTAGGCGTTGTTTGGGCAGGCTCCCCCGGTCGCGAAGAAGTTCATAGCCGGGGCGAAGAGCGGCCCGGGGGGAATGGGAAGCGAAGGCGTGAAGGAGAACCATTCCGAACCGCTCCAGTATTCAAAGTCAATGGTCGATCCGGTATTCCAGGCGACGTAAAGGCTCTCCGGGACCTTTGGAAACGCACTGCCGATGAATGCCAGCGAGGGCGCGACGCTGGTCAGCGCAGCCGGAGCGGGCAAGGTCTTCCAGGTTGCCCCAGAGGAGGACAGCGGAAGAGTCGCATGTTCAACCTGAATGGTGTTGTATTCCGTTACCCATGCCAAATAGAGATCGTTTCCGTAGGCCGCCAGGGCTGGCGCAACTTTTGTGGATACGGGGACCTCCACGGAATAGATGTTCCAGGCAGCGTCAGTGTAAGAGCCATATTGGATCGAACCGGAGGACGTCGTCCACGCGGCGTAGAGGGTAGTGCCATCTCCCGCCAGGGCCGGCGAGGAGATCGTCTCACAAGAGGAGCAGATGCTTGGATCGGTAGTTGAGAAGGTGTTATTAGAGTTGTCGAAGACGGCGTAATGAACAAGGCCGTCGTCTTGCCTCCACGCCATGTAGGCGTGATTAAAGCCATCGCCCTCCGCCTCCGCCTGGGCCAGTGCGGGCGCGGCAGTGGTATTTATTTCCGTGCCGGGCGGAGTTCCGTAGGGCATGATCTGCTGGGTCTGCCACCCTCCGTTGTAGAAGTATTTGTATCCGACTTTATGGACGCTCTTGCCGTCGACGGAGTCGGAGGAAATGCCTGCCCAAGCTACGAGTGTGTTGGCGCCGAACGTTGTGAGCGCCGGTCCGGCACTGGTTTTTGCCTGTGGGACTACCTGCGCAAATGCCGGCCTGGAGCAAGCCGGCAGGCAAATAGCCAAAGCGATGGTCAGATAGGAAGTTGAGTGTTTCATGGGTCTTTTCTCCTTAGATTCGAATGGGCTGTGCGAGCTCGATTTCGCTGGTGAATGATTGGGCAAGGTGCCATGGATCGTGGATTTCATTTCTTCTCCCTTTTTAGTTTTTGCCCAGAAAATTGGGGTGTGGCTGAATTCCTCGTTCACACCAAAAGGCGGAAAGCGCGGGCGAATCGCCTCATCGGTCAGAAAAAATGTTCGAGCCGAGGTGAGACCAGATTTTGTCGCAAGGTGCGGTGTCGGGTGACGGAGCTGTAACGCCACCTGTCTGCGGAACACCATTTAGAGGGCAAAGGAGGTCATCACTTTGATGTACAACGCTCAAGCGCATGCATGTCCTTCGGACTCTCCCGGGGAAAGGGCACCCAGCCACTTTATGGCTCTGGATCAGCACGGTGAGGTAACTGAGCTTCTGCATCAGTGGAAGCAGGGTGACAAAGAAGCTCTCCATGCCTTAGTGCCCCTTGTCTACAAGGAACTGCGACGTCTCGCTCACTACCATCTCGAATCCGAACGACCGGATCACTCCCTGCAGAGCACAGCCCTGGTCCACGAGGCATACTTGCGTCTGGCGGAAGGCCTGCCGGGGGATCTACATGGTCGGACGCACTTCATCGCCGTGGCTTCGCGGCTTATGCGCCAGGTTCTGGTGGACTACGCTCGCAGCCGTCGGGCGAACAAGCGTGATGGGGGACATAGGGTTGATTACGAGGAATTACCATTTCTACCCATCACGCGAGATGCAGAATTACTCGCTTTGGACGACGCACTGAACGAGCTGTCACGCACCGACGAGCGACAGGGACTGATTGTAGAAATGAAATTCTTCGGTGGCTTGTCGGCTCCGCAGATATCTCAGGTTCTGGGCATCTCTCGCGCTACTGTCGATCGCGACTGGGCGACTGCACGCGTCTGGTTACACCGCGAAATAAGCCGGACGCAATAAATCATGATCACGCAACCATGGGAGCACGTTAAGGAGCTTTTGCATGAGGCCATGCAACTTGAGCCCGAGCAGCGTGGCCGGTTCCTCGATGAGGCCTGCTCGTCTGACATCGTCTTACGCGAAGAAGTGGAGTCCCTTCTGCTGGCTGACCAGGAGATAGGTTCCAGCTTCCTTCGTTTACCACCGATTGCCGAACACCTTGACCCACATTCAGACGGAGTGATCTTTGCAGAACCCCTGGCAACGGGACAGATCTTCGCGCAACGTTTTCAACTTATCCGAAAGCTTGGCGAAGGTGGCATGGGGCAGGTATGGCTGGCAGAACAGACCTCTCCTGTGCGGCGCCAGGTGGCGCTGAAGCTGATCAGGGCAGGAATGTACGACGAGGAAATCGCCCACCGCTTCCTGTCGGAACGGCAATCGCAGGCGATCATGGATCATCCCGCAATTGCCAAGGTGTTTGAGGCTGGGACGACGCCCACGGGCCAGCCTTACTTGGTGATGGAGTACGTACTCGGACTGCCAATTACCGAATACTGCGATTTGAAAAGATTGACAATTCGAGAGCGACTGGAACTGTTCAATCAGACATGTGAGGGCGTGCAGCATGCGCACCAGAAGGCCGTCATCCACCGTGATCTGAAGCCAGCAAACATACTGGTCGCGGAGGTGAGTGGTAAACCTACTCCGCGGATTATCGACTTCGGGCTGGCCAAGGCGACCGCACACTCGATTGCTGCAGAAAGAACGCTTACGCATCCGGGAAATTTTGTGGGCACGCCCAGGTACATGAGTCCGGAACAAATCGATCCTGACGTGCACAACATTGATACCCGCAGCGATGTCTATTCGCTGGGAGTCATTCTCTACGTGCTGCTGGCGGGATTACAGCCGTTTGAGAGCGGTCAGAAGCAGCCCGTGGAGGAGTTGCTGCGAAGACTGCGCGAGGAAGAGCCGCCCCGTCCCAGCGCCAGGATTGGCATAGACTCCGAGAAATCCGCTGCAACCGCCGAAGCACGGGCTACCGAGCCAAAGAAGTTGATGAGCCTGCTGCGTGGTGATCTCGATTGGATCACCATGAAGGCGCTCGAGAAAGATCGCGTCCGGCGCTATGGTTCTCCCTCCGAGCTGGTTGCCGACATCCGGCGGTATCTGAACCACGAACCGGTTGCGGCGCGACCGGTAAGCACCGGCTATCAGTTGCGGAGATACATCCGACGGCATCGTATCGGCGTGGGCGTGGTCGCCGGCCTGGTGTTGTTGCTTAGCACTTTTTCGGTATTGCAGGCGATGGAGCTGCGCAGAATTACACAAGAACGCGATCGCGCGAATCGAGAAAGAGATCGCGCCACGCGGATCACCGATTTCATGACTGGCATGTTCACGGTGTGTGATCCGGACGAAGCACGCGGAAACAAAGTCACGGCCCGCGAGATCCTCGACAAGGCCTCGAACGACATGGGAAGAGGTCTGGCGAAAGATCCTGAGGTCCAGTCGCAGATGATGCATATCATGGCGCACACGTACTCGAACCTCGGGCTATACGCTCGCGCTCATGCACTGGCACAGGGCGCCTTGGACGCTCGAGTGAGCCTGCTGGGACCTGATGATCCAAAGACGCTGGAGTCGCTCACTCAGCTTGGTTCGATTTTGGAGCGCGAAGGCCACTTTACCGAAGCGGAGACGCTGGAACGCAAGGCGCTTGCGAGCGAGAGCCGCACTCTCGGACCTGAGGACCCACTCGCGCTCGAAACCATGGATTTCCTGTCCGTAATTCTGCAAGACCAGGGTCATAACGCCGAGGCCGAGAATCTGGCGCGGAAGGTGACTGAGGTTGCAACTCGCACACTGGGCCCCGACAGTGCCCTGGCGTTGCGCGCGATGAGTGACCTGGGCGCGGCACTCAGAAACCAGGCCCGCTATACAGAAGCTGAGCAAGAGTATCGTTACCTGCTTGATGCCGATCGCCGTGTCCTTGGACCGGATCACCCACGGACGCTTATAGCTATGCATCTTCTAGCAACGGTCTTTGATTCGCAGGGTCGCTTGGCGGAAGCCGAGCCGCTGTATCGCGAAGCATTGGCCGCCGACCAGCGGGTGCTGGGACCTGAGCATCGCACCGTAGCGCTCGCTTTGCAAAACCTTGCAACCCTCCTCATTACGGAGGGTCGCTTAAGTGAAGGCGAAAAACTGTCCCGAGAGGCGCTGGCTATTCAGTTGCGAACCCTCGGACCCGAACACCTCGAGACACTGCAGTCCAAAATAAACCTGGTAGCTCTGCTCGACAAAGAAGGCCATTTCCACGAAGCAGGAAAGTTGCAACGGGAAACACTTGCGACTCAGATTCGCGTCCTCGGTCCCAGACATCCCTACACACTGGTGTCCCAGGCCAATCTTGCCGGGATATTGATTCAGGAGGGCCATTCGGCGGAAGCCGAAAAGATCGCTCGGGGGACTTACGAAGAACAGGTTCGCGACCTGGGGCCGGACGATCCCGACACGCTGAATTCGTTGCAGCAACTCGCTACAGCGCTGGCCTCCACCCATCGCTATGCCGAAGCGAGCAAACTATTTCGCGACGTGATCGAAAAGCAAAGCAAGTCCGAGTCCCAGGCAAACGTCTGGACGGCGTGGTATGACTTCGCCTGCATGGCAGCAATTGCCAATCATCCCAATGACGCGCTTCAGTACCTTCATGAAGCGATTAACCGCGGGTATACTGGCGCCGATGGTTTGATTGGCGACGATGACCTGAAGAACCTTCGTCAGAATCCTGAGTTTCAGGAGCTGGTCGCCACTCTCAGACGCCAGGCGGCAAGAATCCATACTCAGTAGTGGAAGTTCCTCCGTTCCGGTTGAGTATGTTTGAGGTTCACGACCCAAATGCCTAAATGCTAAGTCGGCATAGCAGAAGTGATCACTGCAAGCTCGACAATGGGTTTCATATAAGTGCCGACTGGCGGTCGAGCTGGAACTGGTCCATGTGAAAGTAGATCGGGCTAAGTAGACATCCCGTAACTTGTTGCCCTCGATGAACATGATGCGATTCTAAGGCTGAGTCCGAATGACGTTGCGGCTAAACGTCTAGATCGGGTTCGGGGCGGCAGAAGTGAAGTTATCGAGAACCCGTTTTCCGGGAACTAGAGGAACCACTTGTATGAGAAGGCGGGTGCGCGGGTGTGGGCCGAGCTTCACGAGAAGGCATTTCGCCGGCTTGGCGGTTCGCCGCGGATCGTGGTCCTGGATAACCTTCGCGAGGGCGTGCTGTCTCCAGACTTCTACGATCCGGGCGTGAACCCCTTGTATCGCGATGTTCTGGCGCACTACGGCGTGACAGCGCTGCCATGCAAAGTGCGCGATCCGGATCGAAAAGGAAAAGTCGAGAGTGGCGTCAACCATGCGCAGATGACGCCGTTGAAGGGCAAGAAGTTCGAGAACCTGGAAGAGGCGCAAGCTTATCTGGACCACTGGGAAGAGCGCTGGGCCGACACGCGCATCCACGGCCGGACCAAGCGGCAGGTAGCGGCGATGTTCGCCGAAGAGAAGCCCTATCTGCAACCACTGCCGTTGGAGCCGTTCCGCTACTACCAGTATGGCGAGCGCACGGTTCATCTCGATGGTTGTGTCGAAGTTGAAGCTGCTTACTATGGTGCGCCGCCGGGCTGGATCGGGCGGAAGGTCAAGGTGCAGTGGGACGCGCTGTTCGTGCGTCTGCTTGATCCACGTACCGGTGAGTTGCTGCGCGAGCATCTGAGCGGCAAGCGTGGCGGGCATCGCATCCGCGATGCGGACCGCCCGCGTCGTACGCCGCCAGCGTTGCTTCAGCTACTGGCACGTGCGCACAAGGCAGGAGCCAAGATCGGTGCTGTCTGCGATGCCATCCACGCTCGCCAGGGCGAACTCGGAATGCGCCGCATCCAAGGCGTTCTCCAACTGGTCAAGCAATATGGCAGCGCGGCTTCAGACGATGCCTGTGCGGCGGCGCTGGAACTGCGCGTCCCCGAGTATCGCTTCGTGCGCCGCTATCTAGAGCGCAGTCCAAAGGCTCCTCTCACTCTGCGCCAGGTCGATCCACTTATCCGCGAACTCAGCCAGTATCGCGACCTGATCCAACAACGCATCAACTTCGAGGAACCCAATCCATGAACCTGATCGAACTCAATCGCTCCCTGGTACAACTGCGCCTGAGCGGCATGGCCGCGGTGATGGAAACTCGCCTTCTGCAAGCGCAGTCGGAAAACATGGCGCCCATCGACCTGATCTCCATCCTGGTCTCAGACGAACTTGCCTGTCGCAGCAAGCGACTTCTGGAGCGGCGACACAAGCAGGCGCAGTTCCGTGACGCAAACAAGCTACTCGATAACTTCGACTTCCAGTTCAATCCCAAGATGAACCGCAGTCTGGTCTTCGACCTGGCCACTGCGAACTGGGTCGGAAAGCGCGAAGATGCCTTGTTCCTCGGCCCGCCTGGCAGCGGCAAAAGTCACTGCGCACAAGCCCTCGGACACGCCGTCATCCTGCAGGGCTACCGCGTGTTGTATCGCCAAGCTCACAGGCTTCTGGAAGAACTGGCCGACGCCACGCTCGATGGCAAACGCAAGGAGTTGTGGACCAGCTGACCACCGTGCCGCTTCTCATCATCGACGACCTGGGAATGCGCAAGCTGCCGCTTACCGCTGCCGAGGAACTGCTGGAGATCATCATGCGCCGCTACGAACGTGCGAGCACACTGCTGACGTCCAACAGACCCGTAGACGACTGGGGGAAACTCCTGGCCGACAGCGCCGCTGTCACCGCCATGCTGGATCGTCTTCTGCATCACGGACACGTCCTCAAATGCGGCCCGCGCAGTTGGCGCACCAAAACCGGCAGTACAGGAGATGCGCAATGACAAAAGCAAGAGCAAAGACAAATGCAATAAGGATGCCGGGCAAAGAACGCCCGGCGCCGTCGCGACTCGTGATCCAGAGGCCTCCCACGACGGAACCTCACCATAGGAATCTCTGCAGAAACACGAAACCCTCCGCCCGCCAACCCATCGGGCAAACCACAGAGGGTCTCGATTACCGATTCCTTCCGAGCCAGCCCGTGTCATCGGCCCTGGATCACTCCGCAAGGCGCGACCCCGGAAGAGCGAGTACAACACTACCACGCAATCAAAGGGTCTGAACATCAACGCGTCACTGCCCGCCTTGCAAAGCTACACGTCGGCAAGGTAAAACAATCACGTCTTCGGCCACTCGCTATGGCCGCTTTTAACCCGATCACGTATGGCCGGATTTAACGTGATCACCGAGGCGATAGGAACCTGACGTTTGTAAGGACCGATCACGCCCAACTCTGTCCCACCGCCGGCTGGGCAGGCTAGAGGGTGGGAGGCCCTCGGTTTTGCTACTCGGCGACTATTCACGAAGTGAAGTAGGCGGTCGAAGATGAAGACCACCTTCTCGAACGGACCTAGTGGCTGTGTCGTCGTCAACGTCCTCTACTCTGTTCTCAGTGCCCGCATTGGATCAATCGAAGCAGCACGACGCGCCGGAATCAAACCGGCGATCAATGCGCACAGCATTAACAGAAGCGCCGCACTCGCAAACGCAAGAGGATCGTATGCCTTAGTCTTGTAAAGCTGATTGGAGACGAGATGACCTCCGATAAACGCAAAGGGGATGCCGATTGCCAGTCCAACGACCGTCTGCGTGAATGCCCTCTTAAGGACCATCATCACAACGCCACGGCGATTGGCACCCAGAGCCATGCGAATCCCGATCTCATTTGTTCGGTCCGCGACACTATAAGCGGTGACGCCATAGAGCCCCACCGACGCCAAGGTCAGTGCGAGCAGACTGAAAAGTCCAGTGAGCCGGGCGATGAGACGCTGCTGGTTGAACTGGAGCGCCACCTGGTCCTTCAAACTGACCATTGACCAGGCGGTGAGATTAGGACTGATGCTTGCCAGGGTACGGCGCACCGCAGGCTCGATATTCTCCTTTGCGTCGGCAACGTGCACTTCAATACGGCCTATGTAGAGGGAGCCTTTATCGGTAGTATTGTAGCTCGCCAATTCGTAGTGGACCGTCTGTATCAACGGCAGGAAGAACATTGGATTCTGCGCTAGAGTTGGAGTGTCATATCGCGTGTCCTGAACGATGCCAACAATTTCATAGTCTCCACTGTGACCTGAAATACCACCCATTCCGAAATGCTGTCCGATAGGATCTTTGCTCGGAAAGAATTTGCGGGCAAAGCTTTCATCGATCACTGCTACGCGACGCGATGAAGCCGTGTCCTGGTCGCCGATGAGACGACCGCGAAGAAGCGGTATATCAAGAGTCTCAAAATAATGGGGACTGACGCGCAGCCAAGTCGTCATCTTCGACTTGGCTGCATCGGCAGCTGCGTCTCCAAAAGAGATGCCGGAATTATCACAGCAGCCGTCTTGCGGGGCGTAGGTAGACAAACCCACATTGAGCACACCGGGGATCTGACCGAGGCGGTCCTGAAGCTGCTGGTAGAGTGCTGGAAGTTGTTCGGTCTTGTATCCGGCGACTTGCGGATCGATATTCACGATGAGTCGGCCATCAGATTGAAAGCCGAAAGGTTCCCTTTCCAGATTGTTCAGGCTCGCTGTCAACAGACCCGCGAGGGTCAGCAGGATCAGTGAAAAGGCTGCCTGGATCACGATTAGCGATCTTTGCGGCAGCGTAGAGCGGTCGCGGGTGGCACGATGGGTTCCCCGCAATGCATCCGCTGGGTCGCTGCGTGAGGTGATCCAGGCGGGAACAATTCCGAAGAGTATGCCGCTAATCAGCGAAATCATAAAAGCAAAACCGGCGACCGACCAGGATGGCGCGCTCTTGATCGGGAGATTCGCTGCGTTGCCGAAGGCGAGGAGGAGGATGACCCGGGTTCCGGCTTTAGCGAGAAGAAGTCCTGCAATTCCACCCACGATAGATAGCAGAATGCTTTCGGTTAGCACAGAGCGCAGGACACGTTTGGGAGACGCACCGAGCGCCACCTGGATTAGAGTTTGTCGGCGGCGAGCCGCTTCACGCACAAGCAACAGATTGGCTAGATTTGCACATGCAATCAGCAGTACGAGAGCCGAGATGGCAGAGAGTAGATAGAGTCCTTTGCTGTAGTAATCCCGCAACTGGGAGATCCCTGCGCCGCCGGGACTCAGGCGCACATGCTGCTGAGAAATCGTGGCTTGATCGCCCTTGGAAAGCTCGTTTTGACCGCGGAGCCATTGTTGAATTTCGAGCGTCATTTGCGCCTGAACCTGAGCAGGGACAAATGCCCGCCCCGCGCGCCCTATTGCATACAGCCAATGGGTATTGGGCAGTCGCAACATGGAATTTTGCGCGTGTAGTGCGGGTTCCTGATTGAGTGGAATCCAGAAATCCGGTGGATTGCTGGTAAGCCTGTCTCCGAAAAAGCCAGACGGCGCGATGCCCGCGACATTGAACGGCAAGCCATTGACCATAACGGTCGAACCGACTATCGAGGGGTCCGCCGCATAGTGTTCCCGCCAGGCGTGGTTACTCATTACCGCTACCGGAGCTGCACCAGGCGCGTCGTCGGCAGAGTTAAACAACCGGCCGGAAGATGCCTGAAGACCAAACATCGAGAAGTAGTTGCCGGATACAAATTCGCCGATAAAGGGATAGGCCGGAGCTGTTGTCCCGCTGCGGCGAACACTCAACGATGGATTGTTGGTCGAAAACGCCGCCATCTCTTCAAAGGCTGGGGTATGGTCACGTAGGTATTGATAGAGCGGATAGGAGAAGATGCTCCAGTCATCCATGCTGCCATTCCAGGTACAACATTTGTCATTGGCGCCGATACGATATATCTCACCGGGATTGGTAACTGGCAAAGACTTGAGCATCACTGCGTGGACCAGAGTGAAGATGGCCGTATTGGCCCCAATACCTAAGGCAAGTGTCAGAATCGCGGTGAGAGTGAAGGCTGGCGATCTCCGCAACTGGCGCAGGGCATACCGTAAGTCCTGCATGAACAGCTCCAGCCGTAACCATCCCCATCGCTCGCGCGTCACATCCGCAATCAATGGAATATTTCCGAACTTACGTAGTGCCGCACTTCTCGCATCAACCGGCGACTCCCCGCGAGCCACGCGGTCGGCAATTGCCATATTCAGATGGTTCTGAAGCTCTTCTGTCAGATCCGTTTTGCGTCGGAAAAATAGAAATAGTCTCATTCCCACCTCATTTGGCAGTCATAATCCCCTCGATGGTCGCGACCATCCTGCCCCAACGCTCATAGTCGGAAGCCAGCTGTTCCTTGCCCAACCTCGTAATCTTGTAGAACTTTGCCCGTTGATTGCTCTCGCTTTTCTTCCATTCGGCCTTGACCAACCCTGACGCTCCAGCCGATGCAGCGCCGGATACAATGATCCAGTCTCCACCTGCAACACCTCGCCGGAGTTCGTTCGAATTGCCTGGCTGATTCCATAGCCATGTCGTTCGCCCCATTGGAGCGTCTTTAGGATCAGCATGTCCAACGTGCCCTGCAAGAGTTCAATCTGATTTTGATAGCCACTCTTAGTCATCACAGGCTGTAGGCCCTCTACATCAACATGTAGACAATCTACCCCCTTATCGCCAGATGCGCAAGGCTGTCTTTCGGAAACTGAAACTCGTTCACAAAAAACCCGAGCTGCGGCAGAGCTGCCCATTTGATATCAAATGAAAGTTTCTTGGATCTGGAGTGCGACGGACATACTGGAAGTTGGTCTCAGCTTTGCCAACAGCCCTGTGCTTAAAGTGAGAACAACAGCCAGGAGGATCGGAAGACGGGGAATGAAACGCAACTCATTGCAGTTCGGTGATTTAGTTAGGCGCTCAATCGCAGGATTAATCACCTGAAGTCCTAGGCTTCCGTAATTCGGAAGTGCCGTATCGCGGAAGGCTGCGGCGTTCTGGGTACTAATCCGGAATTGCTGCTGGGCAGAGCTCGTTCGCGATGAGTAGATTGGATTTGAGGTGTCTTATGGCCCAACCTAACAGCGGCATCGGCAATGTCACGACCAATACGGGGCTCGTCGAAATGGCAATGGCGTATTCCCGCAGCCGCATGCTTTGCGCGGCTGCACGTCTCGGCGTTGCCGATGCACTCGGAGACGAGGTGCGTAGCGTTGGCTTCTTGGCCGAAAAGTGTCAGGCAGACGCCAATGCTTTGTATCGCCTGCTTCGCGCACTCGCCAGCATCGGCGTGACGGAGGAGACGGCGCCCAAACACTTTCGGCTGACTCCTTTTGGCAAACCGCTGCGGAGGGATGTGCCTCAGTCAGCCTGGCCAGCCGTCGTCTTTTGGGCCGATCTGCTCGCCGACGACTGGTGCCTGCTCACCGACTGTGTGCGGACCGGTAAGCCGGCCCGCGATGTCCGCGATCCGAAGATACCTTCCCGCTGGTCGCAAGATGCCGAAGCGAATTCTATTTTTCGCGCGGTGATGGGTACAGCTCCGGCAGAAGATTACGCGCCGATAGCTGAATCGTGGGATTTTTCCCGCGCGAAGGTGGTTGCCGACCTCGGCGGCGGCGGTGGGTCGCTTATTCTTGCAGTGCTTAGGCTCAACCCACATTTGCGAGGCATGCTTGTGGACCTCGAATCCAGCGTGGATGCAGCCAAATCTCGCTTCGCAGACGAGGATTCTTCCTCCCGATGCGAACTGATTGCCGCAGATCTGACGCAATCGGTCCCAGCCGGCGCCGATGTATACATGCTCAAACATGTACTGCACGGGCGCCAGGACGAAGATGCAGTCCCAATTCTCAAGAACTGCCGCGCAGTAATTCCGCAAAACGGCAGTCTGTTAATCGTCGAATTCATCCTTCCCCCGCTTGTCTCGCAGGCAGATCCGCAACTGGAAGGCCACCTGATGAGCGACCTCAACATGCTGGTTGTCACCGGCGGTACAGAGCGTAGCGAGCGCGAATGGAGAACGCTTCTTGAGGCAGCGGGCTTCATCCTGACCGGGGTTTTCTCGGTGGGAGACGACAATCTGTTGGTTCGGAACGTCGGGATACTCGAAGCAAAACCGGGTTAGCTTCGAGCTGTGCCTCGCCAAAATTCAATCCGCAGGCGAAGCTGAATGCTCCCCGGATGTCTTAACGGTTAAGAGCCGTTTGGAATCTCAACTCGTTGTGGGCTAGAAAGCGAAGAAAACACAGGATGATGGAGTTTTGGCGAGGCACAGCTCGGCAACAAACTTGTCTGCATTTGAAACTTGCAACACTACCGCGGATCTTCGTGAGATCGAGACTGCTCTCTCTAAAATCGAAGTGCACGGTGGCCGGATGAATGAAGAACGAATGAAGGCGGTTGACCAAACAGCGTGAATCTGCTCTAGCTCGCCCCCTGCCTGATTGCAGGGGCGGGCGCAAGTTCTTGGACGCATTAGTCCCCATAAGTCGGCCAGCGTCGCGGAATCTCTCAGATGCTCTTTAATCGTCAGAATGACCGGACGGCGTTTTTCAGGACCGATCCTGTTTTGGGTGAGTGACCCATGATGGATGAGTCCTATGAGAGCGGATGTCAAGGAAATATTCTTCCCTTTCCCCTCCGAAGGGAGATGGATGTGGCGATTTGCATCCAGCTCGATCTCAGATCTGGAGAGGCTCTGGGTTCGCGACGTGCTCGAGACAGACCAAGACAGTCGGCGGTTTCAACTTGACGGTTTCATGACGCGATGGTTCGGCGCCCTTCGGTTCCGGAAGCTACGCAAGCAAATGGGGTGGGTTTAAAAATCTGCCAACCATGGTCCTATTTGAGACTGGAAGCCTATAGCTTTGTTGGGTTATGCGAGGGGGCATAGGGTGCATTTGGAGACTCGGTGCTGAGAGCACGCGAAGTGGCCTAACTCATCGATTGATACTCTCCCTCGACCCCGAGCGTCGCAAGAACCGATTGGCTGACCATCGGGTAAGACAACCTGGTCGATTGCCTGGGTTCTGTAGACGCTCAAGCTGCTTGCGATTTCAGATGTTCGGCGTCGAAACTTCCTCCTTTTTTCCAAAGTGTCAACGTAATGGCCGCGATCTTGCGTGCCAGCGTGAGGCGAGCCATATCCGGTTTCATCCCCTTAGCCAGCAATCTTGCATAAAAGTCCTGCAGTGGTCCGGCGCAACAACTGGCGCTCAGGGCCGTACTTTTGAAGATATCCTTCATCGCGTGGTTGTGATTCTGATTCAGACCACGGATCTGTTGTGGCTTTTTGGAACGCTGCAGTTGTCCGTCTACATAACGATGCTGCGCGCTGTCGTGCGTTACCACCGCCAGGCCACTGTAGGTCCACAACTGCCGCTTGCTGCGGAACCGGTGCGGCGTCTGCATCAGAGCCAGCAACAGTGTGGCCCGAAGTGGCCCGATCAAGGAACCTGGCGCAATATTTTCACGGCCTGATGTTTTCGACTCTCGGCTAAAAGCTCTCGCGCACCGTGTGCCGCAAAACCGAAAGTCCATCCAGCTGCTGATACAACAACTCTGCGCGGCGGCGCACACCCACCTGCGCAATCTTGTTCAACCATTGTTCCCGATGGCGTGGGGTATAGACCTGCTTGCCGACGCAGGAAATGCCCCAGCTCCGGTACAGCGCCTTGAGCCGATTCTTCACGCGCTTCAGGTCTTTGCTGATAGTGAGATAACTACGTGCCAACTCCCGCAACGTCCGCAGTTCATTTTCTCCGTGGTAAACCGCGCGCAGCAGGCCGGCGCGCAGCAGCTCGGCCAGCTTCCGCGCATCTATCTTGTCGCTCTTGCTGCCCTCTTTCAACAAGGCGTTGCGACGCGGGTTGCAGATCACGATCTCTCGCACGTGGGGCTTGAGCACGTCGTACAGCCACGCTGCCCAGGTCCCTTCTTCCAATGTCACATGCAGCTCTCCACGCAGCCCATGCAGGAAATCGAGCAGAGTGCAGGATTTGGTTTCCACGATCGACTCTATGACCAACTTCCCTGCGCCATTCAGAACCGCGATCGAAATCGCTTCCTTGTGAACGTCCAGGCCAATATACTTGACATTGCTACTCAGCATGCTGGGTACCTCCTTAGGGAGAAGGTGATTCTTGTGAGAGACCACTTCCCCCAAGGTCAAGTGTCATACTTTCAAAGCCCGCCGCACACCCCGATTTTCCCGCCCCCAGTACAATCAGTCCTGAACTGAGCGGAGGATAGGGCCATGCTGGGACGCAACCCGAGCGCCGACTTAGTGGCCTCGACCGATGCAGGGGGATGCTACGCCGTCCCCCTTTCGCTATCTGACAGCTGAAACTCACTATCGGGAGAGGCACCAAAGCGCTAAATCCTGGGGGTGTGGGGGCAAAGCCCCCGCAAGCATCTGCCGCTGCCGAAAACTTCCTTCTGAAGCACCGCGCCCTCTCATAATGAGTGCATTGGCCCGTTGCACCCAAAACAAGAACTTTCATGTTTGACCTCGATCTTTCTTGAAGTTAGCGCCGCAGTTCCCAAGGAACCGCGGCTGATTCAGCTTGCCCCGGATTTCACGGCGTTCTGTGCAGCCGCAAACACATCGCGTGCGCACGTCGTACCTGCTACGTGCTCCGTACCCGTGATTCCGAGGTCCATCCATCCCGCGTTAACGCTCTCAAACATTTCTTCGGCAGGTCCAGTGTGGCCCTTCGGGATGCCGAACTGCTCGAACGCTTCCGCCCACCCTGCACGCGGGACTGCAAAGGCTTTTACGTCGAGTTTCAGGACTTCACCCAATTGTCCGGCCACTTCATCCGCGCTTACCATCGAACCCAGCTCGATGACGCGATGCCCTGACCACGCCGGCCCGGTCAGAAGCGTTGCCACCTCTGCGCCGATGTCGTCTGACGCGACCATTGTCGATTTCCGGTTTGTAGGATTGTAGAAGACCGGTAGTGTTCCGCCTTGGGCGGCCTGTAAGCCGAACAGAAGGTTTTCGAAAAAGCCGCCTGCGCGCACAAATGCGACCGGAGATGGCAGGCTGCGAAAACCTTGCTCCAAGAGTGATAAGGCCGTGATCATCCCCACCCCGCTTGTTCTATTCGCGCCCATCGACGAGAGCGCTACCACCCGCGGGGGCACTACCTTGGTCAGCGCCTCGACATAGTTCGCAATCACGCCCTTTGCTTCTCTGTAGTCAGGCGAGGGTGCCCATACAGCCGGCAACATAACAAACGCGCCCTCAACACCTTTGAGCGCCGCCGCTATGGCTGTCGCATCGTTCCAGTCTCCATTGACCAACTCCACGCCTTGGTCTGCCCACATCGCCGCTTTCTCGCGATTGCGCACAAGTGCACGCACCTGTTTGCCTTGCTTCAGCAGATGCCGTGCGGTGGCGCCCCCAACTTTTCCAGTAATGCCCATGACTAAATACATGTTCGTTTTCTCCTTGTTAGAACGAAGGTGATGCTGTGATGCGAACGCCAGAGCTTGTGAGTCGCGCAGCTAGCACTCCGCTAGTCCCGTGAGTTTCCACAGTCATCTGTCGCATGAATCGTAACTGGCCTTTACACAGGCGATCGGATCGCCTCAATGCGAGGCGGTTGATCCTCGCGAAGGCCTTGCTATGTGGTCGTCACTGTCACGGCCTGACGTACGTACCGGCTGCTTTCCAGTTGCTGCATCTCTTGAGTTCACCTTTGAACTCAAGAGATGGCCCATACTAAGCTTGGTCTGCGACAAGGAATGTCTGATTCTTCTCCATCGACTTCGTCAATTTCTGAAAATCGGCCTGAGTGAGTTGAGCAGGCAGAAAATCTGTCCTGCCATCCGGTTGCACTGCATCCTTCATCATCCGCTCGTGGTGATACGTTGAAACACTCAGCATGCGGCAAGGATGCTCACTCTTGTTGAAGAATGTGTGAGGCGCATTGGGTTGCACCACCACGCTTTCGCCGGTTTGATACACGTTCCACTCAGCGGCGCCCTGGCTGTTCCAGGACCCAATAGCCAGAGT